>Ga0157365_10000649_pt1 | contig 14893 bp, 17 predicted proteins | sample AttsexASBM3_FD_111478 | JGI IMG/M metagenome (GOLD analysis project Ga0157365, IMG submission 111478) | Fungus gardens microbial communities from leaf cutter ant in Ribeirão Preto, State of São Paulo, Brazil - Atta sexdens ASBM3 | ecosystem: Host-associated > Fungi > Mycelium > Unclassified ... | reverse complement strand
TGGAGGAGGGCAAAAAAGTGGGGTTGGAGAAGGGCGTTGCTACAAATTTGCTACGAAGCGAAGCGGAGGGCTTTGGAGGCCGCGCCAGACGGGCGTTTCAGCTTCAGTCGGCCCGATCCATCATGGGCGCCACGGAAAAGCGGCGGGACGGCTCAGAGCGCGTGGTTGTTGGGGGTAGGGTGGTTTCGGCAAGCATCTGGAAACTTCGTTTTATAGCACTGTTCTGCCCGGTTTCAGCGTGCTTTTCCTGGCTCAATGCTGAATCTAAGCACTCGGAAAAAACGTGTAGCGCTCGGTGGCAGACGGGAAGGATGGCACGGCGGGAAGGCGCCAGGGCGTGAATGTTTATGCCCTGATCCGACTGCGCCGCGAGAGGGAAACAGTCTATCAAGAATCGCGGGTGCTGAGCGGGCGGGGACGGTCCTGGCTTGGCCAGAGAGCGGTTGAAGTGACTAACGGGGTGGGAGCCAGCTATGACTGCAGGATTGCACTGTAACTGGGACCGTCTTGCCCGTGTGAGGTGATTTCCTTTGGGACTGATCGGGTCACCGTTGTTGCTGCCGTTCGTGCCTGTCATGGCTGTAGCGCGACAGCAGCGAGGGGATGTGCAAGGAGGCTTCCAGGGTTGGTCATGGATGGCTCCGTCAGACGTCTTGGCGCATGTCGGCCCCTGCTGTTATGTGAGTCTCCAGGGCCTCGCTGTCGCGCAGTGCGACTTCGCCATTCGTATGACGGTATCGCCATCTGTCGTCTCGCGCAGGAAGTGAACACGGTCCTGCCGGATAATCCGCGCGTCATCCTTCCCTGCCCATGCCCTTCTTAATGACCAGCCGAACCAATACCTCTGATCAAACCCTTATCGCGCTTACCACTGAAATCGATCGCCTCCGTCACGAGCTTGCAGCCGCGGAACAATACAAGGCGGATTCCGCGTTCCTGCGCAGCGTCCTGGCTGCCTCAGGGGACTGCATCAAGGTTCTCGATCTTGAGGGGCGGGTTGCCTACATGAACGACGGCGGGCAGGCGCTGATGGAGGTCAGTGACTTCAATTCGATCAAGGGCTGCCCTTGGCCGAACTTCTGGGAGGGTGAGGGGCACGAGGATGCTAGGCGTGCGCTACAGGCGGGGCGTGAAGGGCGGACGGGGCGCTTTCAAGGCGAGGCCAAGACGTTCAAGGGCAACGCGAAATGGTGGGATGTTCAGGTCACACCCATCTTCGATGAGGCTGGTCAGCCCCGGCGGATCCTGTCCGTGTCACGCGATATCACCCAGGCCAAGCTGAACGAGCTGGAGGTGGCTGAGCAGGAGGCGAACTACCGCAACCTCTACAACGCCATTGCCATCGGCTTCTGCATCGTCGAGGTCCGATGCAACGACCAGGGCGCACCGGAGGACTATCGTTTCCTCAAGGTGAACAAGGCGTTCGGCGAGATCACGGGCCTGACCGATATCACCGGGCGTTGGATGGGTGAACTGGCGCCTCAGGGTGAGTCTCCCTGGGCCGAGCGGTACGCCGAGATGTTGGCTACCGGTAAGGCCGTGCATTTCGAGCACCTGGCCTCGTCACTGAATAATCGGCACTACGACGTCTATGCCTATCCCCTGGGGCAGCAGGCACCCAACCAGGTTGCCGTGCTGTTTTCCGATATCACTGCACGGAAGCACCGCGATGCTCAACGTGCCGCGCTGATCGAGCTGAGCACTCGGCAACATGACTTCGACAGTGCCGCCGATATCGCTTATCTCGCGGCGGAGATCACTGGTCGTACCTTGGGGGTGAGCCGAGTCGGCTATGGGGTCATCCAGCCGGGTGGGCTGACGCTGGTCATTGAGCGCGATTGGACGGCGCCGGGGATTCCCTCCGGCGCCGGTCTACATTTTCTGAACAGCTACGGCGAGGCCTTAACCGGGCTCGACGAGGGTAAGGCGATCGTGGTCAACGATGTCGCCGTTGACCCCCGCACCCGGCGCGGTGCTGCGGCCTTTGCTGAGGTAGCCGTGTCGGCACTGGCCAACATACCGCTCTTCGACGGGGGCAAGCTGGAAGCCGTCTTGTTCGTCAACAATGATCGGCCACGCGTCTGGTCTGAGGACGAGCTGAATTTCATCTCAGACGTGGCAAAGCTCGCCCAAGCGACCATAGAAAGACGGCGATCAAAGCGGCAACTCCGTCAGCTCGCAACGTCGCTGGAGGGGCAGGTCGCCGAGCGGACCCGTGACCGTGATCGTCTCTGGCGGCTCTCTGGCGATCTCATGCTGGTAGCCGACGCTGAGGGACGCATCATCAGATCGAATCCGGCCTGGAGCGAGATCCTTGGCTGGTTGCCAGAGGAGCTCATAGACGTGAGCTTTTTCGACCTTATTCATCCTGACGACATCGCTCATACAGAGCAGGGTGCAATAGATGTAATTGAGCACGGTATGCGATTCACCGGGTTCGAGAATCGCTATCGCCGCAAGGGCGGTGACTACCGGTGGATCTCCTGGACCGCACAGGCCGGGGAAGGCGTCATTATTGCGGTGGGACGCGATATCACCGAAGACAAGGAGCAGGCGGTGGCCTTGGCCGCTGCCGAGGACGCCTTGCGCCAGAGCCAGAAGATGGAAGCAGTGGGCCAGCTCACCGGCGGCCTGGCACACGATTTCAACAACCTGCTGGCGGCCATCAATGGCGCCATGGAGCTGCTAAGAATGCGGCTCAACCAGGGACGGCTGAAAGACCTGGATCGCTATATTGGCGCGGCCCTGGGCGCCTCCAGCAAGGCGGCTGCCTTGACGCATCGCCTCCTGGCATTCTCGCGCCGGCAGGCGCTCGATCCGCGGTCGACGGACGTCAATGCACTGGTGGCGGATATGGCTGACCTCATCAGCCGCACGGTGGGTCCGGAGATCGAACTCGTGGTCGTCGCCGAACCCGAGCTCTGGCATGCGCGGATCGATCCGCCCCAACTGGAGAACGCGCTGCTCAATCTCTGCATCAACGCGCGGGACGCGATGCCTGGCGGGGGCCGCATTACCATCCAGACCGCCAATCACCACTTCGAGGATCCCGCCGCCGAGAATCTGGATCTGGATCCAGGTGATTACCTATCTTTGTGTGTGATCGACACCGGGACCGGCATACCCCCTGAGCTCTTGAGTCGCATCTTCGATCCGTTCTTCACGACCAAGCCGGTCGGAGAGGGTACCGGGCTGGGCCTGTCGATGATCTACGGTTTCGCCAAGCAGTCCGGCGGCTGGATCACGGTCGATTCGACCCCAGGTGAAGGCACGACCATGTGCTTGTACATGCCGCGGTGCAATGAGCATGACCCGGCGAGTGATTGCCTCGGTGAGACAGCAGCAGAGCCGGAAAAGAAAGGGCGCGGTGAGGTGGTGCTGGTCGTTGAGGATGAGCCGGTGCTGCGGATGCTGGCCACCGAGATCCTCGGGGACCTGGGCTACACCACGCTCGAGGCGTCAGGAAGTGCGGGCGGGCTGGAGATCTTGAATGCTGATGGCCGGATCGATCTGTTGATCACGGACGTGGGCCTGCCGGGTCTCATGAATGGTCGGCAGTTGGCCGAGACTGCGCGGGCGGTGCGCCCGGCGCTCAAGGTACTCTTTGTCACCGGCTACGCCGATACGGCCTTCCAAGACGAGGGTCAGCTCGGATCAGGTATGGAGGTGCTGGCGAAGCCCTTTTCCGTTGAAGCCTTTGCTGCTCGAGTTGATCGGCTGCTGGGCAACTAGCCGTTCAGCCGGACAGTGCGCTGCTCAGCTCAGCGCCTGGGCTATCGCGGACTCCAAGGCGGCTGGCATCCAAGGCTTCTGGAGATAAACCACGTTGGAAGGGAGATCGGCCTGGATCTCGAAGCCGTAGCCAGTGGTGATAATGACTGGCAGCGTTGGCCAGCGGCTGATGAGCAGGTTGGCCAAGTCGCCGCCGGTCAACTGTCCAGGTACCAGGTGGTCGGTGATGAAAAGATCGGGTTGCCCGCTGCGCAGAAGGGCTACCAGTGCATCGTCGGCGGTCAGATATTTCGTGCAGCAAGCGCCACGCTCTTCGAGCAGGTCTTCCAGAATCTGGCCCAACATCGGGTCGTCTTCGACCACGGCAACCCGAAAGGACGTCAAATTCAGCATCAGACCAAGACCAGCCGTGAGTAAAGGACGGACTGTATCAATAATCAGCATTAACAGCTTCGCTTTTACAGAGGCCTTGCTGCTACTGCATGACAGCGCGTACTGCGTCCTCAAGCTGCTGATACGACCAGGGCTTGGCTACGAAGGTGGCGTTGGGTGGCAAACGGTGGGTACTGGCATCCGCGTAGCCCGAGGTGATGAGTACCTTCAAGTTGGGCCAGCGCAGAGAAGCGATCTGAGCGAGCTGGTGGCCGTTCAGACTGCCTGGGGTAAGGATATCGGTGACCAGGAGGGCGATGTTATCGGCATTTGATTCAAGGCACGCAAGCCCTGCGTCGGCCCGGTCGCATTCGATCACGCCATTACCCAGATCGCTCAATACGTCCTTCATCAATTCCCGGACGAGGGGCTCGTCTTCCACGAGCAGGATCTGGAGCTGGTTGTTCATCACGCCACGATAAATGTCTTGCTGGAATACTAAGAGCGAGACGATTCAGCAAGGTTTTACCCACCTGACGACCGGGCTAACAGGTGCGACCGGGAGCGTTTACGTGGTGTGACCAGTAGGCGATGGATGGCGCTTTCCACAGGCGATTGCCTGGGATCGGCGCTGATACCATTTTCCGCTCCACCATCCTTCCGACTGTAAACGTGTCTGCTGATCTTCCCTTTCCGAATCAAAAAGTCGAAGCGTCTGTGACTTCGCTCCTCAATGACATCCAGCGAGCAAGCGACCTTGCATCGTTGGACCTTCACCATGGGCGTGCAGGTGCGTACCTGGCGGCGCTTCGCGATCTGGAGGTCCTGGCTCGCGAAGACCTGGACGGTGTGTTCCTGGTGCTCGATCGCCTCTATCAGGCCCAGTTCAACCGCCTTGGGATGCTCGGCGCGTTGTAGAGGATTTGTGCTCGTCCCATCGTCCGCGTCTGCACCGTTTTGCAGGCGGTTTCGAGCCTGTCCCTTCCTGCCCCGTGCACCACTCGTCGCTTCGTCTGTTGACCTATTTCTGATGCCGTCACCTATACTGTTTAAACGTACAGTATCAAGGTGCCACTATAGACGCTTTCCAGACACGGGGTCGCAGACTCGCCCAGCTCGCGCTTTCCCAGGCGCGGTTGAAGATCACCGGCTTCCAGAGCCCGGCCGAGGATCACGCGCAGCTGCCACTCTCGATCGATGAGGCGATTGGCTGGGGCGCACCCAACCTCTGGCTCTGGCTGGTGAACAGCGAGGCCCTCGCGGGGTTGAGCATCCATCAAGGTGACGTCCTGGTCGTGGACCGTGCCGGCGATGTCGAGCCAGGGCGAGCGGTGATCGTAGTGGCCGACTGTGAGCACCGGCTCTGCACGGTGCTGACCACCCAGGAGCGGCAGCAGCTGCTAGCGACGATAGGGCGTGATGGCCACCCGCGGCCCCTCGACCTAATCGGCGAGGTCGAGCTCTGGGGCGTAGTGGACTTCCTGATGCGAGACCTGCGGCCATGAGCGTCTACGCGTTGATCGACTGCAACTCCTTCTACTGCAGCTGCGAGCGGCTGTTCCGGCCTGAGCTGAACGGGCGGCCGGTGGTGGTGCTGTCGAACAACGACGGATGCGTGATCGCCCGGAGCCGGGAGGCGAAGGCCCTGGGCATCGGCATGGGTGTGCCGTACTTCCAGAATCGAGCCTTCCTGCGGCAGCACAACGTGGCCGTCTTCAGCTCCAACTACGAGCTCTATGCCGACGTGTCGAATCGGGTGATGCGCACTATCCAGGGGATGGTGCCGGACCTGGAGGTGTATTCCATCGACGAATGCTGGGCGGATCTCACCGGTATGCCGGGCGACCTCGACGCGCTCGGCCGGGAGATCCAGGCGCGGGTCCGGCGCTGGGTCGGCATCCCGGTTGGCGTCGGGATCTCGACCACCAAGACGCTGGCGAAGCTGGCCCAGTGGGCGGGCAAGACCTGGCGCGCGACCGGCGGGGTGGTAGATCTCACCGACGCGCTTCGGCAGGGCCGCCTGCTGCCGCTGGCACCGGTGGGTGACGTGTGGGGCGTGGGCCGCAAGCTGACCACCCGCCTGCAGGGGCTCGGCATCACCACCGCCCAGGACCTGGCCCGGGCGGATCTGAGGATAGTGCGCAAGGAATTCTCTCGCGTGCTGGAGCGGACGGCGCGGGAGCTGCGCGGCGAGCAGTGGATGCGCCTGCACGAGGCGCCGCCTCTGAAGAAGGAGATCATCAGCTCGCGGATGTTCGGTCACCGGGTGTACCGCCTGGAGGCGCTGCGCGAAGCCATGGCCACCTACGTGACCCGGGCGGCCGAGAAGCTGCGTGAGCAGGGGTCGCTGTGCTCCACGCTGCTCGTGAGTGTGCAGACCGGCCAGCACGAACCCGAGGAGCGCCGCTATTACCGCAGCCTGGGCATCCAACTGGCGCACCCGACCGACGATACCCGCATCCTGGTGCAGGCTGCCCTGGCCGGGCTGGACCCGATCTATCGCGAGGGCTACGCCTACTCGAAGTGCGCGGTGGTGCTGGGCAGCATCGTCCAGACGGACGAATTTACCCCGGATCTCTTCGCCCCGGCAGGGCAGGGACGACCCAGCGAGCTGATGCAGCTGGTGGACCGGATCAACGCGCGGTACGGGCGGGCGGCGCTGCACGTCGGGCGGATGCCCGCCGATCCGGGGTGGCAGATGCGGCGGGAGCTACTATCGCGAGGGTATACGACGCGGTGGGGGGAGTTGCCTAAGGTCGGCTGAAGCTTACTTAATATATGGAAGTGATATTCGTGGTTTTATGGATTTGAACCCAAATTGACTGGATGTACGGTATTTCACTTTTTGAAGATTGATATCTTTTCAAGTGCTTCAATAGGAGTAATGACTCCAAGGGCTACCAGCATCAAAAGGAGTCCGCAAAGCGAAATTAAATAAACATTCGCTCCGACCTGAAAGCGGATCTGATAGCTAAGAGTTAGCCATACTGATGCGGATACTCCTAGTACGAAAGTCAATAATTTGTATTTGTCAGTTAGCGCTGTGCAAAGAATTAGCGTTACCATGCAAAGAAGAAACAGAAATGCCGGAGCTACTACCCATCCTATAGATTGTTTTTTAGGGGTTACGTAGTCCTTTAGATTCAGGCCAAGGTTTTCAGCGAAGTCCTTTACTTCATCAGGTGTTCCTTCCATGGGTCCAAGTTTCATTGGTTGGGCTCCATGTGAGAGAAAATCTTCTTAAGATCATTTTTTACCGCTGAGTCTGTCCATTCTTGGCGTGTCGCATCCTTTATGAATATTATTTTGTTATTTTCTAGGATTACGTTTGTTCCACTAAATTTGATATTTTCTATGTTCCCAGAAAAAGCGCTCTGTTTGACGTTTTTTAATGCGAAGCCTAAATTGTTGCTTTTACTATGAAAGGTGTCTTCATTTTGTATGCCCTCGCCAATAGTGAATGCAATCACGGCTTCGCCGGACTTGGTGGGGTACACGTCACAGGCGAGTCCTATACCCTGCCTAAGGTAAGCCGTGAATCGTCGCCTAAAGTTATTTATATAAAGCTGTTGGGTTTCTTTGGGGCTCTTGTTGCTGTTTTTTAGATATTTGAAATCCATATTCATGCCCCTTGGGTGCTATCTGAGTCGGATGGCTTCTTCCGATTCATGAATCTATTAAATCTTTCGTTTAATACGAAAACGTAATCACAAATCGCCGTAACAAAATCCACTAAATCTAACGCATCCTCCTTTGTTACTTTTTCAGTGGTCGCATGGGCTCCAATGTTTCTGTGTTTACGGAGCTCCTCTCCCCACAAGAAAAGCCGTTCGTCAATGATTGTTTTTTCCTTAAGTTCCTTAAGGCCGTTGGCGAGAGATTTTGCTGAGGTTTTATGGTGCTGGCATATCCCCTCGAGCACCCTGCCGCACATCACGGCTGTAGCGCTATATGCTTTTGCTTTGAAGCAGGTTTTTGCTTCGATAAGAGATAGTTTGCAGATTTCTGGGATGCGGAAGTCAACATACGTTTCAGGCTTTGGCCATAACCTTTGTATGTCGGATGCTTCTAGAGAGTCGAAATAGGAGGTGCCGCCTAGTAGGCAATTTTTGCAGATGGGGCACTCTAGAAGTGCAGCGTAAAAATGTTCGGGATAGTCTCTGGGATCATAGCTTTCGTGTTTGGCTAGAAGTTTAGCGTCTACTTTTGATTCGCACTTGTAGCACTCAATTATCATGCTCATTCCCTTGATGTGAGTCTGTCTAATCCGTCATTCTAGTCCATTCTCTTGTCGCTGCGCGCTTCGCTGTCGCCCTACTCGCATAGAGGTGGCGCAGCCGCCGCGGCTTGGTCTGGTCGCCCTCGGTGAGGGTGTGCTCTTTGCCGGTCTTGGGATCGCGGTAGTAGGCGATGATGCCGGGGTAGTCGCCCTGGATCTCGTCGACCAGGTCGGCGACCAGGTCCTCCGGCAGCTTGGCTTCCAGCTCCAGGCGCGTGGTGTAGCCGCTGTCCGCGGTGAGGCTGTGCTGCACGTTTCCCCAGTACCAGATGATGGCGTCAATCTCGGCCTTCACGCCCTGCAGGGTGTAGGTGAGCTCCGGCCGGCCCAGAGCAAGTTGGTAGGTGAGGGTTGCGGAACCGCGCTGCAGGCGGTTCCAGTCGGCTGGGGGGCATGGGTAGGTCGCTTTGCTCCAATATGCTGGTGAGCGTGCAGACCGGCCAGCACGAGCCCTAGGACCGCCGCTACTATCGCAGCCTGGGCAATCAGCCGGCCAGGCCGACCGACGATACGCGCGTCCTGGTGCAGGCGGCCCTGGCCGGGCCGGATCCGATCTATCGCGAGGGCTACGCCTACTCGAAGTGCGCGGTAGTGCTGGGCAGCATCGTACAGACCGACGAGTTCACGCCGGATCTTTTCGCCCTGGCCGGGCAGGCGCAACCGGGCGAGCTGATGCAGACGGTGGACCGGATCAATGTGCGGTACGGGCGGGCGGCGCTGCATGTGGGGCGCGTGCCCGCCGATCCGGGATGGCAGATGCGGCGGGAGCTGCTATCGCGGTGGTATACGACGTGGTGGGAGGAGTTTCCGAAAGTAAATAAGGTATCATTAGTCCCAAAAGTTATGGTTCTTAGGAAGACTTTGACTTGCTTATGAGGTTCTCGATGATGTTAATTAATTCTGGATGTCCAGAGTCCTCAGAAATCTTTACTCTCTGGAAGCTTAATATTGCTTTGTGAAATTCTTTTTCAATCTCTGGGGTCACCCCCAACCTTGACAGTGCGACATAGGTTTTTATTGCCGTGACTCTTTCTAATGCTTCCGATTCTAGTGTCATGTGGGTCATCATCAGCTGGATACAAACACGTAGCGTCCAGACAAATGCAGATCCTATTAGGATTAAGGCGGCAATGTAGAAGTGATTCGGTAACTTGAAGCCTAGTAGAGTAGTGGTGTCTTGATCTTTAAAGGCCGCTAGTATCAAAGATAAGAGCACGAGGCTTGCTAATAGACCCAACACGAGCGCCCATTTTTGATACCTCCCGGCTTGCTCTCTGTGGCGCTCTTCTTTGCTTTGCCAGAAGGTGACAGGCTGGTTGGATAATATATCCTTATGTATTAGGCTGGAGACCTCTGAAATTTTTTTGCTATGTTCGTCTGCATCCTCGGCTAGCTTTTTATATGCCAAATTTTGAGTTTCTTGTAATTCTTGGGTGTAAGCCTCTTCTCTTGACTTTAGCGTGCGAAGCAGCGCTTCCGTTTGGGATGTGAAATCATTTTTTGTAGATAGAAACTCGGCGATTTTCGTATCTAGAAGCTCTTTGTATTTGGTTGTTGCATTTCCTTCAAAAAAGTTTTCAAACGAGTCGTTGGATACTTTTTGCGAAAAAAGTATCGATGAAAGAAGTTCTTTATTTTCAAGGTTTTGCAGTATCAGCTGACCAGCTTTATGGTCGTGATTTGGGATTGAGTTGTCGCGCGAAAAGCTAATTATTGAATGGATTTTGTATGGGTCAAACAATGAGCTTGTCAGGGAAAGAGCTTTTCGTATTTCAGAAAGTGAACTTACATACTCCTGTAGTACTCCAGCTGGGTAAGGTGTTGGGTATGTTCCTAAAGCATTAATTAAATTAACCCAAAAATCACGCTCAGTGCTTATCCATGATTTTATAAGTTCAATGTTTATATTTTGATCGGATATGAGTGCTGCAAGTGTGCTCTTTTCCATGACTGAATTATCCTAGGTAAATGTCTTATAGATTCTGCATCTTTTTCCACTCGCGCTCCACTGCCCGCTTCGCCGTTGCCTTGGTCGCGTACAGGTGCCGCAGCCGCCGCGGCTTGCTCTGGTCGCCCTCGGTGAGGGTGTGCTCCTTGCCGGTCTTGGGATCACGGTAGTACGCGATGATGCCGGTGTAGTCGCCCTGGATCTCGTCGACCAGGTCGGCGACCAGATCGTCCGGCAGCTTGGCTTCCAGCTCCAGGCGCGTGGTGTAGCCGCCGTCCGCGGTGAGGCTGTGCTGCACGTTCCCCCCGTACCAGATGATGGCGTCGATCTCGGCCTTCACGCCCTGCAGGGTGTAGGTGAGCTCGGGCATGAGCTCAGGCCGGCCCAGGGCGAGCTGATAGGTGAGGGTGGCGGTACCGCGCTGCAGACGGTTCCACTCGGCCCGGGCGGCGCGTATCGCGGAGAGCTGGTCGCCGTAGGTGTGGCGCAGGTCCTTCACGTTGTCGCCGCCGCCGGCGATGGCCTCCTGCTTCTTCGCGCTGTTGACGTCGTAGTAGAAGGCGCGCACGGCGTCGTAGCTCTCGCGATCGGCCTGCAGGTAGCTGTGCTGGTCGCCGTCCTGGCGGGTGAGGGTGACGTGGCCCAGGTCGGCGCCGCTGACCGCCTTGCCGCCGCCGGCCGGGAGGAACAGCAGCCGGCCCGCCTTCACGGTGGCCACCGCGTCGTAGTCTTCACCCAGACGGGTAAGGAGGTTGGCGTCCGACTCGCGAGTCTGGTCCAGCTGCAGGACCTGCTGCGCCTTGAGGTCGGGCGCGATGAGCGGGGTGAGCCCCTGGCGCGCCGCCAGGACGCGCAGGATGGCGCCGAGGGTGGTGGCGCTGTAGCTCTGATCCCGCTTGGTCTTGAGGCCCTTGCGCAGGTCGGCGCTGCGGGCGCGGATGCTCAGCACGTCGGGCGCGCCGCTGTGCTCGGTCTCGTCGACGATGTAGCTGCCCTTGTCGATCAGACCGGTGGTGGACCAGCCCAGCCAGAGGCGGATCTTGGCGCCCCGGGGCGGGATGGCCAGCAGGCCGTCGTGGTCGGACAGCACCAGGCTCAGTTGGTCGGCCTCGAGGCCGCGGTTGTCCGTCAGATCCAAGCTGATCAACCGCGGTGCGATGAGGGCGCTGATGTCCTGGCCGTCGACCAGGATCTGATAGCGGGCCTGAGGGTAGGTGGCGCCCTGTACCAGGTCGCGGCCGAGGCTGCGCAGCTGGCCAGTGGCGGTGTGGAGCAGCTCCTGGATCACAGCAGCTTCCTCAGAAGGGTGCAGACGCGCCTTGCGCACCTGAGTAGTCAGCATGCGGTCCAGCATTGCTTACGAAGGATAGGCGCAATTGCCACGCGGCCTTTCGCTAAGTAGAAGCGGACACCCCTCAGCGGTGTCCGCACGCCTCCTGCCCGTTACTTCGGCATCAGCACGGTATCGACCACGTGGATCACGCCGTTGGACTGCATCACGTCGGCGATGGTGACGGCGGCTTTGCCGCCCTTGGCGTCGACCAGCCAGAGCTTGCCGTCATGCAGCTTCACGGTGAGGTCCTCGCCCTGGACGGTTTTCAGCTTGGTCATGCCGCCGTGCATCTTCGCCTCGGCCATCAGTTGCTTGGCGGTGTGGGTGCCGGGCACCACGTGGTAGGTCAGGATCTTGGTCAGGTCGGCCTTGTGCTCGGGCTTGACCAGGGTATCGACGGTGCCGGCCGGCAGCTTGGCGAAGGCTTCGTTGGTCGGCGCGAAGACGGTGAAGGGACCGCTGCCATTGAGGGTGTCGACCAGACCGGCCGCCTTGACGGCCGCCACCAGCGTGGTGTGGTCCTTGGAGTTGACCGCATTCTCGACGATGGTCTTGGACGGGTACATGGGCGCGCCGCCGACCATGACGGTATCGGCGGCGAAGCTGAGCGGGGCGGTGGCACCTAGGATCGCGAGACTGGCTACGATGGCGATGCGCTTGAGCAAGGTGTGCATGGTACGTCTCCTGAGTTCTTCAGCCCTCCGGATGAGGGTGATGAATGTACGGAGCGGCCCGGCAAACGGATGCATCACAGCGCGATTATTTTTCCCTGGGCGATGACCGGTCCCGTGGGCGCGCCGGTCGGCGAGCCGGTTCGCGGTTCAAGGGAGACCGCCAGTACCGCTCCAGGCGTTAGTGCCGGTGCGAGTCCCGCGGGTACGGCCAGGGTCACGGCCGTGGCGTCCTGGAGCAGACCGAGCGAATGGGGTTTGCCATCCGCCGTGATGATCCAGGCCTCGGCGCTCCTGCCTGGCCAATCCGCTTTGCTGGCGGGCACGAACAGCAGCTGCCGGCCGTTCGCCTGCAAGGTGACGCTGAATGCCAGGCTGCCGTTACTCTGTTCCAGGCGGGCGAGCAGGGCGGGCGTCGCGACCTGGACCGGGCGCAGGAGCACGAGCAGCGCCAGCACCAGGGCAGCGGCCAGTGCCAGCCCGGTCGTCCAGCGCCACAGGCGCGGGTCGTTCCAGCGGCGGGTCGGCTCGAGTGCCGGTCGCTCCGTCGGGAACAGCCGTTGCTGGATACCGTGCCAGACGTGGGCTGGCGGCTCGACGACCGGAAATTCATCGAGCCAGTCGGCGAAATGCCGTTGCCAGGCCGCCAGTTGCGCCTGGTAGGCAGGCTCCCGCCGCACGAGTTCTTCCACCTCCAGGCGTTCTTCGGCGGACAGTACGCCGAGGGCGTATTCTGCGATGAGCAGCGCGTGCCGGTCGTTAGGAGGGATGTCGTCGTTCATAGGCCCAGGCACGCTCGCAGTTGCAGGAGGCCACGCCGAATCCAGCTTTTCATCGTGCCGAGCGCGATGCGGTGGCGGGCGGCCAGTTCGGCATAGGAATAGCCTTCAAAGAAGGCGACCCGGATATAGGTCTGCTGGTCCTTGCCCAGGGTTTTCAGGCAGAGATCGATCTGGCGACGCTGGCGATGGGCTTCGAAGTCTTCGGCGACGGACTGGGTTGCCGGCCACTCGGCCAGGCTGTCGAGCGGCTCGTGCCGACGCTGGGCGCGGCGGCGATCGATGGCCTTGTGGCGCACCAGGGTCGCCATCCAGGTCAGGGCGCTGGAAAGTGTGGCGTCGAAGGTGCCGGCCTTGAGCCAGATGGCGGTATAGGCCTCCTGCAGGACCTCTTCCGCCTCCGCACGATCGCCCACGTACTGCAGGCATACGCCGAACAGCCGGCTCGATGTCACGCGGTAGAGCGTTTCGAAGGCCAGGCGATTGCCCTGGCCACAGGCCTGCAGCAGGACATTGAGCGCGACGGGCTCCGGGTTCGTTTCAGGGCTGGCCGATACGGCTGATCTGCTCGTCAAGGATGGCGTTCCGAAAGGAGGCACGGCAGTGTCTTGTTTTTGTTCGCTAAGGGCCGCGTTTCGCTGAGCGCTGAAGCGCGAGTCCTGACGGCTTTACTCTCCCAGCCCTCTAGAGGACGAGGGGCGATGGGTCCGATGTACCATCGAACGAATGGCTTCGCAATCGCGATCATCGTCGTGCGCCTACGGCGTCTCGCCTGCGGGTGGTTGGCTGCCTGGCAGGCTCTGGCTCCGTATCCGGCTCTTTACCACCTTTACACAAGCCTACATGCCAGGCCGTAGCTGCCCTGCAGGCTGAGCGGCTAGCATGCACGTCCAGATCGTCCGACTGTTCAGGTAGCCCCGATGTCGCTGTCATCCGAATCCCCGCGCTGGACCTCGCGCATCCTGCTCGTGGATGACGATCCGGCGATCCGCGAGTTGATCTGCGGCTATCTGGCGCGCTTCAGCATCAATGCCCGCGGGGTGGGTGATGGCTTGGAGATGCGCCGGGCGCTGGCGGAGGAGGCCTTCGACCTGGTGGTGCTGGATCTGATGCTGCCGGGGGAGGATGGGCTTTCCCTCTGTCGTTCGCTGCGGCGCGACAGCGGCATTCCCATCCTGATGCTGACCGCCCAGTGCGAGCCGGCGGATCGCATCATTGGCCTGGAGCTGGGCGCCGACGACTATATGGCCAAACCTTTCGAGCCCCGGGAGCTGGTGGCGCGGATCCAGTCGGTGCTGCGGCGGACCCAGGATGGCCGCGTGCCCCAGCGCAAGGCGCCGCGGACCAGTGTCAGCTTCGATGGCTGGAAGCTCGACGGTGTCCTGCACCAGCTGCATTCGCCGGCCGGGGTGATGGTGCCCCTGTCCAATGCCGAGGTACGGCTACTGTGGGTCTTCATCGAGCAGCCGCGCCAGGTGCTGAGCCGCGAGCAACTGCTCGATGCGACCCGTGGGCGGGCGATCGAGGCTTTCGATCGCAGCATCGATCTGCAGGTGTCGCGGCTACGCAGCAAGCTGGGTGATGATCCGCGGGCGCCGCAGTTGATCAAGACCGTGCGCGGCGAAGGCTATCTGTTCGATGCCAGGCAGATAGGGCACTAGCCGTGCGCCGCCTGGATACCCTGTTCGCCCGCCTGTTCGGGGTCTTTCTGCTGGCCATCCTGCTGGGCCATCTGCTGGCCTTTTTCTGGTTTCGGCATGGCCTTGGCGAGCGACCGCC
>Ga0157365_10000648_pt1 | contig 14896 bp, 11 predicted proteins | sample AttsexASBM3_FD_111478 | JGI IMG/M metagenome (GOLD analysis project Ga0157365, IMG submission 111478) | Fungus gardens microbial communities from leaf cutter ant in Ribeirão Preto, State of São Paulo, Brazil - Atta sexdens ASBM3 | ecosystem: Host-associated > Fungi > Mycelium > Unclassified ... | reverse complement strand
TCTTCAATAAACTCAAACAGTTCCGCGCTATCGCAACCCGTTACGACAAGCTCAGATCCACTTTCCTCGCAGCCGTTCAGTTTGCTTCAATCATCATCCTGCTTAACTGACGACACGCCGTAGTCTTCCGCGCCGAATTGCAGGCCGAGGAGGCCGAGGCCTGCGAGGAGGAGGGTGGCGGCGCATCCCGTGGTGATGGCGAGGAGGGCCATGCGGGGGAGGGTTGTGAGGAGGGGGAGCTTGTAAAAGCCTTTCATGTGGCAGGCCAGATGGATGGTGAGGGCGAGGAGGAGTGCGGGGGAGAGGAGGCTGCTGACGGGTTCGGGCAGCAGGCGGCCGGTGAGGGCGATGAGTGTGAGGGTGAGGGTCGCGACCGTGAGGGCGTGCAGGGTGAAGATGGCGTGGTCGTAGAGGGGGCGTTTGCGGCGGGGGAAGAGGAGCCAGAGCGTGAGGGTGGTGATGGGGAGCATCAGGAGGATGAAGCGTTCGGCCCATTCCTGCATGACGTGGACGACTTCGGCCGGGTTTTCGATGGCTTTGGAGAGGTGGTTTCTGCCCCATTCGGCGAGGGCCGGGTGTGCGGTGGAGTGGATGGAGGCGATGGCTTTTTCAATGGCGGTGCGGGTTTTGGCGTCGAAGGAGGCGACGGATGAGAAGGGGGGTGTGAGGGTGAACATCAGCAGGAGGGAGATGAAGAACATCCGCATGGGCGGGATTTCGGAGGCGTGTTTTCCGGCGATGTAGTCTGTGGTGAGGCGTGCGGGGGCGAGGAACAGGCGGCGGAGGGTGCGGGTGAGTTTACTGTCCGCGTGGGTGAGCATTTCGGCGAGTTCGTAGCCGAGTTCGCGGAGGGAGCGGTGTGTGGAGTCCGCGTTCTGGCCGCATTCATGGCAGTATGGGCCTTCGAGGCGGGTTTCGCAGTTCAGGCAGATGGTGTGGATGCTCATGCGATAGTGTTATCGTGAGCGTAACGAGGAGGCTACGGAGTTTTTTCGGCCTTGTGCCATTGGTGGAGGCCGATGAGGGCGAGGATGATGAAGGCGGCGTAGAGGATGGCGGTTATGGTGAGGCCGCGATGGAGGAAGAGGGCGGTGTAGAGGGCATCGACGGCGATCCAGACGAGCCAGTTTGCGGTGTAGCGGCGGGCCATCCAGATCTGGGCGACGATGCTGTAGCTGCTGAGGAGGGCGTCCAGTTTGGGGGAGGGGTCGTCCGTGTAATGGGTGAGGGTGATGGCGAGGACGGTGGTGGCGAGGGCGCCGAGGGTGAGATCCCGGAGCAGGGTTTTGTTGGTGGGGTGGGCGATAGTGATGGTGTCGTGTTGTTTGGGGCTGATGTGCCAGGTGTGCCAGCCGTAGAGGATGGTGGCGCTGAAGACCAGTTGCAGGGCGGTGTCAGCGTAGAGGCGGGCGGTGAGGAAGACCCAGCCGTAGAGCAGGCAGGCGAGCAGGGAGATGGGCCAGCAGAGGAGGGTGCGGCGTGCGGTGAGCCAGACGCCGAGGGCGCTGGTGAGGGCGGCTGTGAGCTCGAGCGGGCTCATGGTGTGCGGATATGGGTGAGGAGGGTCTGGCCGGGTGGGGATGCGAACCAGCGTGCGTGACCGAGGAGATAGGTTGAGTAGGCGTTTTCGGCGGAGGCGGGATCGTTCAGGAGGGCGCCGAAATAGGCGAGTTCGGAGAGGGCGAATTCGATATGTGCGAGCGGGAGGAAGGCTGTGATGAGGGGACGGTTGAGGGGGCTTTGGGTTTCGTATCCTTCGAGGAAAGCGTTGAGGGTTTCGTAGGAGATGAGGTTTTCCGGGGTGTCGTCCAGTGCGAGCCATGCGATGGCGGTGCGTTCGATGGCGACGGCAATGTCGAATTCGGCGCAGGTCTGGTTGGCCATGCCGAAATCGAGGATGGTGGAGATGGGGGCGTTTTGGGATGTGGTGGACCAGAGGAGGTTGGAGGGGTGCCAGTCTCCGTGGCCCCAAAGGGGGAAGAGGGTTTGCGTGTGGGGGAGGAGGGTTTTGTGAAAAGGGATGATGTGTTCGGCAATGTCCGATCGCCAGGGGCGGGTCTGGAGTTGTTCGGGGAGGCCGGGTTGTTGGGTTGACCAGAGGGTAAGGGCTTTGGTGAGATCGGGCTGGGTGAGGGTGGCCATGCTGGAGGTGAGGGGGCATTGGCGGGGTGGGGCGTTGAAGCCGCCAGAGGCGGTGTGGAGGCGGGCGAGCATGGTGCCTGCGGCATGGGCGTGGGCGGGGGTAGTGAAGGGGAGCCAGGACATGGTGTCCCGGTAGAGGTCCAGCCCGGGTGCGGGGGCGAAGACTTCGTAGATCCAGCCTTGATGGATTCGGATTGTTTGGCCGGTTTCGTCTGGCAGGGGGCGGCTGACGGGGAGGTGATTTTCGTGCAGGTGGTGGATGTAGCGATGCTCTTCCGCGAGAGCGGTGCGGGTTCTGATCCAGGGGTGGTGGCGTTTGACGAAGACTGTTTCGCCGTTGGCGAGAGTGACGAGGCTGGCGGCGGAGAACGGGCGCTGGCTGTGCCAGGGGATGGACTTTATGGTGTGCGGGGCGAGGATGGTTGCGAGTTCCTCATGAGTGAGGAGGGGCCAGTCCCGGGTGGTGCGTTCGCCGGTGACGCCGAATTGCCCGGTCGGGACGGCCATTTTCAGAAGCCTGTGGAGGCGGTGAACAGGGCTGCGAAGCCGCCGGCGATGTAATAGGTGGGGGCGCTGCCGGCGATTGTGGTGCCGTAATGGCCGGTGGTGTCCTGGGCGTTGAGGGTGGGGGCGGCGATGCCGGAGAGGTAGTGTTCGTTAGTGATGTTGATGAAGTTCATTCGCAATTCAGGGCGATGCAGACGGGAGATATCGGAAAAGCGGTAGCCAAGGCTGAGGTTTCCGGTTGTGTGATCCGAGACGCGTTCGTCGTTCGTGAAGGTTGCGAACTGGTGGCCGGTGTATTTGACGGTGGCGATGCCGAAGATGTGGCCGTCGTCATAGGAGAGGCCCGCTGCGGCCTGAAGGGTTGGGCTGCGGACGGCGATCTTGCCTTTGGTGGGCAGGAGATCGCCGTTGCTTTCGAGGTTGTTGTCGATCGTGGCGTGGAGGTATTCGCCGGAGACGTAGGGCGCCCAGTGGTGCCAGGGGCGGAAGCCGAATTCGGCGTCGATGCCGCGGGAGGTCTGGCCGCCGGCGTTGATGGTGGAGGAGACGGGAGAGCCATTGATGGAAACCATGGTCTGGATCTGGCGGTTCGTGAAATTGTAGTTGAAGAAGGTGAGGCTGCCGATCAGGAGGGTATCCGTGTAGCGGTAGCCGATTTCCTCGGAGATGGAGTATTCGTTTTTGACGTTCGTATTGGCGGCGGTGTCGATCTGGCCGGAAGTGGGGTCGTAGACGTTGTAGAGGGCGCTTTCGGCGGGGGTTCGGAAATTCGTCGTGGCGCTGAGGAAGACCTGGTTGTGGGCGTCGATCTGGTAGCGGGCGCCGAGGCGGGGGAGGGGTTCGGCGCTGTTGAAATTGGCGTGGTATTGCGGGCCGGGGACGGCGTTGGTGCCGTTGCGGGACAGCATGACCTCCTTGAAGCCGAGATCGATATTCAGGCGCTTGTGGAGGAGGGTGATGTGATCTCCGGTGAACAGGGCGTTGGTTTGTGAAAGCGTGTGGTTGCTGCCGCCGATGAGTTGCTGGCCGTTGGGGAGCAGGATGGTGGTGTCGTTGCTGTGGACCCAGATGTCCGGGGCGTAGCCCTGGGCGTTGATGGTGGTGAAGGGTTGTTGTTCGTTGTCGTCGGTATAGTCGTACCAGTAGCCGAGGAGGAAATCGTGATTTCTCCATTGGTAGTCAAGCGTTGTGTTGAGGCCCGAGCGGTAGCTGAGCTGGGTGTAGTTGGCGCGGGCGTTGGCTGATCCGTCTGCCGCGTTGGGGAGGGAGAGTGTGTAGGGGAGGGGCTGGGTGCCGTTATAGAGGCCGGTTTCGGTGAGGGTGGTACCGCCGGGGACGTTGCCGTAGGCGAACTGGGTGTAGGGTGTGGCGTGGAGGGTGAGGGCGTGGGTGAGGTGGAGTTCGAGCGGGGCGCCGACATAGAGGGTGCGTTCCGGGGCGCGGTAGAGGCGCCAGTAATCGGTGCCGCCGGCTGCGTTGGATGTGTCGTAGGTGGGGGCGAGGTTGTTGGCGCCGGAGATGCCGTATTGTTTGAAATCGGATTGTGTGACCTGGGGGTAGTAGCTGGTGATGGTGCTGTTCCAGGAGCCGAGCAGGGCGGCGCGGTTGTTCTGGCCCCATTCCTTGAGGAATTTGAAATCGACGTGCTGGCGGATATCGCGGCCGGGGCCGCGCCAGTTGTCGGTGGCGCCGTGTGAGTAGGACACGAAGCCGCGGATGCCGGTATGGCCGATTTCGCCGGTTTCGAGGCGGATGAATTCGCGATTGGTGTTGTAGGAGCCGTAGGAGATGTCGATCGTGCCGCCGGGGGTTGTGGCGGGATCGCGGAATTGCAGGGAGAGGAGGCCGCCGGATGCGTTCAGGACGGGGCTGTCCAGATCGGCGGAGCCTTGGGCGAGGGAGATCTGGCTGTAGTTTTCGCTGTCCGCGAACTGGCTGGGGTAGCCGGTGTAGTAGGCGATGTCGTTCAGGGGCATGCCTTCGAGGGTGTAGCCGATGGCATCGTTGTTCAGGCCGCGCACGGTGATGTTGTTCTGGGGGGAGAAGCCGAGCGGGTCCGACGATGCGACGTTGGCGCCGGGGAGCATGGCGATGAGGTCGAACGCGTTGGCGGAGGGGGCCTGTTTGCTGATGTAGTCCGATGTGACGGTGCTGACGGATTTCGGGGCGGTTTGCTGGTGGATGAGGCCGGCTGCGGGTTGCATCCAGGTGGAAGTGCCTGTGACGAGGATGGTTTCGGGTTTTGGAGCCGGGTGTCTGGTTGGGGTCTGGGCGTATGTGATGCCCGGTACGGCCAGAACAAGGCCGCAGATATGGGTGATATGGCGGCGATACCGGGAGGGCATTCTGGGTGGGTCTCCTGAAGGTATGCCGCGATGAGGGTGGGAATGGAGATAGCGGGTTCGACCGGGTTCGAGAACCCGTTTTGGACAGGTGATCGGTTTTGCCGATGTAAGTGAACTGTACAATCGGTTTGGCGCTTGAGCATGGGGACATTAGGACATGGATATCGATCAAGCAGGAGCGGTTTTTCATGAGCCATGACCAGAAGCACGGAACGATCACTACGACGGCGGGTGCGCCGTGGGTGAGCAATCAGGACAGCAAGACTGCGGGTCCGCGTGGGCCGTTGCTGCTTGAGAATTATCAACTGATCGAGAAGCTGGCGCACCAGAATCGGGAGCGGATTCCCGAACGTGTGGTTCATGCGAAGGGATCGGGGGCGTATGGCACGTTCACGGTGACGCGCGATGTAACGCATCTGTCCTGCGCGAAGATTTTCGGGGCGGTTGGCAAGACGACGGAGATGCTGGCGCGGTTCTCGACGGTGGCGGGGGAGCGTGGGGCGGCGGATGCCGAGCGGGATGTGCGCGGGTTTGCGCTGAAGTTCTATACCGATGAGGGGAACTGGGATCTGGTCGGGAACAACACACCGGTGTTTTTCGTGCGTGATCCGATGAAGTTTCCGGATTTCATCCGTACGCAGAAGCGGCATCCGCGCACCAATCTGCGGAGTGCGACGGCGATGTGGGATTTCTGGTCGTTGAGCCCGGAGAGTTTGCATCAGGTGGCGATCCTGTTTTCGGATCGTGGGTTGCCGCAGGGCTATCGGCATATGAACGGGTATGGCAGCCATACCTATTCGCTGTGGAATGCGTCGGGCGAGCGGGTCTGGGTGAAGTTTCATTTCAAGACGCAGCAGGGCCACAGGTTCTGGACCAACGACGAGGCCAATGACATCGTGGGGCGGAACCGCGAGACGGCGCAGGCGGATCTGTATGATGCGATCGAGGGTGGGGATTTTCCACGCTGGACGGTGTTCGTGCAGGTGATGCCGGAGGCGGAGGCCGAGCGCGTCGGGTTCAATCCTTTCGATGTGACGAAGGTTTGGCCGCATGGGGACTATCCGCTGCATGAGGTGGGTGTGATGGAGCTGAACCGGAACGCGGCGCATTATTTCGCGGAGATCGAGCAGGCTTCCTTCTCGCCGTCCAATGTGGTTCCGGGGATCGGGTTTTCGCCGGACCGGATGTTGCAGGGGCGTCTGTTCGCCTATGCCGATGCGCATCGCTATCGGGTGGGGACGCATTATGAGGCGTTGCCGGTCAATCGCCCGAAGGTTCCGGTGCGGAGTTATCATGCGGACGGACCGATGCGCTTCGATGCGCCGGTGGGGACGGATGCGTATTACGAGCCGAATTCCTTTGGCGGGCCCGTGGAGGATCTGTCCGTTGCCGAGCCGCCTTTGCGGGTGAGCGGGGATGCGACGTATTACGAGCATCGTTCGGATGGGGATGATTATGAGCAGCCGCGTGCGTTGTATCGGATGTTCGATGCGGGGCAGCGGGAGCGGTTTCTGACGAATATCGCAGGGGCGATGGTTGGGGTGCCGGAGCATATTGTCGAGCGGCAGTTGGCGATTTTCGCGAAGGCAGACCAGAGCTGGGCCGATGGGGTTCGGGAGCGGCTGGAGCGGGATCGGCCTGTAGGGCAGGCTTCGGCGGCGACCAATCAGGAGGTTGTCGGGTAGGGTGATGTGGGCCGGGGCTGGTGGAGTTACCGGCCCCGGATTTGTACGTGGTGAAGGGCTGCGTTGCTGGAGGATCGGGGATTATTGAGTGATGGGCTGGCCTAGTGCTGCCCAGTCTTGTGTGCCGCCATCGGCTGCGATGATGGCGTCCATTCGGGCGGCGATCAGTTCCGCCAGCGGGAGTTCGGCGCCCTGGGCGGCGGACAAGGCCAGCCCTACATCCTTGCGCCCGAGGGTCATCGGGAAGCCGGCCGGTTCGAACTGTTTCGCCGCGATGATCGGGCCGTAGCTGCGGATCAGCCGGTTGCCGAAATCGGTGCCGATCAGGAGATCGACCATGGCCTGGGCCGAGATGCCGTGCGTCTCGGCGATCCGTACCTGTTCCGTCAGCATTTCGATGATCGCCGTGATCCCGAAATTGGTAGCGATCTTGGCGGCGGCGGCCATGACCGGGCGATCGCCCATGATAAATGTACCGGAGCCGATCGCATCGAAGAGAGGCTGTGCCGTGGCCAGATCGCTTTTGGTTCCGGCGGCGATGACGGAGAGCTTTCCGGCCGCGCTGACGTCGGGGCGCCCGAGAACCTGTGCCGATATGAAGCGCTGCCCGGCTTCGGCATGGCTGCGGGTCATGCGTTCCACGAAGGCGACGCCGACCGTACTGCAGGAGATGTGCAGGATGTCGTGACCGGCCTTCAGGATGCCCTCCTGACCGAAGACGACCTGTTCGAGTGCTGTGTCATCGGCGAGCATGGTCATGACCGCGCCGCATCTGGCTGCCTCTGCCGGGCTGGTGGCGATTGATGCGCCGAGTGCGCTGAACGGAGCGGATTTGTCGGGATTGCGGTTCCAGACGGTGACGTCATGACCTGCGGCGATAAGCTGCCGTGCCATGCCGGAACCCATTTGACCCAAGCCGAGGAAAGCGATTTTCATGATGTTTCTTTCGATATGTTATGGTGTTTAGAGAGACTTTAGCTGGCCGCCATCGATCGACAGCGCTGCGCCGGTGACGTAGGACGCGATTGGTGACAGCAGGACCGCCGCCATGCGTCCGAGTTCGGCCGGATCGCCCATTCGCCCGAGCGCGATATTTCCGACCGGGGCGGCGCCATCGGCGATCAGCCGTTTGAGGCGGTCTGTTCCGAACAGGTTTGGCAGCAGGGCGTTTACCCGAACCGCGCGTGGCCCCAGTTCCTCGGCGAAGCTTTTGGTCAGCATGGCGAGGCCGGGGCGCAGGCCGTTGGAGATCGGGAGGATGGATGAGGCTTCCTTGGCGGAGATCGCGAGGATTGTCAGGATCGCGCCGCCGTCCTGGATATGGGGCGCGAGGTCTCGCATCAGCCGCACCGTGCCGAGGAACACGCTTTCGAAGGCAGCGCGCCAGGCTGTATCGTCCGTTTCCAGAATCTTGCCGGGTGGTGGGCCGCCGACGCTGATCATCAGGCCGTCCAGCCGGCCCCAGCGATCGAATGCCGCCGTGCGCAGTTTTTCGGGCAGGCAGGATTCGGCTGTGTCGCCCTGTTGGAAGGCGATTTTTCCGGCATTTATGCCCGATGCCGCCGCGAAGCGATCGAATTTCGCCTGTGTTCGCCCGCAGACCAGCACATTCGCGCCTTCATCGAGCAGCACGCGTGTGGTTGCGAGGCCGAGGCCATCGGTGCCGCCCGTGACGATGAAGACCTTGCCGTTGAGTTGTAGATCCATGGCTGTCTCCAGATAATCGCTGCGTGTTCTGGGCGACGCGTTGCGCGTTGGCTTGAAGTGTGCGCTTTTCACATATTATCGGTCTTTCTCATCCGCAAGGAAAAATGTGCGTAATACACTGTTTTCGGAACGGCTTTCCGTGTTGCACGAAGCGTTGCTCGACGTCATCGCCTATATGAATCGCCCGCAAGGCGATCAGGCGATCATTGATGAGGCGGGGATTGCCCTCGATCGCGCGCTTTTTGCGTTGCTCGTGATCGTAGGACGGCGAGGACCGATCGGTATTGTGGACCTCGCGGACAGGGTTGGCCGGGATTACACGACTGTCAGCCGGCAGATCACCAAGCTTGAGACTCTGGGGCTGGTGATGCGGCATATGGGGAAGGACCGGCGTGTTCGTGCCGTGCGGACGACAGAGGCGGGAGACACCGTCAATCGAATGATCGACGCGGCCAGGGAGCGGCTGGCGAAGCGGGTTCTTGCCGCGTGGACGGAGGAGGATCTTGCCGACTTGTCCAGGTTGATGCGGCGTTTCGCGGACGATATTCAGGGCATCCCGGTAGCGAAGCCGGATGCGTCGTGAGGAAAATCTGAGGGATGGCATGGAGGGGCCTTGGACCGTGGGGAAGCATTTGACTTTGGGGGGTGGGACTGCCAACCATTCGGGCTGATGGTTCCCTCTGGCGAGGGATGAAAAGGGAAGCCGGTGCGAGGCCGGTGCTGCCCCCGCAACTGTATGTGGTGAGGGATGGTTCGCGCCGGGGTTTCCGGTGGAATGGCCACTGGGGCACTCGCGCTCTGGGAAGGTTCGGACTGTCTGGCCTGATTGGGCGCGCCGCGAGCCAGGAGACCTGCCGTCTTTTCGTTGAGTGTCGTTGTCTGGCGGGGTGCCCGGATGGCGATGGTGCGGCTTTTCGCATTACTGTCCGGCGCGGGTGCGTCGGCGGCCTTTTCTGCGCCTGTGCATGGCGGCCTTTCGGGGCTGTGTGAGGAAGAGCGCCTTGGAACTGCCGGTTCTTTATGTCTGTACCACGTGTCGCGCGGGTGGGCCTGCGATGGAGCGGCCACCGGGTGCGCAGTTGCATGATGCGATTGCGGAGCGGCTGAACGGGCAGGTGGAACTGCGTGAGGTGAAGTGCCTTGCGGTGTGTGACCGTGGGTGTACGGCGGCGATCAGTGCGCCGGGGAAATGGACGTGGCTGCTGGGCGGGCTTGGCCTGCGGCATGTGGACGATCTGCTGACCTATGCGCGGCTTTACCGGGAGTCTGTTTCCGGGACGGTGATGCCTTCGAAGCGGCCGGTTTCGCTGATGGGCATAATGATCGGGCGGATTCCGGCGGCGGTTTTTTCTGACGGGAAAACATCATGAGTTCGAAAATTGCAGCGACCATCATCACCGGGTTTCTGGGGGCGGGGAAGACGACGCTTCTGCGGCATCTGCTGGAGCAGGCGGGAGGGCGGCGGATTGCGATCATCGTGAACGAGTTCGGGTCGCTCGGGATTGATGGCGAGACGTTGCGGGCGTGCGGGATTGCCGGGTGCCGGGATGAGGATATCGTTGAACTGGCGAACGGGTGCCTGTGCTGCACGGTGGCGGATGATTTTCTGCCGACGATCGAGGCGTTGCTGGACCGGGCCGATCCGCCGGAGCATATCGTGATCGAGACATCGGGGCTGGCGCTGCCGAAGCCGTTGCTGAAGGCGTTCAACTGGCCGGGAGTTCGGACGCGGTTGACGGTGGACGGCGTGGTGACGGTGGTGGATGGACCAGCGGTTCTGGCGGGGCGGTTCGCGGATGATCCGGACGCGGTGGCGGCGCAGCGTGCGGCGGACCCGTCTCTCGATCATGATAATCCGCTGGAAGAGGTTTATGAAGACCAGCTTCTGGCGGCGGATCTGGTTGTTTTGAACAAGGCTGATTTGTTGCCGGAGGCTGCGTTTCCAAAGCTGGAAGCGGAGATCAGGGCGGCTGTGGGACGGCCTGTTCAGGTTTTGCGGGCTGTTGAGGGGAAGCTCGATCCGGCTGTCGTGCTGGGGCTGGATGCGAAGGCGGAGGACGATCTGGCGGCGCGGCGGTCTCATCATGATTCGGTGGATGGCGAGCATGAGCATGATGATTTCGAGAGTTTCGTGGTGATCGTGCCGGAGCAGGCGGATGCGGAGGGGTTCGTGGCGCGGTTGGCCGATATGGCGGGGCGGCATGACGTGTTGCGGATGAAGGGGTTTGCGGCGGTGCGTGGGAAGGCGCGTCGGCTGGCTATACAAGGGGTCGGGACGCGGTTCCGGCATGAATATGACCGGGCGATGGGGGCGGATGACGCGCGTGAGGGACGGATCGTGGTGATCGGGCAGAAGGGGTTGGACGAGGCTGCGATCCGCAAGGCTCTGACGGAGGGCTGAGGTTTTGCATCTGCTGCTGCGCGAGAGCCGGTCTCTGGATGAGGATGGGGTGGCGGAGGATCTGGGGCATATGCCTGCGGATATTCTGGTGCTGTCCTTTGCCGATAGCGATCTGCTGTCGGTCGAGCGGGCTTTCGCGCGGCGGCATCCAGGGTGCAGCATTCGGGTGGTGAATCTGAACCGGTTGCGGCATCCGATGTCGGTCGATCTGTATGTCGAGCAGACGGTTTCCGGGGCGCGCTGTGTTGTGGTGCGGTTGTTGGGGGGATTGGAATACTGGCGGTACGGGGCTGAGGAGATTGCGGCGCTGTGTTGCCGTAACGGGATCGGGCTGGCACTGATTCCGGGGGATGCGCGGTCTGATTCGCGGCTTGGGGAGCTTTCAACGGTTGCCCCGGATGTGCGGCGGCGGCTGGAGGGGTTTTTTCGGGAGGGTGGGGCGCGGAATGGAGATGCGGCGCTGCGTCTGATGGCGGTGGTGGCTGGGGTTGGGGAGGACGATGGGGAGGAGCCTGCGGTGTTGCCGCCTTTCGTGGTGCATCGCATGGTGGGGCGGCCTTCGGCGAGTATCGTGTTCTATCGGGCGCAGTTGCTGGCGGAGGATATGGCGCCGATCGAGGCTTTGGCGAATGCGTTGACGGCGCGGGGGGTGGAGACGGAGATTCTGGCGGTGACGTCGCCGAAAGATCCGGCGGCGGCGGGGGCGTTGCGGGCGCATCTGGAGCGGGGGCGGCCGCGCGTTGTGCTGAATGCAACGTTTTTCGCGGCGCGGGGAGAGGAAGGGGCGCGGTCTCCTCTGGAGGCGGCGGGGGTGCCGGTGTTGCAGCTTCTGCAGCCGGGGAGCGCGGAGGCGGCATGGGCGGAGAGCGCGCGGGGGATGTCTCCTTCCGATCTGGCGATGCAACTGGTGCTGCCGGAACTGGATGGGCGGATTGCGACGTTTCCGGTTTCGTTCAAGGCGGCGCCGGTGGAGGGGGGGCCGTTACGGCATGTGCCTTATGCGCCGGGGATTGCGCTGGCGGCGGAGCGGGCTTTGGGGTGGGTTCGGCTTTCGGCGTTGCGTGCGGAAAAGCGGCGGGTGGGGATCGTGCTTTCGGATTATCCGGGGGCGATGGGGCAGGCGGCCCATGCGGTGGGGCTGGACGGGTTTGCGAGTTTGACGTCCATTCTGGGGGCTTTGCGGGGGGAGGGGTATGGCGTTGGGGACATTGTGCCGGATGCCGGGGAGATGGCGCGGCTTTTGACGGGGGGTGAGCGGCAGGCGGTTTTGACTCTTGCCGAGTATAGGCGTGGTTTTGCGGCGTTGCCTGTGGAGATGCGGGGGGCGATCGAGGCGGCGTGGGGGGTGCCGGAGCGGGATGGGGCGGTGGAGGGGGATGTATTCCGGTTGCGGTATGTGCGGCAGGGGCATGTGATTCTGGCGGTGCAGCCGGACCGGGGGGCGGCCGGGGAGCGGCGGGCGCAGTATCATGATCCGGATGTGCCGCCGCGCCATGCGTATGTGGCGTTTTATCTGTGGTTGCGGGACCGGGTGGATGTGATGGTGCATCTGGGGACGCATGGGACGCTGGAATGGATGCCGGGGAAATCGGCCGCGCTTTCGGGGGGGTGTGTTCCGGCTGTGCTGCTGGGTGGGTTGTCGGTTGTGTATCCGTTCATCGTCAATAATCCGGGGGAGGCGGCCTGTGCGAAGCGGCGGCTGGGGGCGGTGACGATCGGGCATATGACGCCTCCGGTGCAGATGGCGGGGCTGGACCCGGAGATGGCGGGGCTGGAGCGGCTGATCGACGAGTATGCCGAGGCGGACGGGCTGGACCGGCGGCGTGGAGCGATGTTGCGGCGGGAGATCCTGGAGCGGGCGGAGCGGATGGGGGTGCTGGCGGAGAGTGGGGTTCGCGGTGGAGATGGTGATGAGGATCAGGCGCTGGCGCGGCTGGATGCGTATCTGTGCGACGTGAAGGATTTGCAGATCCGCGATGGGCTGCATGTGTTCGGGCAGGTGGCGCCGCGTGCGGAGGCTTTGGTGCGGGCAATTTCCGAGGCGGGTGGGGGTGGTATGGCGGCCGTAGAGACGCTGGTGGCGCAGAGCGGGGATGCGGAGATGCGGGCGTTGCTGGATGCGCTGGGAGGGCGGTTCGTGGAGCCGGGGCCTTCGGGCGCGCCGACGCGGGGGCGGAGCGATGTGCTGCCGACGGGGCGGAATCTGTACACGCTGGACCCGCGGGCCTTGCCGACGCGCAGTGCTGTGGAACTGGCGCGGAAGACGGAGCGGCTGGTGCTGACGCGGCATTTGCAGGAGGAAGGGGAGCCTTTGCGGCGGCTGGTGATCGATCTGTGGGGGTCGGCCACGTTGCGGACGGGGGGGGAGGATCTGGCGCTGGCGTTTCTGCTGATGGGGGTTTTGCCGCGTTGGGATTCGGGAAGCGGGCGTGTGGTGGGATTCGAGATCGTGCCGCTTGCGGTGCTGGATCGGCCGCGTGTGGATGTGACGTTGCGGATTTCGGGGTTGTTTCGCGATGCTTTTCCGGGGCAGATCGCGCTGTTCGATCAGGCGGTGCGGGCGGTGGCGGAGCGGGACGAGAGCGCGGAGTGGAATATGCTGGCGCATGAGACGCGCGGGCTGGACGAGGCGGAGTGGCAGCGGTTGACGGCGCGGATTTTTGGGCCGGCTTCGGGGGTGTATGGGGCGGGAATCGAGGGCGCGCTGGCATCCGGGAGCTGGGAGGACGGGGCGGCGCTGGGGGTGGCGTATGTGGAGGCATCCAGCTTCGTGTTCGGGGCGGGGCGTGACGGGGGGCGGGACCGGGCGGCTCTGGAGAGTTTGCTGGGGCGGGCAGAGGCGATCCTGCATGTGCAGGATCATGCCGAGACGGATTTATTGGAGACCCCGGATGTTGCGGCGCATGAGGGGGGGCTTGCGGCGGCGGCGTATGGGTTGGGCGCGCGGCCTCGGCTCTGGCATGGGGACACGTCCCGTCCGGAGGTTCCGGTTTTGCGGGATCTGGAGCAGGAGGTGACGCGGATCGTGCGGGGGCGGCTGACGAATCCGCGCTGGCTGGCGGGGATGATGCGGCATGGGTATCGGGGGGCGGCGGAGATGGCGCGGGGGGTGGATGCGCTGTTCGGATTTGCGGCGACGGTTCCGGTGCGGTTCGATGGACTGTTCGATCTGGCTTATGCGGCGTTGCTGGAGGACGAGGCCTGCGATGCGTTTTTGCGTGAGGTGAACGGCGAGGCGCGGGCGGCGATGCGGGCGCGGTTTGCGGAGGCGCGGGAGAGGGGGCTTTGGCGGCCTCGGCGGAATAGTGTGGCAGTGGCTTTGGGGGAGGGGGAATAGATGTTCTTTTTTGTAAAAAAGAACCAGAAAACTTCTGTTTGTTATGGAGTTTTTTTGTTTGCGGTTTGTGCTGATGCGTAGGGGGTGGTGCCCGACTGTTTATGCGCCGATGGCGGCGCGGGACGGGTTGCTGGTGCGGGTTAAGCCGCGTTTGGGACGGTTGAGTGGGGTGCAGGCGCGGGGTTTGGGGGAGGCGATGGAGGCTTATGGAAATGGCGTGATTGAATTGACGAGGCGTGGGCATGTGCAGCTTCGGGGTTTTTCCGAAGTGGGGGTTGTGGCGTTTCAGGCGGTGATGCGGGATGTGGGGCTGGCGGAGGAGGATGCGGAGAGGGAGCGGTTGAATATGCTGGTGTCGCCTCTGGCGGGGGTTGATCCGGAATGTGCGGGGGAGACGGCGCGGCTGGCGGAGCAGTTGGTAGAGGCGGTTTCGGTGCGGGGGCTACCGGACAAGTTTGGATTCGTGGTGGATGGGGGCGGGCATTTCGGGGTGGGGGCGCTGGAGGGGGATGTGGGCTTGCGGTGGATGGGGGAGGGGTGGGGGGTGCAGTGTGGGGCGGTTTGGCGGGCTGTGCGGGCCGGGGAGGAGGTAGAGGCGGTTTTGCGGGTTGTGGCGGCGTATCGGCGTCGTGAGTTTGGGGAGCGGCCCTTGCGTCGGCCGGAGATGGGGGCGGTTCTGCTGGAGGGGGGCGAGGTGTGGCATGGCGGGGCTGGGGGGGCGTGTGTTGGGCCGGTGCCGGGGGGAGGGGGGGTTGGGGCGATGGTTGGGGTG
>Ga0157365_10000647_pt1 | contig 14906 bp, 25 predicted proteins | sample AttsexASBM3_FD_111478 | JGI IMG/M metagenome (GOLD analysis project Ga0157365, IMG submission 111478) | Fungus gardens microbial communities from leaf cutter ant in Ribeirão Preto, State of São Paulo, Brazil - Atta sexdens ASBM3 | ecosystem: Host-associated > Fungi > Mycelium > Unclassified ... | reverse complement strand
GTCATCCACGACAGCTTTTCGGCCCATGCCGGAAACTGCTCTCTCCTCTCGGCCACCCTGCGGGAACAGATGGTCGAGCTGTATCGGGACTGGAACCCGTTGCAGGACATCTATGACCGCGCCATGGAGCGCCTCAGTCCTGAAGGAAGGGACAAGCTCCAGCCCCCTCCCCCACGCGGGAGTTTGGAAATCAGTCAGATACGTGAGGCGCTTTACGCCTTTGCGTGAACCACAAGGCCCCTTCACCGGGGCCTTTTTTGTGCCCGGAAATCCGCCCGAGGGACGATTGGGGACACCCAATGGGGAAGCACTCCCGACGAAAGGATTTCCAGATGGACCTAGCCCAGACGCCCCGAGAGGCTGACGCGAACGAAAGCGACCTCTCCAAGCTCATCTCAGCAGCCCGTGGAGGCCGTCGCGCTCCGACGCCAGTTATCTCTCGCCTCATGGCCGATGGTCACGACGCAGGGTCCATCTATCGTTTTCATCAGACGCAAAGGGCGTAAGCCATGAACATCGAACACATCGACCTCTCCAAGCTCGACCTCTCGAATGGCTTCACCCTGCCGGAGGATGCACTACCGCAGGGCGTGGCACTCGACCCGACCGATATGGCGCAGACCTTCAAGGGCTTCATCGAGCGCCTCGGCCTACCAATCGAAGATGTCATCCTGGTTCTTCCGGGCAACACGTTCGCGTCGGCAATCGACGGCATCGTGCAGGCTCCGAAGGAAATCACTCTGGATGATGCGTTCATCGAGCTCGCTCCGGCAGCTCTGGCGAATATCGGATTGGCCTTTGCGGAGCCGCTCACCGTCGCCCTGGGGGAGCGTGAGGGCGTGTTCTCGGGAGCCATCATGGTATCCCCCGGTGAGCTTCTCGACTCCTGCAAACTCCTTGCGCTGCGCATCCTTGATCGCGGATTGCAGGTCCTCAACGAAGACGAGGGCGAGCAACTCCGCCACAACCTCGCAGCCACCGTGTTCTTCCTTTCTCGGCAGGAAGCCCGGGCGTTCGCCAGCAACACCCCGTTCCAGATGCACTTCGGTGTCGAGACTCTCGCTATGTTCACCGGCATGTGGGACGAACTGGCACACGACGCCATCTCGGGTATTCCCCCGTTCCTGCACGAGATGTGCGAGCTGGCGACCGAGTTCGATATGCTCATGGAGTCCAACCCGGTCCGATACGGACACCTTCTGGGGGAAGACGAATGAGCACGTTCGTCATCCGAATCGGTGCGTCGGGTCGCACCCTTTCCACCCCCGGTCTGTCCTCCGCTCTCGATCTTGAGGCACTGGATCGCCGGGGTATCACAGCCGCCTCTCGTGCAGTGGCGGCTGCACTGAACATCACCGACCGCAACGACAAACCGGCCAAATCCGGTCGCGGTCTCAAACACAAGACAAATGGCAAAAGCAAACAGCACCAAAGCCGAGTTCGGTCGGGGTCTCGCCCGGTTTCTCACCCTCGGGAAGTCTGAGACCTATCAGGGCAAGCCGACCGGCAAGCAGGTCGCCTCGATTATCCTGAAGGGAGAGGCACTCGATGAAGCGAACCGCATCGTGGACTCGTTCATCGAAGACAACTTCACCCCGAAGGAAATCAAGGCGGGCGTAAACCGCCCGTTCAAGACCGACAACAAGACCGGCGACGTTTACCTGAAGGCCGCAGCCTATCTGGAGACGCAGGACGGCGACCCCATCACGGTCCCCGTGGCGAACGCCAAGGGAAAAGTGGTGGAGAACCCGCCGCAGATCGGAAATGGGTCGGTCATCCGGCTCCGCGTGGTTCTCCGCAAGACGGAGTTCCAGGGCAAGTCCTACATCAACGTCGGCCTCCGAGCCGTGCAGGTCATCAAGCTCGTGAAATACGAGGGCGGTGGCTTCGCGGCAGATGAAGACGCGGATGACGAGGATGCGTTCACGGGCGACGAGTTCGACAGCGCACCGACGCCCAAGGGCTCCAAGCAGGTCGAGGACGACCTGGACGACGAAATCCCCTTCTAAGGGATCGTCATGTTTTCTCGCACGCCCGCCAATCTTCGCAAGGTAGGCCAGTTCAAGCAGGCGGCGCGGGCCTTCGACAGCAAGTTCGAGGGGGATGTCCTTCAGGGCCTCCTCGAACGCGGTCTGGAGGTCATCAAGAACGTAGTCGGCAAGGCAGGACACTTCCTCGCCTACCGCGACAAGCCTCGCAAGTATTACCCAGATTTCATCCTTCCCAATGGTGTCCTGTTGGAGACCAAGGGCATGTTTGACCTGGAAGACCGGAACAAGATGCTGGCAGTTCGGGAACACCACCCTGACGCCGACATCCGCATCCTGTTCACGAACCCGAAAGGGAAGATCAACAAGGGATCAAAGACTACCTACGCGGACTGGTGCGACAAGCACGGGTTCAAGTGGGCGAAAGGTCCAGCGGTCCCTGAAGAATGGCTGACGTAATCAACAAATAGAGGAGTGGCACCATGGAGCCGCATCAGTTCAATGTGGGCGACCGTATCGAGGTCCTGGACAAGCAGATCCGCTTCGTCCGAACGAGCGTAGGGAAATGCGGAACGATCACGCAGGTGAGGGCGAGGAGCAGCCCCGGCAACTACGAGCACGGGGCCATTGTCGAGGTCGAGTTCGATGACGGAACGACGGACGACGGGAGGGAAGCTGAGTGCCGTCTTGTCCCGAATTACTCGTTCAAAATCGGGGATCGTGTGCGCGTCAAGCGGGATCGTGGCCGGGAGCACGGGACCACAATCGTGTTCCTGAGCTCCTGGTCCGGGACAGAGGGCGTCGTGGTCCGTGTGGAGCACAGCACACGACGCGGGCACTACATTCCGGGTGGTGATGCGGGACCATTGGTGACAATCGAGAATACCTACGGGGACACCGATTACGGTCGCGCTTGCGAGCTCGAACTGGTATCCAGTCACGAAACCACCACGCAGCATACCGGGTCTTCACCGACCTTCTCCCCCATCGGCTTCCGCGACGGGCACCACATGGCCTGCGAGAACTCCTCGCGCACGCACGTCCAGATCGTCCATTCGGCAAGTGGCCGTTCGTTCGAGGTCGAGCGGTGCAACGTCGCGGGGCTCGCTGCCCTCCTCTCCCACATCGACCAGACCCTCCCCCGACAGGTGGGCACCGCTCAGGAGGCAGTGTGATGACGAAAAACGCCAAGCTCTATCGCGAAGTTTCCGCGAAGCTCTCGCCGTGTGCCCGGTCGGTCTATGCCTTCATGTGTGATCGCGGGTCCATCTCGGCCCTCGACGCCATGCGGTCCCACCTGGGTCTTTCCTCTGGCTCACTCACGCGCCGACTGACGGAGCTGCGTGATGCCGGGTTCTCCATCTCGCGAGTGACGAACAAGGACCCCATCTCGGGCCGTCGTTACTCCCGCTACACGCTGGGGGTGTGAAGATATGCTCTTTCTTCTCGTGGTCGGCACCCTCGTGGCCCTCAAGCTCTGTGGCGTGATCGCCATGAGCTGGCTGGGCATGGCCCTCGTGGCCTTCACCGCGCTCATCATCGGCCCCCTCATCCTGTTCGTCGTCGCCAGTGCTTCCGCCGCAGCACTCGTGGCCCCGGTCGCCTTTATGGGGCTGGCGGCGAACCGCAATCGTTTCTGAAAGGAGCATCATGCTCAACAAGTTCATCACCGTCATCGGCAGCTTCTTCAAGTCGTCGGCTGACACCCGCATCCTGTCCATCGCAGCCGAGGTCTCGGACTACATCGAGCCGACGCTCGACGCCAAGCTGACCGCTGCGGGTGTCGATCCGGCCAAGGTGACGGAGATCGTCTCGGACGTGAGCGATCTGGTCCACGCGGCCATCGCCAAGCACGCCTAATCGGCAAACATAAGGGGAGACCATAGGGTTTCCCCTTTTCATTTGACATGAGTTTCGACACCGACCCCTCCTCGGAGTGGGTCCAGCAGCACCTACCATGCAGCGATTGCGGGTCCACCGACGGGCTCTCCATAAATGATCGCGGATGGTCGAAGTGCTTCGTTTGCGGGAAGTCTCGTCGCGTCTTTGAAAACGAAGACGCCTCGGTGCCCGCGTCTAGGAAGACCAAGATCGCAGATTACAATTTCCTCGACGGGCTTACCTTCGACGGTTTGCCCAAGAGAGGGATCAACGCCGAGACCTGCCGCAAATGGGGCTATGGTGTCGGCAAGAACAAACGCGGTGTGTGGGTCCAGGTGGCCCAGCACTACAAGGACGGCACCCTTGTCGCCCAGAAGCTCCGCGACACCGAGAAGAACTTCACTTGGCTGGGTGACGTAAAGGCCGTCGAGCCCCTCTATGGGATGCGGCTGTGGCCCGCCAAGGGCAAGATGGTGGTCATCACTGAGGGCGAGCTCGACGCCCTGAGTGTGTCCCAGCTTCAGGACAACAAGTGGCCCGTGGTTTCCGTGTGCAACGGAGCCCAGACGGCACACAAGGAAGTCGCCAAGGCCCTCGAATGGCTCAACGGGTTCGAGAAGGTCGTCCTGATGATGGACGACGACGAACCGGGCCGTGCCGCCGCACAGGCATGTGCCGCTGTGCTCCCTCCGGGCAAGGCGTTCATCGCCAAGCTGCCCATGAAGGATGCCAATGCGTGCCTGATGGACGGCAAGGGCAAGGATGTCCTGACGGCCATCTGGAACGCGGCCCCGTGGCGTCCTGACGCGGTTCTGAGTGGTGCCGATATCTGGGACCGCATCAGAAACTACAAGGGTCCTGTGGGAGAGCCATGGCCGTGGAAGCACATGGACGGCCTACTGCCCCTGATGCCCCACCCGGCGATCATCACATGCCTTGCGGGCTCAGGCTCGGGCAAGAGCACGGTGTGCCGGGCCATCGAGCACCACCTGATCGTTCGCGGCCAGAATGTCGGAGCCCTGCACCTGGAGGAAAGCGCCGAGCGCACGGCTATCGGGATCGTGGGCTACGAGATGGGCAAGCGCCTGGACGTATCCATGAAGGGTGTCGATCCGGGGGAACTTGAGCGGGCCTACGCGGAGACCGCAGGGCGAGACGGCGTGTTCTACTACGACAGCTTCGGCTCCGTGGACCCGGATACGATCATCTCGAAAATCCGCTACCTCGTGAAAGCCTGCGGGTGCCGCTACGTGGTTCTCGACCACCTGAGCATCGTGCTCTCCGGTCTCGACGTGGCGAACGAGCGGCAGGCCATCGACCAGACGATGACGAAGCTGCGCCAGCTCGTCCAGGAGCTCGACTTCTGCCTGTTTCTCGTGTGCCACCTGAAGAAGTCCTCTGGTAGCAAACCGCACGAGGAAGGCGGCGAAGTGTCCCTCCAGGATGCCCGTGGCTCACACGCCATCGTGCAGCTCTCCGACCTCGTTCTGGGCTTCGAGCGCAATCAGCAAGCGGATGACGAGGCAGAGCGCAACCGGATCACGGTTCGCGTCCTGAAGAACCGTCAGTGGGGATCGACTGGTCCCGCGTGCAGGCTCGTCTTCGACACCCTGACCGGACGCCTTCTGGATTATCCGAAGGATTACGGGGATGACCCGGCAGACGAGTTCGAGAAGGGCACTGCCCCGGTCGATGGGGAGACCGTCGATGCCTTCTGAATGGCGGCATATCCTATTTGACATCGAGACGAACGGCCTCCTCGACACTGTTTCGGTCCTGCACTGCATCTGCATCATGGACGTGAAGACAGGAGAGCTCCGGTCCTTTTCGTCTCTTTCCCCGGCATACGGGCACGAACCCCTAAGCGTTGCTCTGGAAATACTGGCGAACGCCGAGCGCCTCTACGGGCACAACATCGTCACCTACGACGCTCCCGCGCTGGCGAAGCTCGTTGGTCTGCGGCTCCCGGTTGCGAAGCTCCGCGATACCCTGATCCTCGCCCGCCTCATATGGCCCGAGATCAAACAGGGCGACATGCTCCGGTTCAAGCGCGGCCAGATGCCGGGCAACCTGATCGGGAAGCACTCTCTGGAAGCCTGGGGTGTTCGCCTCGGTGAGAAAAAGGGCTCGTTCGGCAAACAGAAGGTCGAGGGCGGCTCCGTGTGGGACACCTGCACGCCAGAGATGGTCGATTACTGTGGGCAGGACCTTCGGACCAACTTCGAGCTTTACAAGCGCATAGCAGGGAAGATCAAGGAGGGCTGGCTTACCCCGGCTGCAATCGACCTGGAGCATGAAGTCGCTGACCTGTGCTTCCGCATGACCGAGAGTGGCTTCGTGTTCGATGTGAAGGCTGGTGGGGAACTGTATGCTACCCTCGCAGCCGAGCTGAACGATGTGTCGGCCCGGTTGCAGCACGCTTTTCCACCGATCGAGCGTTGCACCACGATCATCCCGAAGGTGAACAACTCCAAGATTGGCTACGTGAAGGGCAAACCCTTCGTGAAGCGCAAGCTGGAGAAGCTGAACCCAGGTTCTCGTGACCAGATCGCGGAACGGCTGAAGCTCAGGTATGGGTGGGACGCCCCGCGTGATCCCGTTACGGGCCGGGTTAAGCTGGACGATGACGTTCTCGCCAAGCTGAACTTCCCCGAGATCGCGGACATCCGCGCGTATCTCGACATCAGCAAAACCCTCGGGCTTGTAGCTCAGGGTAAGAACGGGTGGCTTAAGCTGGAAAAGAACGGACGTATCCACGCCCGTTACGAAACAGCCGGGGCCGTGACAGGCCGCGCCACACACGCCACACCGAACATCGCTCAGGTTCCTTCCGTATCACACGGTCCCAACGGGGTCCTTCTGGGACGAGAAGGCGGATACGGGTGGGAGTGCCGCTCCCTGTTCACCGTCCCGCCGGGCTGGTTTCTAGTGGGGGCCGATATGAGCGGTCTTGAGCTGAGGTGCCTGGGCCACTTCGTTGCGGTCTATGACGCTGGCGATTACATCAAGGTCGTGCTGGACGGAGACGTTCACACGGTCAATCAGAAGGCCGCCGGTCTCCCGACACGCGCTGACGCCAAGACCTTCATTTACGCCTACCTCTATGGGGCTGGCGACGCGAAGATCGGCTCCATCGTGCTCCCTAATGGGACCGAGAAGGAACAGAAAGCTGCGGGAGCAAAGATCAAGGCCGAGTTCCTGAAGTCGATGCCCGCTCTGAAGAAGCTACGGCAGGCAATCAAGGCAGCGGCAGAACAAGGATGGATCGAGGGCCTGGATGGCCGTCGTCTGACGATCCGTAAGGCCCATGCCGCGCTCAACACCCTCCTACAGTCTGCGGGTGCGTTGTTGTGCAAGCGGTGGCTGATCCTGATCGAGCACGAGCTGACCGCCCGTGGCCTTGTGTGGGGACGCGACTTCGCGTTCTGCGCCTGGGTGCACGACGAGGTTCAGATCGCGGCCAGAACCAAGGAAATCGCTGATGTGGTCGCGGAAGTATGCTGCGCCATGGCGACGAAGGCTGGTGAGGTCATGGGCTTCGCGTGTCGCCTCAATGGTGATGCGAAGATTGGCCGCACATGGGCCGAGACGCACTAATCGGGGCTTCGGTCCTGGATGTCCTCTTTCACATCTGGGACCAGCCCCAGACGACGAAATCCACCATGTCCAAGGAGAAGGCCGACGAGATCGCGATAGCGGCCTCTGAGGGCCTCATATCCGTTCGGGCAGGGCACTCCCATGGGAGGGTCTGGCGCATCACGCCGGAAGGTATGCGGCTCCTGTGGGCCGCCCTGACAACCCTCAACGACAGCGAGGAATGAACATGCTTCAACACGTCTCGAAAGACACCATGGATCGCGACTTCTCTTCGATGACCCTTGCCCAGACGGGATATCTACCCGCGAACCCCGTTCGTAACTCCCTGCACGAGCCCGCAACAGGAACCCCTATCTCCTCCCTCCTGATCCCGCCGGGAGTCATCCCGACCCCTATCAGGGCGCTCTATGTGCAGCACCGCGTCATCGGCCTCTACAGCCCCGTCGCGCGGTCTGGTAAATCGACGTTCGCCTCGATGCTGATCGAGGAGGCCGAGAAGATCGGCGTGAAGGCCCGTGTGGTGTCCTTCGCGGAGCCCCTGCGGAAGGTTGCCGAGAGAGCGCTTCGGCGTATGGGGTTCACCAGTGACGCAGCATCGGACTTTGTTCGCGAGGATAAGGACGAGCGTATTCCCATGTCCCCGCGTCTGGATAGTGGTTCGTTCTCCGGGCGCGACCTCCTGATCGGCATCGGCAATGGGTGCCGCGAGCACGTCCACCCGGATATCTGGGTGAACAAGGCGGTATCCACTATCGCGAAATTCGAGATGGATAATCAGCTCGAAGATACGCTTGTGGTCGTGGACGACATGCGCAAGGGCAACGAGTTCGACGCCCTCCTCAGGGAGTCGGCACAGACGGTTCGCCTCGTGCGCGACGGCGTAACTCAGAAGTCCGGTGGGGCTCTCGAAGGTGAGCTCGACGGCCACCACTTCGATTTCGACTACACCAACAACGGGTCCCTTGAGGCCCTCCGTGCGAAAGCCTCTGTGCTCCTCTCGCACGTTTTCTGAACAACGAGACTAGACAATTCCCAAAAAAACTACCCCCGCTCAGGAGCCCGCAACGCTCCTTATCGACGGGGACATCATCGCGTTCGAGAGCGTCTCTGCATCGCTCGAAGACGTGGAATGGGAGCCCGATATGTGGACCGTGTGGGTGAACATGCGGCAGGCAAAACGCCTGTTCGATGCATCCATTGCACGGCTTGCTGAAGCTCTGGAAAGAGCTGACACGGCCCCATCCAAGGTGATCGTTTGCATCACCGGCAAGAATAATTTCCGGCGCGACGTGCTCCCAACATACAAGGGGCACCGCAAGCGGAAGCCTCCAGGATACCGCGAGTTTCAGGACTGGATTTTGGATGAGAGTGGATACACCACATTCCTCCGTGACGGGCTGGAGGCTGACGACTGTCTCGGCATCCTTGCCACTTCCCAGACGCAAATCCCTGGCCGCAAGGTCCTATGGTCGAAAGACAAGGACCTGAAGCAAATCCCTACCGAGCACCTGGACGCCGACGCGAGGAAACTCGTGACGGTGAACGAACGCGACGGCGAGATGCTGCACGTAAAGCAGACCCTAACGGGTGACGTGACGGACGGATACACGGGGCTTGTGGGCTTCGGTGACGTGGCCGCCAAGAAGTTCCTCGAAAAGCACAAGGACAGCCCCCTGGGAGCCGTTTGGCAGGCAGTCGAGGAAGAATACACGAAGAAGGGAAAGACCCGTGAGGACATGCTCCAGCAGGCGCGTGTGGCTCGCATCAGTCGTGCCCAAGACTACGATTTCCAGAACAAGACGGTGAAACTATGGACGCCATGACTGAGGCAAAAAGTGCACTCGAAGCGTGCCTTGCCAGCATGGAGCGGTTCGACTTTTCCGAGGGTGTGTGCATGTGTGGAGACTCTATCGAGAGCCACGGCTTCGGCAGCGGGCATAGCCCTGTGGACGCCGGGGGCTACTACGCCGGACAAGCCGTGGTCGCCGCTCGCAAGTGGATCAGCAAATGGACGCCATGAGAGCACGCGCGTTCGGTATCGCGTGGCATCTTCTCCAGTGGGCTCACGTCCTCGGCATCCACATCTGACCTGAAACATGAAGGTTCTTGTTGCCTGCGAATACAGCGGGCGCACAAGGGAGGCATTTCGCGCATTAGGGCACTATGCGGTGTCCTGCGACCTACTCCCGGCTGATGACGAAAGCCCGTTCCACTATAAGGGCGATGTCAGAGACATAATCAACGACGGGTGGGACCTCATGATCGCCCACCCTCCCTGCACCTATCTCACTGTTGCCGGTCTGCACTGGAACAAGCGCGTTCCTTGGCGGGCAGAGGAAACCGAGAAGGCGCTGGATTTCGTCCGGTTCCTCATGGGTTCTCCCATCGCCCGGAAGGCCATAGAAAACCCGGTATCCTGCATTTCATCTCGGATCAGGAAGCCGGATCAAATCATCCAGCCATACCAGTTCGGAGATAACGCCTCCAAAAAGACGTGCCTTTGGCTGGAAGGCCTCGAACCCCTCCGCATCATCCCCTCCCTACGTGTTCCCGGACGCTTAGTGGAGCTCCCTTCAGGGAAGGTGGCCGAACGGTGGGACAACCAGACGGACAGCGGGCAGAACCGGATCGGACCGTCCGAGGACCGCTGGAAGATACGCTCTGAGACCTATCCAGGGATCGCAAATGCCTTTGCCCAGAATTGGGGCTGATCCCGCACTGCGATGGGTTGTCGTCGTGCTCCTTGGCGGGGCTCTCCTGTTCGGCCCCACGGACGATTTAGACGCCGCATTGCAGGCAAAGGAAAACAGCCCGAAACCCGTAATCATCAAGCCTTACAAGGAAATAAGTGATGCCGGAAGTTCCCGAGGAAAAGGGGCCGTTTGAGGTCCTCAAGGTAACGGCAGCAGAATTGGGGGCAACCCCCGTGCTGCATTTCGGAAGCCAGAGCGTCGAGCTGAACATGAAGCAGCGGGAGGTCCTCGCTGCGCTCCTGCTCGACGTTATTTTCAGCAAGCTCAAGGAAGCCATTCAGTGATCTTCAAGACAATCAAACGCATCTTCTCGAAGCACCCTGCACTCTCCCGTGAGGAGATCATCGAAAGCGAGGACCGCTTCCGTCGCGCCCAGGCTGCGGCACGTTATATGAGCTGGGAGGGTCGCCCGGTCCTCACCGACGCCCAGGCGGCAGACATCCTGATCGCGCGGGCCATGGCAAAGCCGAACGGTCGGGTGGTGTTCCTCAACAGCCGCCAGATGGGCAAGACGGCGGCAGTGGAGAGCGGTGTCCATGTCTGACGTGAAGAAGCACCAAGACAGTGCGTTCGCTGGGGAAGATTGGTGGGTCCCTCGCCCCCTCCTGAAGTCGGGCTGCTCGAAATGGAACGGACGACCCCTGACATGGAGTTCGCACCCCTCCAGCCCCGACTTGTGGGACGGGTGGAAGCACTACCGTCCAGGCGTCGATATTTTCGACAACCCTCGTTCTGCGGTCGAAAAGGCGTCGGAGCTTCGCCTCAAAAAGCGGGCCAGCCTTATGAAGCAGCTCGCGAAGCTGGATGCGCTCGATGTCTGACGAACCGCAGCAGACACGCACGGATTTCTCCGGGAACGTCCTGTCCGTTGGCGATATCGTCGCCGTGGTGCAGCCCAACAGTCGCTCGGGCGGCCACCTACAGAAGGCCAAGGTGGTCAAGTTCCACCCGGTCATGATCGAAGTTCATCCGCTTGGTGGCCGCTACACCTGCAAGGTCTCCCACCTGAAGGTCATGCGGATCAACCGCGTGGATCACGTCGAGGTTCCGACAGCACGGTTTCAGGAACTCCTGAACGATGAAGCCAAGCTCTCCGCACTCGAAGTCGCGGGGGTCGATAATTGGGAGTGGTATGGCGAGGCCATGGCTACCCTGGGAGATGACGAGGACGAGAGCTAGTGCCAACGTTCGTCGTCTCCTGGGACCGGGTTCGGCGCAAATGCGGCGGGGGAAAGACCCGCTCCCGCCAAAGCACACGGGTCGTGGCCAGGTCTCACAATTCCGCAATCCGCGCAGCGCTTCGAGGACATCTCCCTATCGGTGAGCCGGAGGCAGTTTCTCGTTGGTATTGCCCCTTCGCGGACCGCATCTCCGTAACTGAAGCGGCAGCAACCTAACCCTTCTCCCAGCACCGGGTCCGCGCTGGTTCTGTCCATGTCTATGCCCTTATTTCAATTCAACTAGGAATTAACGACAATGTTTGGAATAACCACCCGTAGGCGTATTGAAACCTTTGAGGACTCCCTGCGGGCTCTTCGAAAAGAGCTCGACCCCCTCTACAGCTTCGGTCAGCTGCATGACATCAGGGTTCGACTCGGAGCGCTGGAGATGGCGTCGCGCGGGCGTCCGTCCGTCCCTGCACCCGAGGCTCTCGCAGCGGTCGAGCTTCGAACCATGAAATGCGAAAGCGGATCACACACCTACAGGATATGGAAGCGCGATCCCGGAACCACGCAAGAGTCTCGCGAGTGCAGCCACTGTGGTGCAAGTCAGGTTCGGCGCGTGCAGATGGTGTCCCAAGGGTGATGCTCCCTCCCGGCTTCAAACCAATGAAGGGCGAGGCGGCGTCCATCAGCGACATCAAGTTCCCCTGCTATGCTTCTCCGAAGATCGACGGCTTCCGGTGCATCGTGGGACCCGGCGGGGTGCCTCTCTCGGCATCCCTCAAACCGATCCCCAACGAGTTCGTTCAGGAATACTTCAAGCGCCACGCCAATGTCCTGACAGGGCTCGATGGCGAGCTTGTGGTGGGAGAGCCCACGGGGGATGTGTTCGAGCGCACGAGTGGAGCACTGCGGCGCAAGAGCGGCGAGCCGGACTTCACGTTCTGGGTGTTCGACAAATACACGACCGAACGCCCCTATCGGTATCGCAGCTTCGATCTTCGCCAACTCGACGGGCCCTGGGGTGGAGGAGATAGAGTTCTTCCGAAGCGTGTAGCGGTCGTTGAGCAAGAGTTTGTTCATACTTGTAACGCTCTGAAGGGGCACGCCGAGAGGTGGCTTTTGGCTGGATACGAGGGAACCATGATCCGGTCCCCGGAAGGTCCCTATAAGTTCGGTCGCTCCACCAAGCGGGAGGGCTACCTCCTGAAGATCAAGCCGTTCGTGGACCACGAGGCGGTCGTCATCGGCATGACCGAGGAAATGGCGAACGGCAACGAGGCCAAGACGAACGAGCTTGGTCGCACCGAACGGTCCTCCCACAAGGCCAACAAGGTCGGGAAGGGAACCCTGGGCACTCTCGTCGTGCGTGGTCTCAACGGGCCGTTCAAGGACGTGGAGTTCGACATCGGCACGGGGTTTACGGCGGAAGATCGGAGAGCCCTGTGGAACAGCCCCGAGCCCGTCGTCGGTTGCGTCGCCACCTACAAGCACATGGAAGGCTCGGGCGGGTATTCAAAGCCTCGCCATCCAGTATTCCTCCGGTTCCGACCGGACTTTGATTTGGAGGACACCAATGGGACTACGTAGCGGGACCGGAAGCGGCCCGAAGATCACCGCGAAGGCCAAGGCTCCTGAGCCCAAAAGGTATCGCTTCCACGCGATCCGAAATAGCGACGATGGAGACGCTATGGGCGCGGTATCGGCCACCAGTGCGTTTGCTGCCCGGCGTCTAGCCCATGCGGTCTGTGACGCTTCCGGGTGGACCCTGATGCGGGTCTATCTATGACCGCGCTCGCGCTCGCCCTCGGTCTCCTCGCTCTGGTTCTAGGTGCCATCATCTGGTCCAACGCCAAGGGGGTCACGCAGGGCAAGCAACAGGCTTCCGTGGCTTCTACCGCTCAGACCACGGAGGACGACAGGGCGTATCTCAATGCGCTTTCCAACGCGCCCCGCAACTGGCAACAGACAGCGGCCCGTTTGACCGACCCATCGGTCGCCCTGTGAGGACCAACACCGTGCCCGCACCGTTCAAGAACAACGACCACAACGGGATCGCAGCCGTCGTGTGCTTCATCGCCATGGCGCTGCTTTTGCTCTTGTCTGGCTGCACCGGCACGCACCCGCAGTCCATCACCTACCCCGTCGCCCCTTCCTACTCTATGGCACAGCGCCAAGAGCTGGTGCGGGAGATGGATGGGCTGCACAAGTCAACACTGGCTCACGACCAGATCGACCAATGGCTCACCGACTATGTTGGTGTGATCCAGGAGATCAACAGCGTTCAGCCCAAGAACACCCACTGAGGAAACCATTCTTTTTCCCCCCGGCGCGGCTTCGCGTCTCAAAATCTGGGCACTGACCAAGTTGTCCGAGCCCTCCACAATCCACGGCATCCTCGTTGGGGTCACAACGACCCTCGGTCTGACCGTGGCACCCCGCTACTCCGACACCATCATCGAAGTCTCCTCGGCCATCGCCACGGGTCTCCTGGTGATGTGCAACTATGAACAGAAGGGGACAACCAAGTGAGCCTGAGCGAACAGGACAAGGTCTTCGTCATCACACTGGAGACGCTGGTTCGCACCACGCACTCCATCAGGGTCCCCGGCGAGATGCCGGTGGACTCCCCCGACTTCGACCATGTGGACTACGCAATCGACGTGGCAGAGGCCGAGGTCCAGAAACACCTGACCTACTCGCACGAGACCCGGAAGGCGTCCGCATCCTTGGTCCACGCTGCGGTCGAAGACGTGTTCGACGCAGACAGTTCGGACTCCCTCTCGACCGAGTTCGGTTTCGAGCCCAACAACTTCCCGCTCGCTGCGGGCACCCATGTCACGATCCACTGAGATGCCTGAAGACAAGACCTACCACGTCCATCTCCTGCGCGAGGTCCGCGTGCTCCAGGACATCACCACGGAAGTGGTGGCCCCGGAAGTCCGCACGGCCATCGAGCGGGCTGTGGGACAGTTCAACGACGGCGACGTGACCATTGTGGGCGTCAACGAACGCCTATTGCACTCTGACGGCCTCGCCGTGGGGCGTGTCGATATCCCGTGATCGGCCTCTTTTTGGCATCGGCCCTTGTGCTCCTTCTCGGGGGCGCGGGGCCTGATATTTGGACCCTACCATGAGCGACCTTTACCTCGGCCCGAGCATGAGCGTCCCGACGCCCGCCAAGTCCGTCTCCGTCACCATCCGGCAGAACGTCGAGGCGGTTGATCTTGAGACGGAGGAGGGCCGGAAGCGCATCGCTTTGCAGTTCGCGCGGGCCGCACTGAGCCTCCGTCCACTGGACTAAATCGAGCCTAAATTGCTACTCCCACTGCGGAGTAGCTTTCTTGTGACTACTCACACCGCCTTTATTCCTTTATAAAACAAGGGATAATAGACTTACGTGCGTAATTATGCCCCAACAACGCCTCCCACCGTCAGCCCCGCGAGCTTGAGCGTCGGCTGTCCGACGCCGACCGGCACACCCTGGCCGGCCTTGCCGCAGGTCCCGATGCCCGGATCGAGCG
>Ga0157365_10000646_pt1 | contig 14909 bp, 10 predicted proteins | sample AttsexASBM3_FD_111478 | JGI IMG/M metagenome (GOLD analysis project Ga0157365, IMG submission 111478) | Fungus gardens microbial communities from leaf cutter ant in Ribeirão Preto, State of São Paulo, Brazil - Atta sexdens ASBM3 | ecosystem: Host-associated > Fungi > Mycelium > Unclassified ... | reverse complement strand
CGGATGTGCGGACGCCAAAGATATCCGTCGCCGAGGCATCAAGCGCCTCGATGGTGGTTTCATAATGGAAGGTGACGCCCAGTTCCTGTTCCGCCTTCTGCGCCAGGCGTTGGGTGAACATGTGGCAGTCGCCCGTTTCGTCACCTGGCAGGCGCAGGCCGCCCGTGAACAGGTGCCGGTTTTCCGACAGGCCGGGTTCGTTCCGGGCGATTTCATCCGGGCTGAGGAATTCGTGGGCAATGCCCGCCTGGTCCAGCAGGGCCATGTCGCGGGCGGCATGGTCAACCTGCTTCTGCGTGCGGAAAAGCTGGATCAGGCCACGCTGTCCATCATCATAGGTGATGCCGGTGTCCTTGCGCAGGGCATCAAGGCAGTCGCGGCTGTATTGTGCAATCCGCAGCATGCGTGACTTGTTGATGTCGTAATCATGCATGTTGCAGTTGGTCAGAAGCTGCTCGATCCAGCGCATCATGGCGAAGTCGATACGTGGGCGGACCACCATGGGCGCGTGGCGGCTGGCCATCCACCGCAGTACCTTCACCGGCAGGGCCGGTTCCGCCCAAGGTGAGGAAAACCCCGGTGAAATCTGTCCCGCATTGGCAAAGGAGGTTTCCATGGCCGCAGCGGGCTGGCGGTCAACGACCGTGACTTCATGCCCGGCCTTTGCCAGGTACCATGCCGTCGTCACGCCCACCACACCGGCGCCCAGAACGATCACTTTCACAGTTTCATCCTTACTTCCATCATCGACACACCGGGGATGCGCCACGACGCGGGAATGGTCAACCGTTTCTGTTATGACAGGACCGGATGGCTGGAATCAGCCTGCGGGCACACCCTTGCTGGTTGAATACTCGAAATGCAGCGCCGTGTCGGGGTGGACGATGGGATGGATGGCATGGGCGGCCATCGCCCCCTCGGTAAAGCCCTGCAGGATCAGCTTCAGCTTGCCGGGATAGGTTGCGACGTCGCCCACGGCGAAAATGCCGGGCAGGCTGCTTTCGCAGGTGGACGGGGTGACGGGAATGGTGCCGCGTATGGTGTCCAGCCCCCACTGTGCGATCGGGCCGAGATCGGTCGCCAGCCCGAAGAAGGGCAGCAGGTGATCGCACGCCACGTGCCGCACCGTGCCGTCCAGTGTCGCAAGGTCCACGCCGGTCAGCTGCCCGTCCGCGCCATGCAGGCCATGCAGCTGGTAGCCGATGATCTTCTCGACTTCGCCGCGTGCCACGGCTTCGTCAAGCTGGCGCAGGCTTTCGGGGGCGGCACGGAAGCGGTCGCGCCGGTGGACCAGCTTCACGCTGCGCGCGACATCGCGCAGGGACAGCGCCCAGTCCACCGCGGAATCGCCACCGCCTGCGATCAGCACGTCCCTGTCCGCGAAATCGGCGCGGCGGCGGACAAAATATTGCACGCCACCCGTCTGCTCGAACGCGGCCAGACCGTCCAGCGGGGGACGGTTGGGACCAAACGCGCCCGCACCCGCGGCAATGATGACCGCATGCGCTGCGATGACATCCCCGCGGGATGTGCCCAGCCGGAAACCGCCGCGCGTGCCCTCCAGGCTTTCCACCCGGCGGCCCAGCAGGCGGGGCACGTCAAACGGGGCGATCTGGCGGTCGAGCGCATCAATCAGTGCGCCACCCTCGATCGCGGGGTGGGCGGGGATGTCATAAATCGGTTTTTCCGGATACAGCGCCGCGCACTGTCCGCCGATTTCATCCAGCGCATCGATGATGATGCAGCCAAGCTTGAGCATCCCGCATTCAAACGCGGCGAACAGGCCCGCGGGGCCTGCGCCGATAATGGCGACATCGGTGGTGTGGGTGGGGGAAGGCATGGTCATGTCAGGTTCTGGTGTTCCGCGGTCCGTGATCGGGTGTGTAGACATATGTTACGTACGGTTTTGCGTTGTTGTCGGCGCTGGCGCAAGCGCTTTGGTGCATCCTGTCCGTCGCCCCTTGTGCGTGGCCGCGATGGGGGGGCACAATCGGGTCATGACATATAATCGTGCAAAAGCAGGGGACGGGACCATCCATGCGTGAAATTTCCCTGCCCGATGCGCAGGCGACCGCGCGGCTTGGCCACGCGTTGGCCGGTATGCTGCATGCGGGCGACTGCGTGCTGCTGGAGGGGGATCTGGGGGCGGGCAAGACCACGCTGGCGCGTGCGCTGCTGCGCGGCCTGTGCGGGGATGAGGACATGGAGGTGCCAAGCCCGTCCTACACGCTGGTGCAGGTCTATGACGCCCCCGTGGCTGAAGTCGCGCATTTTGACCTGTGGCGCCTCGACGGACCGGAGGGCCTGCATGAACTGGGGTGGGACGATGCACGCGAAGGCATCGTCGTGGTGGAATGGCCGCAGCGTCTGGGCGCGCTGACCCCATCTGATGCATTGCGCATCACCCTTGCGCCAGATGCGGTGGGCGGGCGTATCGCTCGGCTGGAGGGATGGGATACGCGGCTGGCGCAATCAGCCGCTTTCGGGACAGGAGGGGCATAATGGGCGTGAACATGCCACGTACCGCCATGGTTTTCGCAGCGGGTATGGGACGGCGGATGCGGCCGCTGAGCGAATCGGTGCCCAAGCCGCTGCTGCGCGTGGCGGGACAGCCCATTCTTGATCACGTGCTGGACCGGCTGGAGGCCTGTGACGTGCAGCAGGTCGTGGTCAATGCCCACTGGCGGCCCGATGACATCCACGCAGCCCTTGCCGCGCGGCGTAAGGCAGGTCTTGGGCCGCTGACCATTGAACAGCCCGAACCCGCCCTGCTGGAAACCGGGGGCAGCGCGGCGGCCGCCCTGCGGGCGGGGCGGCTGGGGCCGGGGCCGTTCTTCCTGCTCAATGGCGATGCCATGTGGCTCAATGGTCCTGTGCCCGCATTGCGCCGGCTGGCGGCGGCGTTTGATCCCGATCGCATGGACGCCATGCTGCTGCTGGGCCCCATGACGCGTGCGGTGGGGGAAGTCGGGAACGGGGATTTCGCGGTGAACGCGCATGGCGTGCCCCGTCGCCCGCGTGCGGGGGAAATCACGCCCTATGTCTTTACGGGCGTGCAGATCGTCTCTCCCGCCCTATTTGATGGCGCGCCGGAAGGCGGGTTCAGCATGAACAGGCTATGGGACCGCGCGATGGAGGCGGGCAGGCTGGGGGTGATCGTGCATGATTCGCTGTGGTTCCACCTGTCCCGTCCCGCCGATATAAATGCGGCGGAACGCGTGCTGCATTCCGCCCTGAACCCGGATTCGGATAACGATATATGACCGGACCCACGACCGCCTGCGTGCGGGGGCGGACGGCGGTCGTGCCGTCCCATGTGCCGTTTGTCGACCAGATCGCCGCCCGCTGGCTGGAACAGGCAGGCCATGATGCGCAGGCCTGCGGCAATGGCCTGATCCTGCTGCCCAGCCGTCGTGCCGCCCGTGCGTTGACCGAAGCCTTCGTCCGTCAGGTTGATGGCCGTCCCATCCTGCTGCCCCGCATTGCGCCCATTGCGGCGCTGGATGAGGCATCGCTGGCGCTGTCGGGGTGCAGTGCGCTGGACCTGCCGCCTGCGGTGGACCCTGTGCGGCGGCTGGCGACGCTGACGCTGCTGGTCATGCAGGCGGGCAGGGCGTTTGGCGATGTGCAGGGCGTGGACCAGGCATGGCCGCTGGCGCGCGCGCTGGCGGACCTGATGGATGAGGCGGAATGGGCGGAATGCGACCTGTGCGAACGCCTGCCCCATGCGGCGGAAGGTGACTTTGCCCAGCACTGGCACCAGACGCTGAAATTCCTGTCCATCGTGACCAGTGTGTGGCCCGCATGGCTGGCGGAACAGGGGGTGATGAACCCCGTCGCCCGCCAGACCGGCCTGCTGCACGCACAGGCCGCGCGGTGGATGGAGACGCCGCCACCAGCAGGGTACCCCATCTGGGCCGCCGGTTTTTCCGATGCCGTGCCCTCCACCATCGCCATGCTGCGCGCTGTCATGTCCCTGCCCGACGGATTGCTGGTGCTGCCCGGTGTGGACATGGATTGTGATGATGAAGTCTGGCAGCGCCTGCCGCCCGACCACCCGCAGGCCGGCACGGCGCATATGCTGGCCGAACTGGGCATTGAACGCGCATGCATGGAACAGTGGGACACCCTGACCGATGGTGGCGAGGCCAGTAGCCCCGTCTCCCGCGCCAGCCTGCTGGCCCGCGCATTGCTGCCTGCCCATGCGCTGGAGCGCTGGCGTGCACCGGATGCGCCCGTGGCGGCCGATGGCCTGTCGGTCCTGCGCAGCGCCGACCAGCAGGAGGAAGCCGCCGCGATCGCCATGGTGCTGCGGCAGGTGCTGGAACAGCCGGGGCGGCGGGCGGCCCTTGTCACCCCCGACCGGGCGCTGGCCGGACGGGTGGCGACGGAACTGGTGCGCTGGGGCGTCATTGCCGATGACAGCGCGGGCGAAAGCCTGCTGACCGTGCCACAGACCGCCTTCCTGCGGCTGATCGTGCAGGCGGTGGATGGCGGCCTGTCGCCGGTGGCCCTTCTGTCCGTCATCAAGCACCCGCTGGCGGCGTGCGGGCTGTCGCCGGGCAACTGCCGCGCCAGTGCGCGACAGCTTGAACGCCTTGTCCTGCGTGGCCCGGCCCCGCCGCCGGGTATCGCGGGGCTGCGCCGTGCACTGGCGCGCGCGGCCGATGACCCGCATGGCGCGCTGGCTGACGCCCCGGATGCGCCAGAGGAAATAAACGCGTTCCTCACCCGTCTGGAAACCGCCTTTGGCCCGCTGCTGGCCCTGCCGGGCAGCACGCTGGTGCCGGTATCCGTCCTGCTGGCGGCACTGGTTGAAACCGCGCAGGCGCTGGCCGCGACCGATACCACGGATGGCGCGGACCGGCTGTGGGCGGGCGAGGAAGGCAACGCGCTGGGTCAGCATATGAGTGCGATGCTGGCGTGGTGCGATGTCCTGCCCGATGCCCGTCTGGGCGCGCTGGACGGGCTGCTGGCCTCGTCCCTTGCGGGCATGACGGTGCAGGGACGGCGCGCCGTGCGCGGGCGTGAGGGGACGGCGGTGCATCCGCGCGTGTTCATCTGGGGTCTGCTGGAGGCCCGGCTGCAGACGGCGGATACCATCGTGCTGGGTGGTCTGGTGGAAACCGTCTGGCCACCCGCGACGGATCCCGGCCCGTGGATGAGCCGCCCCATGCGCACGCGTGTCGGCCTGCCATCACCCGAATGGGCCATTGGTCAGGCCGCGCATGATTTCGTGTCCTGCGCCTGTGCCGCGCCCGATGTGGTGCTGTCGCTGGCGGCCCGGCGGCAGGGTGCGCCAACGGTGCCCGCGCGGTGGCTGGTGCGGCTGGATGCCTATCTGGCGGGACATGGCCACAGCCTGCCCGCGCACCCGGCGCTGCGCTGGCTGGACAGCCTTGACCGGCCGGACGGGGCGGCGGTGCCCGTTGCGCCGCCACGGCCGCGTCCGGCGGTGGGCCTGCGCCCGCGCAGCCTGTCGGTGACGGAAATCGAGACATGGATGCGCGACCCTTACGCCATTTACGCGCGGCGTATCCTCCGGCTGCGCCCGCTTGCGGATCTGGAGGAACTGGCCGATGCCGCCGATTACGGGCAGATCGTACATGCCGCGCTGGACCGGTGGTTCCGTGCCCATCCCGCTGACTGGCCCCATGATGGCGCTGCCCGCATGCGCGACGTCTTCGCCGATGTGCTGCGCGAGGCGGCCCTGCGTCCCGCCCTTGCGGCATGGTGGGCGCCCCGGCTGGACCGCATTGCCACATGGTGCGCGCAGGCCGAGGAAACGCGCCGCGCCACCGGCGGCCCCCGTACCGTGCTGACGGAACTGGCAGGTAAGATGCGGCTGGAGGACCTGCCCGCTGGGCCGTTCACCCTGCGGGGGCGCGCGGACCGGATTGATCTGCATGGCGACGGCGGCCTGAGCCTGTTTGACTACAAGACCGGCACGCTGCCCACCCGGCGCAGCGTGATGGAAGGCTGGCAGTCGCAGCTGGTGCTGGAGGCGGCGATGATCGAATGTGGCGGGTTTCCACCCCCCGTCGCGGGTACGGTGGCGGAACTGGTGTACTGGCGCCTGACCGGCGGCCATGTCCCCGCACAGGTACTGGACGTGGCGCGTGGCGCGGAACTGGCGGAACTGATCGCGGGCTGCAGGAAGGGGCTGCGTGACCTGGTGACGGCCTATGACAATCCTGACCAGCCTTATCTGTCCCATCCCTTCCCCGGCGAAGAACCCCGTTTTGCCGATTACGCCCATCTGGCCCGCGTGGCGGAATGGAGTGCCGCGCGCGAGGAAAATGGCGGATGAACGAAGCCATGATGAAGGGTGACGGCATGGCGTCCGCCATCGACATCGCCAACCGTAGCCAGGCGGAGGCATCCGACCCGCAGGCATCGGTATTCGTTTCCGCCTCCGCCGGCAGTGGCAAGACAAAGCTGCTGATCGACCGGCTGCTGCGCCTCATGCTGCCGCGTGAGGTGCCCGACCGTGATGGCGTCATGACGCGCGTGCCCGGCAGCGATCCCGCCCGTATCCTGTGCCTGACCTTTACCAAGGCGGCGGCGGCGGAAATGTCCATCCGCCTGCAGAACCGTCTGGGGCAGTGGGTCATGTTGCCCGATGCGGATCTGGACCGTGAGCTTGCGCGCCTGTCCGTGCCGACGGGGGAGGAAACCCGCCGCGTGGCGCGCGAACTGTTCGCCCGCGTGCTGGACCTTCCCGGTGGCATGCGCATTGGCACCATCCATGCCTTCTGCCAGTCGCTGCTGCGGCGTTTTCCGGTGGAAGCCGCGATCAGCCCGCATTTTACCCTGATCGAGGAAACCGATGCCCGCCTGGCCCAGCGCACGGCGGTGGAGGATGTGGTGGGGCAGGGTGGTCCCGCCGTCGCCATGCTGGCGGGACAGATCGGGGTGGGGGACTTTACCGCGCTGATTTCCCGGCTGCAGGCCCAGTCGCGTCGCATGCTGCCGGTGGCGCGCCGCTGGGTGATGGACCGGGGCGGGGTGGAATCGGCCCTCATGCGCCTGCTGGGCATAAGCGGGCGCAGCGTGGATGAGGTCTTGCGCAATGCCTGCGCCACGATCCCCGACGAGGATATTTTGCGTGATGGGCTACGTCGCGTGGCGCGGGAGGGATCGGCCAGCGTCCGGACGCAGGCGGACACCATGCTGGCATGGCTGGGTCAGGACGTGGCCGCCCGCGCGGCGGACTGGTCTGCATGGCGGGGCGGCCTGCTGACGCAGAAGGGGGAGCCGCGAAAGCGTGGCGGCCTTAATCCCAGGATGGATACCGCCTGTCCCGGTCTGGCCGACCGTCTTGGCGCGGAAGCCGCGCGGGTTATCGGCATCGACCAGCAGTTGCGCGCCATTACGGTGTTTGAACTGACCTGTGCCCTGCTGTCCGTGGCCCAGCCGGTGCTGGAACGCTACGCCACGCGCAAGGACGCGCAGGGCATGGTTGATTATGATGACCTGATCGACCGCACGCTGCAGTTGCTGGATGATCCCGGCGCGGCATGGGTGCTGTACAAGCTGGATGGCGGGATCGACCACCTGCTGCTTGACGAGGTGCAGGACACATCACCCGACCAGTGGGCCATTGCCGGTGGCCTGACATCGGAATTCTTTGCCGGTGAAGGCACGCATGATGATGACGGCTGTCCGCGCACCATTTTTGCGGTGGGGGATTACAAGCAGTCGATCTATTCCTTTCAGGGGGCCGACCCGGAGGCCTTTCGCGCATGGCGGCAGCGGTTCCGCCGCAATGCCGCCGCCGCCCGGGCCATATGGCGCGAACCGGCGCTGACCGTTTCCTTCCGCTCCACCGCACCCGTGCTGAAACTGGTGGACAGCGTGTTCGCCAATCCCGCCGCCGCCCGGGGCGTGGTGGAACCGGACGGCACCATTCCAGCCCATGTCACCGCGCGACCGGGGCAGGGTGGATGCGTGGAAATATGGCCCCCCGTGCCGGTGGAACCTGATGAGACGGACATAAGCCCGTGGATGGCCCCCACCCACAATGCCGGGCAGTCCACGGCCCAGCAGCGTCTGGCCGATACATTGGCGGCCTGGATCGCCCGACAGCTGGGCACGCCGCCCGCACCCGGGGAAACGCCGCTGGCGCCCGGTGACGTGCTGATCCTCGTGCCCCGTCGCTCCGTCTTCGCACGTGCGTTGATCCGGGCGCTGAAAAGCAATGACGTGCCGGTGGCGACACTGGTGCGCACCGTGCTGACCGACCAGCTTGCGGTGCAGGACCTGATGGCGCTGTGCGCGGCGCTTCTGCTGCCGCAGGATGACCTGACGCTGGCCTGCGTGCTGACATCCCCCATCGGGGGGCTGGATGACGACTCGCTCATGCACCTGGCGACGGGGCGCGATGGGCAGCCGCTCTGGGCGGTGCTGCGGACGCGCCATGCAGAACGGCCCGACTGGACCGCCGCGTGGCATATCCTCGATACCCTGTTCCGGCAGGTTGATTACGCGACGCCGTACCAGCTTCTGGCCGAAGCCCTTGGCCCGCTGGGTGGCCGTGCCCGGCTTCTGGCCCGCCTCGGGCCGGAAGCGGTGGAACCGGTTGACGAACTGCTGTCCGCAGCACTGCGGTTTGAGGAAACGCACGCCATTTCCCTGCAGGGGTTCCTGCACTGGCTGCATGCATCGGATGAAACCGTGCGGCATGAACCCGATGCATCGGCCAACATGGTGCGCGTCATGACGGCGCATGGGGCGAAGGGGTTGCAGGCGCGTCTTGTCATCCTGCCCGATACGATCGCAACGCCCCGTTCCGATACCAATATCCTGTGGGAAACCGATTCCGTCACGGGACTCGATATCCCGATATGGGTACCACGACGTGAACTGGCCACGGATGTGACAGCGTCCGTGCAGGAGAAGATACGCCGGGAAGCGGCGGAGGAATACAACCGCCTGCTGTATGTCGCCCTGACCCGGGCAAGCGACCGGCTGGTGATCTGCGGGTGGGAACCCCGGCGCGGCGTGCCCGATGGCTGCTGGTATGACCTGTGCCGGCAGGGGTTTGAAAGCGCAGGCGCCACCGCCCGTCCCTTCGACCTCGGCTGGGAAGGGGACAGCCTCGTGCTGGAGGAAGCGCGCACGGTCCCGCCCGCGCGGGCACCGCGCGCCGGTCAGGAACCGGTTGCGGTTGCGCCAGCGCATGACCTGCCCGCATGGATGGGCCATGCCCCGCTGTGGCGGCCCGTCATGCCGGTCGCGGAAGGGCCGTTGGCCCGCCCGCTGGCCCCCAGTCGTCCCGATGATGTTGCCCTTGGCCCGCAGCCTGCCGTGCGGTCGCCGCTGGCATCCGCCAGCACCGTGCGCGACCGGGCCGACCCGGCGGGTCAGCGCGCCCGTGCCCTGCAACGCGGGCAACTTGTGCATGCCCTGCTGCAATATCTGCCGGATTGCCCGGAGGGTGAACGGGCGGAACTTGCCTGGTCATGGCTGTCGCGCCCGGCGGCGGGACTGGACCCCGAACAGTGCGAAGAACTGGTGACGCAGGTCCTTGCGGTCATGGACATGCCCCGTCTTGCCACCCTGTTTGCCCCCGGCAGCCGGGCGGAGCAGCCACTGGCCGGTATCGTGGGCCAGCAGGTGATCGTGGGACAGGTGGACCGCATGGCGGTCGACGCGGATACGGTGACGGTGTGTGATTTCAAGACAAACCGCACCCCCCCGGCGGACGTTGACAGCACGCCAGTGCTGTACCTGCGGCAGATGGCGGCCTACCGTGCCCTGTTGCGTGGGGTCTATCCCGGCAGGCAGGTGGTGTGCGCCCTGGTCTGGACGGAGGGCGTGCGCGTTGACATCCTGCCTGCTACGTTACTGGACCGGTATGCGCCGGACCTGACAGGTGCGGGTCGGGCTACGACTTGACCCCATGCGTCGGCATGGCCATGTCAGCAGGACAGGGCGGCGGTTCTGGCCGCCATGAAGGAGTTTTGAGTGATGAGTGAAAACACGGTTGCGGTCAGCGATGACCAGTTCAAGACGAAGGTTCTGGACTCCAAGGAGCCGGTTCTGGTCGATTTCTGGGCGGAATGGTGCGGCCCGTGCAAGATGATCGCCCCGGCGCTGGATGAAATCGGGGCTGAATTCAAGGGCAGGATGACCGTCGCCAAGGTCAATATCGACGACAATCCCAACACGCCTAACAATTATGCCGTGCGCGGCATCCCGACGCTGATCCTGTTCAAGGATGGTGCACCGGTTGCCAGTAAGACCGGCGCCCTGCCCAAGAGCCAGCTCAAGGAATGGGTCAAGAGCAACCTCGGCTGATCTGCCCGGCTGTCAGGCGTGGCCCGTCACGATGCGCGGGCCACATCCGTCCATGTGGTGGGTATGGTCCCCGAATGGGCCAGGCCGGAGCGGAAACCGGGCGCGCATAGCGTGCGGAATTCCGCCTCGTGCTCATAGGTGGGCATGAGCTTTTGCAATAATTTGTTCTTTGCCGTGGCCGGGTGGAAATAGATTTCCGACAGGCCGTCCGGCAGGTGCGCTGCCAGGGCGGATACGCGGTCAGTCGTCATGTGGCCGCTCCACGCCAGCCCGAAACACCAGTCATTTGTGACCAGTCCCGCCTTGTGCGCCTGATGGCGCAGCAGGCCGGTCCAGCGGCGTAGCGCCGCATCCCCCAGCGTATCGGTATAGGTGCCGGCGGCATAAAGCGGTTCGGGCGGTTCCAGTGGCACGCGGATCGCGCGCAGGCCGTGGCGTAGCCCGCTTTCGATCATGTACCGCCCCACGGTGGGGTGCAGGTGCATGTGCTTGTGCGCATTTGCATGGTCCAGTGCAAGGCCGGTCGCGGCAAAGGCACGGAACTGGGCCTCGATCTCGGCAGCCAGTTCCCGGCGCACGGCAGGGCGGAAGAAATATTCCACCCCCAGCTTCAGCTGGTCAGACGGGAACTGCCCGTCCTGCGGTACCAGCAGCGGGATATCGGCTGGCGGCAGGGTTGCCGGTCCCTCGATCGCGACCAGATGTAGCCCCACGCGCAGGTCCGGCAGTTTTTTTGCACGGCGCACGGCGTCAGCCGCCGCAGGGCCGGATACCATAAGGCTGGCAGTCGACAGCAATCCGTCCCGGTGGGCGATCTCGATCGCCTCGTTTACTTCTTCGGACAGGCCGAAATCATCGGCGGATATGATGACGCGCTTCATGATGGGAAACCGGGTGGCATGACAAAAGAAATGCCGGAACCCGAAGGTCCCGGCATAGGGTAATCGCAGGCAGCCCGATCAGGCGGCGCGGCGTTCGCGCAGGAACTGGAAGAACTCCACCCCTTCGCGCAGGCGGCGCTTCATCATCTGCGGGCTGCGGACCATCTCGTTCACGATCGAGGCGATCTTGGGCGCACGGAAATAGAACTTCCGGTAGAATTCTTCCACGCTCTGGAAGATTTCCGTATGCGACAGGTGCGGGTAGTGCAGCGGTGCGATCTGCACGCCGTTATCGTCGATCAGTTCGGCGTTCTTTTCATCCAGCCAGCCGTTCTCGGTCGCCTGCTTGTGCAGGAACGTGCCGGGATATGGTGCTGCCAGCGAAACCTGCAGCGTGTGCGGGTTGATCTCGGTGGCGAACTTGATGGTTTCCTGAATGGTTTCCTTCGTTTCGCCCGGCAGGCCGAGGATGAAGGTGCCGTGGATCTTGATCCCCAGTTCGTGGCAGTTCTTGGTGAACTCACGCGCCGTCTCGACGCGCATGCCCTTCTTGATGTTGTGCAGGATCTGCTGGTTGCCGCTTTCGTAACCGACCAGCAGCAGGCGCAGACCATTGGCCTTCAGCACTTCCAGCGTCTTGCGGGGCACATTGGCCTTTGCATTGCACGACCACGTCACACCCAGCTTGCCCAGTTCCCTGGCGATTGCTTCGGCGCGTGGCAGGTCATCGGTGAAGGTATCGTCGTCGAAGAAGAATTCCTTCACCTGCGGGAAATACTGCTTCGCCAGGCGGATTTCGGCGGCCACGTGCTCGGGGCTGCGGGTGCGGTAGTGATGGCCACCCACCGTCTGCGGCCACAGGCAGAAGGTGCAGCGCGACTTGCAGCCACGGCCGGTATAGATCGAGATGTACGGGTGCATCAGGTACCCGATGAAGTAATCCTCGATCTTCAGGTCACGCTTGTATACTTCGGTCACGAACGGCAGGCTGTCCATGTCCTCGATCATGGCGCGGTCGCGGTTATGGACGATCTTGCCATCCGCATCGCGCCAGGAGATGCCATCGACATCTTTCCAGTCGCGGCCTTCCGCCATTTCCTTGATGGTGAAGTCGAATTCGTTACGGGCCACGAAATCGACCGGCGGGGCGTTCAGCAGGCTTTCCTCGGGCTGCACGGCCACCTTGGCGCCGACCATGCCGATCTTCACCTTCGGGTTCGCGTCCTTCAGCATCTGGGCTACGCGCACATCGGATGCAAAGGACGGGGTGGAGGTGTGCATGACGACCAGATCACGGTTGCGCACGTCTTCCAGGATCGGCTCCATGCCCATGCGTGCGGGCGGCGCATCGATCAGGCGGCTGCCTTCGACCATGGCGGCAGGCTGCGCCAGCCACGTCGGATACCAGAACGACTTGATTTCCCGCTTGGCCTGATAGCGGGAACCGGCCCCACCGTCGAATCCGTCAAACGAAGGCGGCTGGAGAAACAGGGTTTTCATCATGCTACGCGTATCCTCGGGCTCTGGCGGGGAAGAGGGTTCCCTTATACCCGTTCTTATTGACTACAGGGTTGGAATTCTCAAGCAGTTCAGCCTGCTGGGGGCGGGTCAGTCACCGGGGGAAGCCGGTTGCGATCGTGGTGTCATGACCGAATGTGGTGTGACATGCATCGTCTGCCCGCGCCATGCAACCCGCGTGCCCGTGACACTGCCCACCATGATGGCGGCCGAAAGCCAGTCACGCAGCGGCAGGAGCAGTAACGGCAGCAGGCTGCGTTGCGCCAGCGTCCGGTCCAGGATGAAGGAACACACGGCCCGCCATCCCCATGCACCAAGAAAGAAGAACCATGTCCAGGTCGCGTGCGGTGCGACAAGCACGGTCACGGTGGCCCAGAACAGGGGCAGCTGGATGGCGGACGCGGCGTATCCCGCCGGTTCCAGCGTCTTGACGGTCCGGCCCCAGCGCAGTTCATGCGCCAGTACCTCGCGCATCGAGGTCTCGCCCACAGTGGTCCATGTCATGCACGCGGCAATGGCGATATCCTTGCCACGGTCGCGTACGTAGCGGCCCAGGATCGCATCATCGGCCACATGGGGCACCAGTGCTTCCAGTCCGCCAATTTCTTCCAGCATGGACCGCCGTAGCGCCATGGTCGCGCCCAGGCAGTCCTGCCGCCCGAGGTAGCGCGACAGCATGACGCCGGGCAGGAAATTGTGGTTGATCTGGCATGCGGCCAGCAGGCGCGGCACGGTGGGGGACGCCGGAAGCCCGGCATACAGCGTGGTGACCAGCCCGACATTGGACGGTACCAGCGCGCCCACCACATGCCGCAGGTAATCGGGGGCAACGTGAATATCCGAATCGGAAATGACCAGAACATCATGCTTCACGCGGGTCATGATGTTGATCAGGTTGCCGATCTTGCGGTTGACGCCGTGGAAGGTCGGGTCAACCACCAGTTCCATCTGCACATCCGGATGGCGTTCCATCAGGCGGTGTACGATCGGAATCGCCGCATCGTCTTCGGACTGTACGCCAAAGACGATCTGCATCTGCGGGTAATCCTGCGTGCAGAAACTTTCAAGCGCTTCCTCCAGCAGCGGTTCATCGCCGTGGAGGGGCTTGAGCACGGAGACCGGAGGCATGGGCACCGTCCGGTCCACGCGTTTTTCCTGCCATCGGAAACGCGAGACCAGAAAAGTGCCAAGCGCTGCCTGCATGCACCCGGCGGCCGCAACGGTTGCGGCCAGTCCGGCGGGTGAAACAAGAGCGTTGAAAACAGACATTATCTTTCCGGCAAGGTCCCGCGTATGGAGCAAGTTAGAAAACGGTGTCAGATGAGTGTAATATCACTCTTCCGAGAACGTTTTGATTTTTTTCTGTAGCAGATTCGTCAGTTTCTGCACATTGCCGCCCGACAGCGCAGAGCTGAAGTCAGCGCGCTGGGCGGCGACCTGGCTTATGTGGGCGTTCAGCAGCACATCAACGATCTGCCAGCCCTTCGGGCCGGAGCGCATGACGTAGTTGATTTCGGTCCCGCTCGGGTCATCGGACGACCCGATATGTGTTACAACAATACGGTCATTACCGGCGGGCGAAGGGGTTACGGTCGGGTCGATGGTGAAGCGGGCATCGCTGCCGGGCTTGAAGCTGGAAACATAGCGGGCGATGGTGAACTGCCGGAAGGTGGTCAGCAGGGTCTGCTTCTGGTCATCGCTCAGGCCAGCGTAACGCGGCCCGATGGAGGATGCGAGCACGGCCTCGATGTTGTAGGCGTGGTCAATCGCCGGGGCCAGCATCTGCGAACGCTGTTCGAACGAACCGCTGCCCTTGGCCTGCACGCGCTCCAGCGCTGCATACAGGCTCCTGATCGGCTCCTGCACCTGCGCATCGGATGCGCTGGCCGCATGGGCTGCATGAATGGGGAGGACGGCAGGGACGACCGGTGCCGCCATCAGTCCGGCGCACAGCGCCAGCGAGGTGGTTTTCAGGACATGTTTCATAATGTTCATGATTTCGGTCCGTTTGCTGTCTTTAGCAAGGGCTGCGTCATGCTGATTCCGACACCCAGCGCCTCAAGGGCGGTATTGGTGATGGCCGCGGCATCCAGCCCGGCCTCATGGTACTGGGCGGCCTGGGTGTTGTGGTCGATGAAGCGGTCGGGCAGGGTCATGGGGCGGAAGCGCACGCGGTCCAGCAGGCCGGTTTTGGCCAGATGGGTCATG
>Ga0157365_10000645_pt1 | contig 14909 bp, 14 predicted proteins | sample AttsexASBM3_FD_111478 | JGI IMG/M metagenome (GOLD analysis project Ga0157365, IMG submission 111478) | Fungus gardens microbial communities from leaf cutter ant in Ribeirão Preto, State of São Paulo, Brazil - Atta sexdens ASBM3 | ecosystem: Host-associated > Fungi > Mycelium > Unclassified ... | reverse complement strand
GCACGAAGCGGATTGAACGTCGCTCCCGCCACAAGCATCGCGCACAGCATGGCAGCACGGGCGCTATTACTCGACGCGAAATAAGAAATTCCTCGCATGGTGGGGATGCTCGTAGCCCCTCTCGCCCGACAAGGCAAGAGTGGCCAAAAGGTCACACCAAAGGAGTTCGCTATCCTAAGAGTGTTTGCGGAATTCTACCAGAGGGTTGCGGCCGAAAAACGGCGTTTTTCCGGGCTGAAATCAATTTTTTTTATTAAGCAATTGCAACTACCTGTGTCACGGCGCGCCATCGAGGCATTCCGCCAGGAAAACGAGGTCTTTCCACATCTCCCGGCGGGCGCGTGCGCTGGAAACCAGCTGCTGCGGGTGCTGCAATGCGAGGGCCTCGATGGCAGCCCCGTTATCGAGTCGCAGGGTCAGCCATTTGCCGCGTGAGCGGGCGACACTGGCCTGTTCGTCCATCAGGAGGCGAAGCGGAGTCGGCCCCAGCAGGAGGAGGCGACCGGGCTGAGCCTTGATGATGGCCGCCTGAAGCAGGGCGCGGCATTCTCTCATTTCGATCAGGGACACCGCCCGCCCGCCCGGTGGCCGCCAGGGAAGGGCAGGCGCTTGGGAGAGGGTCGTGCGATCCAGGCCGATACTGGGCAGGATCAGGTCGAGCAATCTGCCTGTCTCTCCGGCGAACACAGTGCCGGAGCGGTCTTCATCTGCATCAGGAGCATCGCCAATCACCATGAGGGCTGCTCCCGGGACAATCCGGGGCCGGACGCTCGTGGAGGCTGTCCGGGCCAGACCGCATTCGGGAAAGCTGTCCACGCCCCAAAGCGACGCGGTTTCCGGATCGACCGGCGCCGGGCGTATGGAGGCTGCCGGGAGTGTGCCAGGCACCGCTGCACGCGTATGCAAAGGCGCGTTTCGCGCAGGCCGGGCGGTCAGGGGCGCAGGGCGGTCGAGACGCTGGGGAGCAACCTCATCAAGGAGGCAATCCACCCCCCATTCCCGGTACAGGTCCAGCAGGGCAAGAATCTCGGATCGGTCCTGGCCGGACAAGGTAAGGGACATGATTTCTTATCAGTTTGGTGTCTGCTCGGGTTCAGTCTAGATTGTCACACGATGCAAACCAAGCACTCTCCGTTTCGGCTCGGCCTTCTCGCCTGTCTCGCCTCTGTCTGTGGGGCAACGGCCCATGCTGCCGCGACCCCGACAGGGCCGGCTCTGACCGCGCCCGATCACTCCCTGACGGGCAGCTTGCTCGGCAGCATCGTCGCGGTGCAGCGCAATAATATCCCGGATGCCGATCGTGCCCTTTATGACTCGGTCATGCTGGGCTATCGCGATCCTGACTTTGTCGTCATGGCGCTCCGTTTTGCGGCAATGGATGCGGGTCCCGATGCCGCTGCCCGCGCCTTCTCCCTAGCGGCCCTGGCCCCTAAAGAGAGTCTTGCGCGCATTGTCATGGGAACGGTGGCCTTTCGTGATGAGCAATGGAAACGCGCTGAAACGTTGTTTACGCTTCACGGCAAGGCGCCCCAGGGATTTCTGCGCCTTGCAGGGCAGGGGCTGATCGACTGGTGCCGCTATGGGGCCAACCCGGTCGATGGGGCGCTGGACCCGGTCGTGACGCCCCAGGGTACTCCGGATGGTGCCCCCGATCCCGTGATCTATCTGGCCCTGTTGCAGCAGGCACGCATCGCCTCACTGCGTGACGAGGCCAACACGGACCGTCTTTTTGCGCAGCTTGACCCCAACGCCACGACCATTCCGCCGCTTCTGCGCGTGCTCACCCTGCAATTTCAGGCGGACTGGCTGGCTTATCGTCATCATGAGCCGGAGGCCCGCAGGATACTGGCGGCGGTGGGCGCGCTCTTGCCAGCCTTCCAGCTCGTTTCCGGTCGTCTGCGGCCGCAGGCTCTGGGGCCAGGGTTTTCGCCCCGACAGGGGCTCGGCGAGTTTCTGATCGGCGTCACGACCCTGCTGGGCGATACGGCCCCGCAGGACCGTCATGGCCAGGGTGACAGCGGAGTTTCGCAAGGCGATGACAAGCTGCGCGATGTGCGCCAGCTCAAGATCTTGCTTCTGCGTCGGGCGCTGTTCCTGCAGCCCGACCTTACCCTCGCCAAGATTCTGCTCGCTGAGGAGTTGCGCAATGACGGCCAGCTCGACATGGCCCAGACTGCGCTCGACGGCGTCGACGCCGATGCTCCCCTGGCGCCCCTTGCCGATCACGCGCAGGCGCAGGTTGCCCTCAAACGTCATGACCTCAAGGCTGCGCTGCATGCTCTGGAGCGCGTGGTCAAGGCGAACCCGGACAACCCCGATATTCTCAATGAACTCGCGGCAACACAGGATCAGCTCGGCCAGTCCGAGGCCGCTGTTGCGACCTATACCCATGCCCTGAATCACGTAAGCGTCATGGAGGCCCGCATCTGGCCCCTCCTTCTCGGGCGGGCCATTGCGTGGGACCATCTTGGACATCGTGACAAGGCACAGGCCGATCTTGACCGGGCTATGGCCCTTAACCCGTCGGAGCCTGTTCTGCTGAATTACGCCGGTTATTCGGATGTCGAGCATGACGAGCGACCGGACCAGGCCTTGCAGCTTCTACGGCGCGCCATGGATCTGGCCCCGGATGACGCCGAGATTCGCGATAGCTATGCCTGGGCGCTTCTGAAGCAGAACGGGGATCTCACTCAGGCTTTGCCTCTGCTGCTCTCAGCAGTGAATGCGGCACCGGGAGATCCTGAAATCGCGTATCATCTCGGTGTCGCCTACTGGTATCAGGGGCGTCAGCTCGAGGCGCGTGACCAATGGAGCCAGGCCCTCAACAACAAGCCCGAGCCTGAAACGCGCGCGCTGATCGAGGCGGCTCTGGCGCAAGGGCCGGATCTGCCCGTGATGCGCGGGCGGGCCATACCCTCGCCCCGATAAGCCCGATTTCGATGAGACTGCCAATGCCCACGGATCGTTCTCTGGCCCATGCCAAGATCAACCTTTTTCTGCATGTCACGGGCCGCCGTCCCGACAATTACCATGAGCTGGACTCGCTTGCTGTCTTCGCCGAGACGGCCGATATCCTGACCTTGAAGGAGCCTCTCGAGACGGGTGAAGGCCTTTCGCTCACGATCGATGGACCTTTCGGGGCAGGGCTTGATGCGGGGCCAGAGAATCTCGTGCTTCGTGCAGCAGCCGCGCTGCGTGCAGCCGCGCGTCAGGCGGGCCATACCGCATCGGACCTGCCCGATTATGCCCTGCATCTGACCAAGAACCTGCCTGTGGCTTCCGGGATCGGGGGAGGTTCGGCCGATGCGGCTGCGGCCTTGCGTCTTCTCGCAACCGCCTGGGCTTGTCATGAAATCGATCTGGCGCCCATTGCGGCAACGCTTGGTGCCGATGTGCCGGTATGCCTCGCCCAGTCGACACAGCGTATGCAGGGTATTGGCGAGATTCTGGTCCATGCGCCTGCATTGCCGCGCTGCGCGATGGTGTTGGTCAATCCCGGTATCGCCGTGCCTACTCCTGCGGTGTTCAAGGCGTGGAAGGAATCAGAGGCCGAGTTTCGCGCACCGGCGGTATTGCCCGAGCAATGGGATACGCCCCACGCCATGGCAGAAGTATTGCGTTCCACTTCGAATGATCTACAACGGGCAGCGGTAACCCTGTTTCCGGTAATTGCTGAGGTTATCGAGAGGCTGGACAACACGGATGGCTGTCTTTTTGCTAGGATGAGCGGTTCGGGTGCGACCTGCTTTGGTCTCTATGCTGAGCTGGAACAGGCGCAACGAGGGGCGTCGGCATTACGCGCTCATGGATGGTGGGCCGAGGCCGGATGGATCCAGACCGGGGACGACCGGCTCTGAACACTCTTTGAGGGAAGGTCGGGTCTATGGGGGCAAGAATGCAGGTCGTCCAGAAAGAGGACGGCACGGGAGCGACACTCCGGTTCCTCGAAGGGAGTGGGATCGAGGGTGAAATCGACCTCACCCTGGAGCAATTGACACAGCTGATCGGTAGTCTGGGTCGGGTGCGTTATGCGATGACCGCCAACCAGCCCCAGCCCTCGATCGGCAATGCTCCTTTCCTGCCCGTCTATAATACGAACTGGGCCCTTCAGATCGATGCTCTGACAGAGGGCTCGACCCTTGCCTACCAGCATCCGGCCTATGGGCCGGTTGGGCTGGTTTTCGGGCCGGATGATGTCGAGAAGCTGATCAAGGGCCTTAACCAGCATCGCGCGCTCATGGCGGCCAATACAAGCCGCCGACCGAGCTGAGCGGGCCTTTCCTGGCGCGATGCCGTCAGGATCCGCGTCTGACGCTGCACCAGGCTGCGGTCAGGCCGAGTAATCCCATAAGGACGGCTCCCAGGCCCATGCGACGCGGAATGGTCAGCAGGAGCGGCTTGCGTCCCTGTTCACGAAGGGGAATGCCGTCATAGGGGCCATGGGCTGCATAGGCACCCTCTACGCTCTCGTCGAATGAGTCGTCCGCTTCTGCCTGCGCGCCAGCGGCGAATTGCGCCTTGAGACCATTTTTCGCCAGATAACGGTCGCGCAGCGATGGGGCGAGACCGTTGATCAGGCTCGGGAGAATGGACGAGGCACCAACCCAGATATCCCGATGATGGCCGAGCACGGCCTGGCAGATCGCATGCGCTGCGACCTCGGGTTCATAGACTCTTCCGACCGGCTTGAGTGTATGTCCGGACCGGTTTCTGCTCCAGCCAAGACGCGGTGTATTGATGGAGGGGAGATGCACGACGGTGAGGTCGATCCGGTCGGAGAGCGCCCTGATCTCGGGTCGGACACTGTCGCAGAAAGCACTGATCGCTGCATGCGCGCCATTGACGGCGGCCTGCAGAGGCAGGCCGCGTAACGGATGGGCAAGGCCCAGATTGACGATCGTGCCGCTTCCGCGGCGTCTCATGCAGGTCAGGGCCGCCTGGGTGCCGTATACCGAGCCGAGATAGGTCACCTCGGTGACACGTCGCAACGTCTCTGAATCGAGCGACAGAACCGGCCCGATGGCGGTCAGGCCTGCTGCGTTGATCCAGACGGTGATGGGGCCGAGTTCGCGTTCGATGTGTTCGGCGGCCTCGGACAAGGCCTTGGCGTCGGCCACATCTACGCTGAGTGTGAGGGTACGAATGCCACTGCCCTGCAATTCCTCTGCGGCGTCTTCAAGGCGCTGGGCGTTGCGGCCCAGGAGGGCGATGTCGAAGCCATAGGAAGCGAGCATACGCACGGTGGCGCGCCCGATACCGGCTCCCGCGCCTGTGACCACGGCAATCTGGTTGGGCATGATGCTGGCTCCTTGCGCAGGCTACAGATAGGTGACGGCGAGAATGCCAGCGATGATCAGAAAGAGAAAGCCGCACATGACCAGCGTCAGTCGACGTTCGATGAAGTCGCGTATGGGCGCGCCATAAAACCAGAGCAGCGTGGCCACCAGAAAGAAGCGCGCGCCGCGCGTCACCAGGCTGGCTGCCAGAAATGGCAGGATTGCAAAATGCGATGCCCCTGCGGCGATGGTCACGATCTTGAAGGGGATGGGGGTAAGACCCTTGAGCAGAATGATCGCCACGCCATATTGACGGAACTTCTCCTGCATCACCGCCAGCGTATGCTCCGCGTGATAGAAGTGAACGATCGGAAGAGCGACATGCTGCAGCAGCACCGCGCCGATAACCCACCCCAGAAGGGCCCCGCTCACCGAGCCGACGGTGCAGATGGCCGCGAGGATAAAGGCGCGCTCACGAGCCGCCAGTACCATCGGGATCAGAAGCAGGTCGACCGGGATGGGAAAAAACGAGGCCTCGGCAAAAGCGACGGCAAAGAGCCACCACCCTGCGTGAGGGGATGCCGCCAGGGCAAGCGTGCGTCGATAGAGCGGCTGGAACAAGGCGGCCTCCGGGTGATGATCCTGCCGCTGTGCATGGCGCAAGAGCCGCCTCATGTCGAGCGTGGTCCCCATAAAATGAGCGCCGCTCCCGCGAGGCATATCAGGGCGCCGATCATGTCCCATCGATCCGGGCTTCGCCCTTCAACCAGACGCATCCAGATCAGGGAGGCTGTAATATAGACGCCGCCATACGCCGCAAAGGCGCGTCCGGCGCTGTCGCTTTCAATACGCGTGAGGATAAGGGCGAACAGCGTCAGACTCATCAGGCCCGGAATGAGCCACAAGGCTGATCGTCCAAGACGAAGACAGGACCAGAAAGCGAAGCATCCCGCGATTTCCGCAAAACCGGCCGCGATGTAGAACGCGAGAACAAGCATGCACAATTCCGTTCTGAAAAGCGTCCCTTGTTATGCCGCCTGAGAGGAGGCAGAGCGACCCCGGAAGCGCGGGTTTGTCCGGTGTGGCTCCCCGGAAGCAGGGCGATGCCCAAAAGCAGGTCTGCGCGGGCATGAAGGCGCGAATAGCGGCCTCTCATGCGCGATCCTGTCCCATGTCTCACTGGTACGACCTCCCCTGAAGACGGCGTCTGAGGGTGGCTTCGGATCTCTTGGCTGTATGCCGCCTCGATTCTTTGCTGCGAAGAGGAAATGTGTATTCCAGAGACGGTTAATCATTGTCTTTACTTGTACTAAGCCACGTCATGAAGAAATAAAAGTCTGAATGCAAGGGAGCCTTCAAGCATAGACAGGCGGGTCAGTCTGGTTGTCTCTGGCTTAAGGAGGAGGGCAGGGATGCGCCGCATCTTGCGTTCGAAAACAAATCTGTCCAATAGAGTAAGGATACAAATAAAAACGCCCCGAGAGTGATTTTGTACCCTTGTAAGGTTCGAGCAAAGGGCACCCAAAAGGAGGGTTTCGATGCGTTATCTTGTGACGGGCGGGGCAGGATTTGTCGGCAGCCATGTCGTCCTCGCCTTGCTGGATGCCGGTCATGAGGTCGTGGTCATCGATAATCTGAGCACGGGGCATCGAGCCGCCGTGCCCTCGGCGGCGCTCCTTCATGTTGTTGATCTGCTCGATATCCAGGCGGTGTCGGCAGTTCTCTCACAGGGACGCTGGGATGGAGTACTGCATTTCGCGGCCCTGTCGCTCGTCGGGGACAGCATGCGCGACCCCTTCCTGTACCTGCGGCAGAACTATATCACCGGCCTCAATCTCGTGCAGAGCTGCGTTGAGCACGGGATAAAACGGTTCGTATTCTCCTCCACCGCAGCCCTATTCGGTGGTCCGGAACGTCCCGATCCGATTCCCGAAACCGCTTTGATCAAGCCTGGCTCGCCTTACGGAGAGAGCAAGTTCATGATCGAGCGCGTGCTGCACTGGGCGGATGCGATTCATGGCCTCAGAAGCGCCTGCCTGCGTTATTTCAATGCAGCCGGAGCTGATCCGGCGGGGCGCGCCGGGGAGGATCATCGTCCGGAAACACACCTCATTCCGCTCACCATCGACGCAGCCCTTGGCCGACGTCCGGCCTTGAAGCTGTTTGGGACGGATTATCCTACAGCCGACGGTGCCTGCGTAAGGGATTACGTCCATGTGGCGGATCTGGCCGACGCCCATATCAGAGCGCTTGCCCAGATCGATCAGCGCAGCGTCACCTATAACCTAGGCAATGGACGCGGCTACTCCAATCTCGAGGTGATTCAGAGCGTCGAGCGTGTAAGCGGGCGCAAGGTCCCATGGGAGGCAGCGCCACGGCGTGAGGGTGATCCGGCGCTTCTGGTAGCGGATTCGACGACCCTGCGAGAGGAAACGGGCTGGGCACCCCGGTTCGGCAATCTGGACCAGATCGTCGAGACTGCTCTCGCGTGGCGCGAGCGCCATCCGGATGGGTACGACGACTGAGTGCCATCGCCCCGCCCTGGGGCCGATAAGGATACGCGCGCTGCAAGACAGCATCCGGCGGAACGGAGCCCCCCTCTCAGGGAATGGCCGTTCCTGCTGCAAAGCTGGGCCGGGTTGCGCCCTTTCATGCATTCGGACGGAGTTCCTCAAGGCGCATTCATGATCATGAAAGGCCCTCGACATGACGGCAAGATTTCTGGCGTTTCTCCTGACGATCGGGAGTCTGTCGACGACCGCCGCTCAGGCGCAGGAGCTCTTTGACACGTCTTCCGCCGCAGGGGGGGCTTCCGGAGAGGTCCCTTCGTCAGGAGAAATCATGCGGGAGTATCACGCTCCCGATGGCCGGATTGCCCGTTACCCCGTCAGTCACCTTGCCAATAATCTGATCGAGCATCCCTCTGGCGAGTGGGGGCCTCAGGGGTACGAGACCGTCATGTTCGGTGGACAAAGCTCTGTGCTTCGAAACCGCAAGGGCCAGACGATCGATATCTCGCCTCATCAGGCTTTGAGCATCTGGGCCAGCCCCTATGGCTCGTATAATGCCGGATGCTCCCTTTGCGTCTTTTCTTCCGGGAATATGGGAAGTGAGGGAGGGGGACAGGCCGCCATCTCCGGCCTCGATCCGCGTCGGGGTGCGTATTCCATCGCCAATGGGGATAATGCGACCGTTGCGTTCTTCATTGGTCAGAACAACAGCCTGACGCGCATGGTGCTCCGTATCAAGACATTCGAACCCGATGGAATGACGCTGGAGCAGCCCCTGAGTCTTGCACAGATGGCGGCCCTGCATCATGGCATGTACCTGTCGACCAATGTGCGGGCGCCGGACATGCCGGCCACCGACGAAAACGGACGCCCGACGAATTGGGTTTATGCCGGAATCATCAGCAATTGGACCGCTACGCATATCAGTGTCTATGGCTGGTCCGTTCTGGGCGCCGGTAATGCGAGAGGGGGAAAATACCTCCAGAACGGGCTCGTACCCGAAACGCAGTTGCAGGGTAATTCCTGGACCAATCTGGATACCCGCACCGCCTATAAGACGCCCGTTGCCTATATTGGTGACCCGGGAAAATATTTTGGCGAAAACAGCTATGTCGTGATGGACATGGATCGGGTCTATGGCCCTGAGGCCTCGTCAGGCGCAAGCAGCTATGAGCGCGATGAATTCGACATGCGCTTCCAGAACATTCATCGCGATCATGCCGCGAGTTTCCATGGCTACACGCTCTCTTTCGAATGCGATTCCTGCACCGTTTCTCACCCTTTCACGGAAGATAGTTATGGCTATCTGGTGAATGGCCCCAATGAATTGCCAGCTGCCTATATCGCGCAGGTCTATGGCGACGCGCTCGAATACAGGGGCTATTCCACCTGGATTCCGGGCGCCGGGGCCGCTGATCCTGCGATCCTTGGTTCCCACCACATCATGACCGACTTCGCGAGCCAGCTTCAATCCGGCAACACGCTGCATTTTGGCGCGCGTTCCTATCATGACGTCGCCGGTCAGAAAGACTGGCGTGGCTATGATGTCAGGCTGGGACTACGCGTGGACGGCAAGCGTGTGCGGGATCGCTTCGAGGGGGGAACACCCATGAGCGATCTGGCGTGGAATTTTGGAGGCAAGATCGGCTCGATCTGTCTCATCCAGCCCGATGGCAGGACCGCCGGGTCCTGCCTCAACGGCGATGGTTCTGTGGATGTGCCGGGTGCGCTTCATGCACGGGAGGCCATTACCAAAGTCATTGCCGCCTCGGCCTATGCGACGGCGCCGCAATACGGCACGAGCAATCATTTCCAGAAACTGGCGGAGATTGCCGCGCGGGCCCATAGCGAGGGGGATCGTGTCTGGTGTCACGATTGTCTTAACCCCGGCCAAGGCCACGCCTCCGGCACGGGACGCTGGATTTTCATGGATAGTGCCTCCGTCTGGCGCAGCGATGACGGATATCCTGCGCGCGACTGATCGACGGCCGCGCGCAACGCAGAGAATTTTAAAGGTGGGCCATGACCGTTTTCTGTTTCGGCGAGGCGTTCGATCTGCTCTCGCCATAGGCGCTCTGGCGAGAGCACGTGCCGTGCCGGGCAAAGAAAGGATTGATTCTGAGCGCTGTCCGTATAAGACAGAGCAAAATCGTTCAATCAACAGGAAAACTCCATAAAGACGTTTTATTTCTGTTGAATTGTTCTTTTCATCCTGACCCGCCCTTTCCGGATATTCTGCCCATGCCTTTTTCCTCGCTCTCGCGCCGCTCGGTCCTGTCGCTGCTCGGCGCCGCACCCGTCGGGCTGTCGCTGCGCAAGGCGCGTGCGGCTGACAAGGTCATCCGTGTAGGCATCATGGCGGGTGAGGATGAGGATATCTGGCGTCTCGTCAGCCAGAATGCCCAGAAATCTGGACTGGCACTGAAGATTGTCACCTTCTCGGATTACTCCACCCCCGACGAGGCCCTGGCCTCGCATGATCTGGATGCCAATTCCTTCCAGCACATGCCCTTCCTCAAGGCGCAGTGCGAGGCGCATGGCTTCAGGATTTCCCCGGTGGGCAATACTTATGTGGCGCCGATCGGCCTGTATTCCCGCAAGTGGAAGACGCTCGCGACCCTGCCCAAAGGAGCCGTGATCGGCGTGCCCAATGACCCGAGCAATGAGGGGCGCGCGCTGCTTCTTCTCCAGACCTTGGGCTTCATCAAGCTTTCACCCTCTGCCGGATTGCTGCCCACCCCGCTCGATATCACCGAGAATCCCCATGACTTCACGATTCGTGAACTCGATGCCGGTGTGGTCGGGCGCGCCTTGCCCGATCTCGATGCAGCGGTGATCAATACCGACTGGGCGCATAAGGCGGGAGTGGACGTGGTGCATGAGCGTCTCGCGCGTGAAGGGGTGAAAGACAATCCCTATATCTGCGTGATTGCCGTCAACACCGATGACGCTCAAGCCCCGTGGGTCAAGCCTCTGGTCAGTGCCTACCAGCAGCCCAATATCCGTCAGGCGTTGATCGATGTTTACGCCAATACCGTCATCCCCGCCTTTTCATGAGTCTTCTCGATGTCTCGGGCCTGTCCTGCCGCTTCGGCGCGCAGAACGCGCTGTCCGATATCAGCTTTCAGGTCGAAAAGGGGGAGATCATTGGCGTGATCGGTAGTTCGGGTGCGGGGAAATCCACGCTCCTGCGTTGCCTTTGCGCGCTTGAGCGCCCCACCGAAGGAAAAATCCTCCTCGATGGCGCCGATCTCACGCTACTGTCCGAGCGCGACCTGGTGGCGGCACGTCGCAAGGTCGGACTCGTCTTTCAGCATTTCAATCTGCTGAATGCCCGCAGCGCCGCCGGAAACATCGCCCTGCCGCTCGAAATTGCCGGCTGGCCGAAAGCGCGCATCACAACGCGCGTCGATGAATTGCTGGCTCTGGTCGGGCTTGACGGCCACGGGCACAAGCGCCCCTCGCAGCTTTCCGGCGGACAAAAGCAGCGAGTCGGTATCGCGCGCGCTATCGCCAACGCGCCCTCTCTCCTGCTGTGCGATGAGGCGACATCGGCGCTCGACCCACACACAACCGCTTCCATTCTCGCGCTTCTGGCTGATATCAACCGCACGCTTGGCCTGACCATTATCCTGATCACGCATGAAATGGAGGTCGTGCGCCGTTTCGCGCATCGTGTGCTCGTTCTCGATCATGGCGCGCTGATCGAGAACGGCAGCATGGCCACGCTGATGCGTGACAGCCGTGGAGACCCCCGGCTCGAGAACCTGCTGGCCGATATACGCCCGACGCTCCCCGAGGCGCTGAAGCGTCGGCTTCTACCCGATCCCGGCCCTGATACGCGTCCGCTGCTTCGTGTGGTGCTCGGTCCGGAAACGGCAGGAACGCCCTTCCTCTCCCATCTCACGACCCGCTTCCAGCAGGAGGTTACCTTGATACAGGGCGGTACGCTGGCCTGCGGGGACGCGCTGCTTTCAGACATGATCCTGTCCTTTTCAGCACCCCTTTCTGCCCCGCTCTGCATCTTTCTCGATCAGCAGGCCCATGTGACGGAGGTGCTCGGCTATGTACCGGCTGATCGCTAGGCTCATCACCGACGCCACAGTCCAGACAGTGGAGATGGTGGCGGCTTCCAGTCTCATCGCCCTGATCTTTGGCCTGCCTCTGGCCGTGCTGATGATCGCGACCCGCCGCACCGATCTTTATGATCTGCCCTGGCTGGGCCGGCCGGTCGGCTGGCTGATCGACGCCATACGCGCCATTCCATTCATTATCCTGCTGGTCCTGCTCATTCCTGTCACGCGGTTCATCGCGGGAACCTCTCTCGGTACCCTGGCGGCAATCGTGCCACTTTCCATTGCGGCCATTCCCTATTACGCGCGCATCGCAGAGATCTCGCTTCAGGAAATCGAGCCCGGTCTGATCGAGGCTGTACGCGTCATGGGAGGAACGCGCTGGATGGTTATCCGCTACGTTCTCATTCCCGAGGCGCTCCCGGGTCTGCTCTCCGGTCTGACGGTCACCGCCATTACCCTCGTAGGCGCTTCCGCCATGGCAGGCGCAATTGGAGCTGGGGGGCTAGGCGATCTGGCCATCCGTTACGGCTATCAACGCTTCAATACCACCATCATGTTCGCGGTCGTGGCCGTGCTGATTCTCCTTGTGGGGGTGATTCAGGGTGTCGGTGCGCTGGCGGTGCGCGCTATCCGGCGCTGAATAGAGGGCAGATGCGGGGCTCTGCCCCGCGCCCCGCCAGAGGCGTGCCTCTGAACCCGATTTCGAGGATCGCCGGATAGGGGTGTGGGGCTCAGGCCCCGGCTGGTTCCGTGCAGAGCCCGGCTTCTTCACAATGGCAGAATGACGCTCGCTCTTAATCCCCCATCGGGACGGTTTGCGAGAGTGACGTCGCCGCCTTGGCCGCGCACGGTCGAGCGGGCGATGGCGAGACCGAGGCCAGTGCCGCCGGTTTCGCGATTGCGGCTGGTTTCGGCACGGACAAAGGGTTCGAACATGCGTTCCAGATCTTCCTGGGGCAAACCAGGGCCCTTATCGTCGATACGGATGCAGACATTCTTTTCCTGACCCGGCCCGCGGGTGCAGGTCACGCTGATCGTGGCGGACCCACCATATTTGAGTGCATTCATGACGAGATTTGTCAGAGCGCGCTTGAGCGCGAGCGAGCGCGCCTTGATACGGATGGCCGTATCCGGCTCCTGGTAATTGACCTGATCGGCCAGATCGGGCCGGGCTTCGGCGGCTTCGTCGGCGATGGTTTGCAAGAGCGCGCCAAGATCCAGAGCGGTCATGGGTTCCTGGGTGGAACTGTCACGGCCAAAGGCGAGGGTGGCCGCCACCATGCTCTCCATCTCGTCCAGATCGGCCAGAAACTTGTCGCGTAACTCATCATCGTCGATGAACTCGGCACGCAGCTTGAGTCGGGTGATGGGCGTGCGCAGGTCATGCCCGATGGCGGTCAGCATCAAAGTGCGGTCGGTGACAAAACGCCTTATGCGCGCCGCCATGGTGTTGAAGGCGAGCGCGGCCTGGCGGATTTCAGTCGTGCCGGATTCCGGCAAAGGCTGCGCGTGGACGTCCCTGCCTAATGCCGTTGCGGCATTGGCGAGCGTGGCGACAGGCGCGATGAGTCGGTGGGAGCCCCAGAGAATGAGACCACCGCCGCAGATGGTCATGAGCGCGAACGAGATCATAAAGGTGGGCGAACCGAACGGGTTCGGGGGGCGCACGGTGTAGCTCATATCCAGCCAGCGATGGTCATCGGGCATCTGAAAGGACATGGCGTAGTGGCGCGTGCCGGGCTTGTGGCCCATGACGATACGCTGCGGGCGCAGGCGCGCGGGCAACATGCCCATACCGGAAAGGGAGGGGGGGATGAATGGCGGCGGGCGTCTTTCCTCGCCTGGCGTTGCATCCATATTCCCCGGTGGCGGCCCGCCTTCGAATGGGAAGGGCGGCCGATTTTCACCGCCGCCCATCTCTCCGGGTAACGGAAAGCCACCTTCCTCCTGACCGCCGGGCTGAGGCATTGCGCGGCCCATGGGGGGCATACCGAACGGAATCGGGATGAAAGCGCTGGGGAAATGCGTATCCGGCTTGTCGTCGAGAACAATCTTGAAATTCGACGGTGTTTCTATCGCGGCCAGCCCTGCTTCGCGATCTGCCGGCGGCAATTCGACCAGGGTATGATAGATCGAGAAGGCATGATGCTCATTTTCGTGCATCTCGGCCCGGTCGGCGATATTGAGGTGATCGAGAGCATGGATGGTCAGGCCGGCGGCCTGAACCACGCAGAGCCCCGCAATGAGCAGCAGATTGGTGCGCGCTCGAAGCGAGCGCGGCAGAAGGCGAATCACGGGGTCAGAGGCGTTCGACATCGGCGGCAAGAACATAGCCGCCACCGCGCACGGTCTTGATCATCTGGGCATTGCGCCCGTCATCCTCGAGCTTGCGACGAAGACGGCTGACCGCCACGTCGATGGCACGGTCAAATGGCCCCGCCTGACGTCCGCGCAGCAATTCGAGCAGCATGTCACGTGTCAGAACGCGGTTGGCGCGTTCCAGGAAGGCGAGCAGCATGTCATATTCGCCACCCGTCAACGGCACTTCCGCGCCATCAGGGTTCAGCAGACGCCGACGAGCAGGCTCGAGGGTCCAGCCAGAGAACCGGATCATCCGGGAATCAGCCGAGAGTTTCTTGTCCGAGCTGTCCGCCGTGCGACGCAATACCGCACGGATGCGGGCCAGCAATTCGCGTGGGTTGAAGGGCTTGGCCACATAATCATCCGCGCCGAATTCCAGACCGATGATGCGGTCGGTTTCGTCACTCATGGCGGTGAGCATGATGATGGGGATATTGTCCTGGCTGCGCAGCCAGCGGGCGATGTCGAGCCCGCTCTCGCCGGGAAGCATCAGATCCAGCACCACAAGCTGATAATGACCGGCGGCCCAGGCGCGACGGGCTTCACGCCCGTCACGGGCGGCCGTTACCCGGAAGTGATTGCGCTCGAGAAAGCGGCAGAGCAGCTCGCGTATCTCGCGGTCATCATCAACGATGAGAAGGTGCGGGGTCGTATCCATGAATGTAACATTGGTCCGAATCGAAGCT
>Ga0157365_10000644_pt1 | contig 14931 bp, 17 predicted proteins | sample AttsexASBM3_FD_111478 | JGI IMG/M metagenome (GOLD analysis project Ga0157365, IMG submission 111478) | Fungus gardens microbial communities from leaf cutter ant in Ribeirão Preto, State of São Paulo, Brazil - Atta sexdens ASBM3 | ecosystem: Host-associated > Fungi > Mycelium > Unclassified ... | reverse complement strand
ATCATGAAGCCAACATACACATTTCCAGGCTTGTCTTGTCCGTCTTTGCAGTAAGGAGATATTGTTTGAGGAGATATTCGTGTGCACTATCCGCCTGAGCTCCAACCGAAAGATGAGCTACAAATAAATAGTCAAAAAGGTGCATCGGTAAGGCAAAAAACAGACCACTTACTATCAGCAGGGATGGAAGCATCGAGATACCATTTGATAGGTAGCATCCCTCCTGTGAGACTCAAATTGGCCTGCGATAGCACTCTCATGACGGTGTTCGCCTATAAAAACTAATGAAAAAAAGCAGAAAACGTTTATTGATGGTTTACTTACCCGATCAAAGTGAGCCCTTCGGCCCGTCAACTTGGAGAGATATGTATATTCTAGTTGAAGACTAGCAATTTCAGCCAAAACACCTGTCTCGGTACCCGAATGCGTTCCACTTTGATCGAAAAGCGCAAGTCTCAACATAGGCAGCAGCAGGATCAAATATGACTAGACTCACGTTGTCGGGTTGACACTGTAATATGCTAGGCCACTTGTACTATCAAAGACCGGGTCAAGCTTTCCGACAAGATCAATTGCACGTTCAAGGAGAACGGTATCATTAGGCGAGAGTGCATAGGCAGAAAGTAGTCCTCCAAGATAACGAATGATTGTCTCAAAGAATTGCACATATCCATCTTGGGACTGGTGAACGCAAATTTAGGGGATTGAGCGGCTGGGGAAGGGGAAAATCGTACTTTTGACACGGAAAAGTTCGCCTGCCTAACCACAGTCAACCCTTTTTGATACTCGTCTTCCAGCCCCATAATCAACATAGTGTCCAGAGAGTCAAACGCAGTCAGCCCCCATCCATTGAAACTGGATACAGTGTACTTAGATTTGATCCTTTCCGACGAATTGATTATACTCACTTGTCGGTCCTCTGACAGTTCACCGGCTGGAGCTCGTCGTAAGGTGCTGCATATGCGTCGTACGCCCCATAAGCGTCCCGAAACGCATACTTGACTTGTTCAGCCCTATCTTCCCAAACAAACATTGGAACATCCACGAGAGGAGAGTAATGTATCGGATATTGAGGCGGGCTGGTATACCATGGAGTTAAAAACCTCGCTCCGCTAGAAGGCGACGTGGAGTAAAACAGCGCCCAAAGAGCGAGAAGCACGATTGTAGCATAAAGCACCAGGCGATAAGTTGGCTGTCGCGAAATCATAGTCCAGGCATGAGAAGGGGAGAAACGGCGATAATGCATCTTGATACGGTCGTGGTAGGGGGTGGTGTTTAGGACCATAGGCTCGGTCGGGGATATAGTTTGACTGACAATGGGCTCCAGAGCCTCTGAAGGAGCGTAACGTTGTAATTCCAGGATTCGGAGATAGGCTGAGATATCTGTGCTGGGAGATTAAAGAAGCCGGGTTGTTACTTAGTCACAGATTGGAGTAAATCTTTGTAATGTCCTCTCTACAAATCCTCACCCCGGCTGCTATCCAGGACGATGGCAGCCAGAACAAGGCCGCATGCAGGCTGTAAGCGCTTGTGCATGTTCGTTGCTGTCTGCTGTCCTCTGATTTACCTCAGTTGTCACCGTCAATTTGCCAAGTATACCTGTCCTTCCTGTAATGTTCCATATTGTTCACTTGTTTGTTTCCGGTCATCTGTATGTGTGTTGCTTCGGTCTTCCATCCATTTGATATAATAATACACCTAGTCCCACTCCCAATGCTCAGAAACATTCTACAAAAATGAGCTACAGTCCGATATTACTACGACCCCCTCACGCACTCAGGAGGAACGCAAGCAGATGATGGAGTTATTGAGAAGGTTTGAGGAGGATACTGCTCATGATGAAGACATTGTGTACAAGGAAGCTTCGGGAATAGAAGGGGAAGATTCTTTAGCCGACAGATTTACTGGACTTGATCTCGGTAGGCAGAAAGACACTCCAGTCACAACATTACTCGACGTTAATTAGACAGCCTATCATCTGAGGCCATGTGGGAGATGCTCACACAGGCAGAGAGAAGAAAGTTTGCCAAGGCTTTAGAAGACCCTTCGAGCGAGTTGGCCCAAACGTTGTTAGCGAGCAAGCAACTTCAAGTCGAAATTGAGCAGCCCTGGTGGATCAATGGTGCTGAGGATTTGAGTCGAGAGGTTGAGAAAAGACCAACACCCATCCACGTTCCCCAATCAATGGTCAAGTCGATACCCCCTGGCCATCCCCTGGTCTACAATCTATTGGCTATTTGGTGGGTGATTTTCCTATTAGCTGTCGTTGACTTACTTTCCTAGTATCGCATATAGCTACGTTGTACGTCACCTTGGCACTCAGATGCTATCTACTCTAGCTCCGACAGATCACGATCTCCACGAGGCCCTGAGGCTCATAAACCTGTTGGTGCCATTCTTGGCAGATTACAGATCAACAACATTGCACCCCAGTATCGAAGCTGCTGTTAAAGATGTCTACTCGAGGTTTGAAATAGTAGGTGTCTTTTACAGCACATGTCAAGGTACCCCTAATGTATGTATCTTTAGGGCCAAGTCAGCTCTCAGTTACTTGCTGTTCTTTTGATGGACACTGCAACATTGATGAAACCTCTTCGGGTAGTATCAATACCTCCACAGTCCGGTGAAATCGCCTCATTTGTCGACCTATCAGCCCATGCCCTTCTCATGCCAACACACCTTCTATCTGATATGATCGTGCTCTTCCAGTCTGGGCAAGAAGCAAGACAGGTACCGCTTGATGCTTCGTCTCCAAGTGCTTCAGGATCAAGATCTGGGATGGGGTCTGGGACAAGGAAAAAGCTATCTCGGTACAATCATGTTCTACGTAAGTTAGAGTTCTATATCGCTCATGTCCTGGCAACACCTATTGGGATCATGGAGAATGTTTCGGATGCGGCATTGAGCTGGTCACGTCGGGTACAAGCAGAATGCTGAAATACAAATATCGTGTGTCAATCCATGATCATCAACACAATCGTACCTGTAGGAACAATTCGAAAGTCCACAATTGAGGCACTCTTCTCCCAAATCGCAGCAGCCTCATCATGTTGGCAGCTTTCTTTTTTCGGGTTCGCAGTAGTAAATGCTCTGCACTTGACCTGTTCCAATTTATAGCAGCAACGAAACGAATACTACCCTCTGACCCTCTAATCCAAGATCCACACACAAACAACCTGACACCGATATTCTATGCAGACCTTTCATCCAATGGAGATCTATGGCCCTCAATAGCATCCACACATTCAGAGATCGAAATCGGCGCACTTATATCACAAACACCGGGGCTTTTTTGACGTGAATGATAACTCCATGTCATGCTGTTCACGACTATTTTGGGACAGCGACAACAGGGACAAAAAGCCTCGCCCATAATGACGTTAACGATTTGGTGTAGTCAAACTATCGAAAATAGAGTAGTCATCAGAGGGCGTGTATTTTGTGTAGATCTTCATTACACTTCCCTATTTCTATAACGGGTGATAAAGATTAGCGATCAATTATCTTCGAGACTTTGAGACACCAGCAGGTGAAGTGCATGCGTGAAATTCCAGTCTGAGAGAATCTGGAATGAATACTCATACATATTCCCAGACGTGATGTCACTCTGTAACACGACACCAATTATTAGTATACATTCACTCACTTGTAAGTTGGTTGTTCTCACAGCTACGGCACTCTTCAGGCACCTGATGCTTGGCAACAATGCTGAAAAACCTCACTGCTTCTATTTGCCATGATGAGCGCTGCTTACAGATCCTCACAATTATGGTATAGCTAGGAAGACCATGCACTACACCAGGTTGTGACTCATGGAGGTGGAAGAAAAAAATCGGTATGTTTAACCAAGCTGCATTGTAACTGACATCTATATATGGTATGCATTCTTGATCTATTTATGGTATACAGCTGACAAAAACGGAAGAAAAATTTTCGGAAGACGGTCTAGGTGATTTCCCTAGATCATAACCCTGGAATTTAACTATGTTCGGCATCTCGGCACTGGCCAGTCTGAGAAAACCTGACTGCTAACAGGAAATCACCCACTCTTCTCCCGAGGGATCTATCATCGTTGTGTGATTCTTGAAAGGTCTAAGTTTACTTCAATCGCTGAATTTGTGGACAATTCACCTCTCCCAAATGCCTTTCACAAGATTTGGTTAGAGGCATCCTCGAACACCACTATGCTACTGATGGGTGATAATGGATGGTAGTATCAGGCCGTTTCTGATCGCCATTACCTGGCCACCACACACCCGCGAAGGTACCCGGAAGTATCACCACATGCTGATGATACTCTGAGTACCATAACAGTCATCTCACGCTCCTGGTTTATAGTCTTGCCGAAGTTTCACATTCATCATTCCGACCTAAGCTCCTTTTTTTCAACCCCTCTTCTCTCCCACTATGCACGTTAGAAGAGACGACGATAATATGAACTGTGGCACAGGCGGAGGCGCAGATGATTTTCTCGGACTCCGCATCGCTTCTGTTTTCATTATTTTGATTGGTTCTTTGTTGGGCGCATTCTTCCCACTCGTTGCAAGACGTTCCTCAATGATTAAAATCCCAAAGGTTCTCTTCGAGTACGTTGCACTATGTATGAAGGGACTCGATGTTCATGTTTTTTTTAACCTTAGCTTTGCAAAATATTTTGGTTCGGGTGTCATCGTGCGTAGCTTCTCAGGCTCTATTCAGAACATAAAATGTAACATACGGTTAGATTGCTACCGCCTTCATACATCTACTCTCACCCGGTATGGATGAACTAAGTTCCTCTTGCCTGCCAGAATCATGGCAGGTCTATGTATGTCTTTCCCTATGTCTTGATTCCTAATTATTCATTCCCACCTTCCTCAGCCATACGCCCTTGCGTTCTGTCTCATCAGTATATTTGGAATATTTGTCGTTGAATTGATCGCCTTTCGTTGGGGTACAGCGAAGCTTGCCAAGCTTGGACAGCATCATGGTATGTCCATCATTGTTTTCTCCGTTATGAAGGGACCCACAAGATGGATGCTGCTCCCGAGCATCCTCCCTTCCTGAATGTTCTGGCGCTCACAGAATACTATCAATAGTTACACATGGTCATCAGCCGGGTGGACACGGCCCCGAGGGGATGGTTGTGGCCTCAGAACCTCAGCAGAAGAAAAGTGATGTTGAAAGTGTCGGAACCGACCATGATCATCATGGCGATGAAGGGACGACAACTTCTCCTATAGGCACTATTCTTGGTGTTGCAATCCTTGAATTTGGTGTAGTTCTGCACAGGTATGTTCTCGAGCTATCAAGAGCGAGAGATACAGCTTTCTGATGATGTTATTCCAGTGTCTTGGTTGGACTGACCCTTGCCGTTGATAAGGATTTCAAGATCCTATTCGTCGTTTTGATCTTCCATCGTAAATACCATTTCCGTTGATCTCGGCATTCATGTCTCACCATTTTTCAACAGAAACCTTCGAGGGAATGGGTCTTGGCGCACGGCTCGCCTTTATGAAGCTTCCTGCAAGCTACACCTGGGTTCTGTATGCTGGTGCAGCACTCTATGGACTGACAACTCCTCTTGGAATTGCCGTTGGCCTCGGGGTCCGGACCCTTTATAACCCTGACAGCACTACAGCAAGTATCGTTAGTGGAGTTCTGGATTCTCTAAGCGCTGGAATCCTCGTGTACACAGGTCTTGTAGAGGTACGTTCATGCTACAACTATTGTTGTCAGAAACTAAAGGTTTCTCTTGAACCTTAGCTCCTGGCACATGAATTTATATTCAACGATGAAATGATAGAAGGTTCGAATGGCAAAGTGGCTTTTGCTGTTATATCAGTGGCTTTCGGATGTGGTATTATGGCCCTTCTTGGGCGATGGGCATAATAGAATTAATTCTATGCTCTCTATCTCATAATGGGATACAAGCTCAGTTTTTGCCGAACTGTCCTTATTAATGATGCCCCAAAAAATATAACAGGAATATAACAGGTTACATTATTATTTATATTTATCAAATAATGCCCTGATATTTATTCTCTTTCATCCACTTCATCCGAAACTATGAATCGTGTAGACACATGTTTATACATTGAGATCGGGAATCACCGATCACCGGGTATCACCGGGATCAAACAAGTTATCAAACAAGCTCAAGCTATAAGGGCACCGCGTGTCTTTTGGAGAGAGTCGGCTATGCCGAGGAAAGTTTCCGCTAATCGAACCTGAGGAGATCATGAAAATACATCATAGAAGAAACATACAGAGTCCAGAGCTTCGTTGTATGACGACTCGACATGGGCATTTGCAGGCAAAGAGGGATTTGTCGGCATAGTGGTCTCGACTTCCCGTGCAATCTGAGTCATACGTCGAAGAGACTGGTTGCTTGGACCAAATGAAATGGCATGGAATGATAAAGGTTTCCTGTTGCCAACATAAATCAATACGGAAATAAACTTTATTCAACTCACCCAAGGGAAATGGCAGCACGACAAAGTGTACGAATGGTAGTGTCTTGGATATTACATTCACCGTCCGAGAGAAATATCACAACAGGGGACCTTAATTGGGTTCGAGTCAACATACCATTTTGAACACCCATGACTACACACCGTTCACTGCTCCAATGTCTACGCATTACTGCTTCAGTCTCAATGACAGCAAGTTCATAGTTTGTGCCCCCATTTGCTTCATACTGCAGTAGACTTTGCAGCATATTCTCGGGAGTACGCTGAAAATCATTTTCAAAGGATCGGGTAACGGCGTGGTGAAAGAGGACGACACTATACGCATCTTTGCGAACAGATGTCTGAACCCCTGATCCTGGGGCTGTCAATGCATGTCGCCTTGATTGCCAAAAGCTATGTAGAGATAGGTAGACGGCACCAAGCCGGTTGTTATGTCGGGAGAGAATTGTGGGGGTAACCGGTGTAGCCGGAAGTGGCATCGAGTTGTTCAGGCCCATGGAACCAGACCTGGATCGGAATATAATTAGTCTGTTGGCTCACGGAGAAAAGTTGTGGTATTTTACCTATCGATGACAAAAATACTATTTCGGAGGTATCAGGATTGGGAAAATCGGCAGAGGAATACAGTTGGATGCTTTGAGTACTTACACGTGAAACGCTTGTTGCATCACCACAGGATTCTTGCACGAGAACAAATGCCCGTCATTTGAGACATATCTGGAGGTCTTTGAGTAATGTACATCAATGAAGGATGACTGTCGCACTCGAGCCCCGTTAACCGGTTCGTTGCATGTGGGGGATGAAACAATGGAAGGGTGCAATATGAAGGTTGAGTGTGTTCTGAACCTGGAATGTGGTATCGATCTCTCAGATGACGCGGCTCCGCTAAGCCAGAATATGTCCTCATACCTGGACACATCGAGTCACTGGAGACTGGTCAAATTCCCGAATACAACATCAATCACTCTTACGCACCACTTTGCGAATGTAGACTGGTCTTCTCGCGAATAGGGATCTTGAAGTAATGTTTGAGCAGTCGGACTTATTCAATGTTGATAAAACGAACCTCTAAAACCTACAATAATTGATCGGAAGTTGAAACTGTGTCATTCAAAAATTACGAACCAGAGCGTCTCCAGTACAGATTATGAGAAATCCAATCCTTCGGTTTGTCGGGATTTGTTTCAAGACGGGTCTTGATATGTTCATGATCTAGCCCAGAGCATTGCTGTTGTGGATCGGTCCGACAATAATCAAGGTGAGCATGACGTCCCATGCTCTTGCAGATGAGATTGCACATCATTGGTGCGCCTGAGTCATTAGTGCCAAACCGATGGCCATTTAATTCCATGGCAGTCCCACTGGGGCCGTCAACAGCCCATCTGGTCCTGGACATGGACCCATGGCTGGTTTCATGCTCTTGCTGCGGGTGCCCTGTTTCCGTATCTCAAAATTTGCACAGCTCTTTCCATATTATGCCCTTACCTTGTGGTAACGTACAGAAGTAGCCACAATTATCACACCTGTGACTTTGAGCTGGATCGGAAAGAAAGTCTGGTGTATGATAATTACCTAGTTTCACAGAAGTGGAAAGGCGCTGGGTCAAGGCTGTGAATATGAGACCCTTGGTGTTCCCGCTCCCCAGGCGGGATCGGCTTGACACAAGGTAATCGTTTGGACACTATCACAATCTGAGTGTGCGTCTAGGCTGACGAATACACACAAACCTTGAGAGTACTACGTAAGGCATCTGTTAGCATGCGTATAGCTGCGCAACTAGTATCATACCTTTGTATATTGGAATGTTTCATGACAACCAGTGAATGTTGCTTCGATCGACTGAGGGGTCGTATCAATCTCGCATATACCAGCGGTGCACAGTGCTTGACAGCGGTGTGGCTCTCTAGCAGTGTTCATTAAGATTCAATAGCACAGACCAGGCAAGCAGCAAGTATGCCTTACCCGCAGAGATGAACAGAGGATTCGGCCAGTGCATGAAGATGGTCTGTACAGCCACATAGCCGTTTGCAGAGTTCGCAAGTCATAGGACACATTCTATTATCGCAAACATGTTCCTCGTGCTCTTCATCACTGACATTGAAAATAGAAAATCAACGAGAGTCTTTTCTAGCGGTATTACGAACTTGCCTTGGGTATCTGCACACTCCTTGACAAACATACTGAACTACCTTGTTCGCCACAGCGAGTGCACAAGGCTGAAACCCAGCTATTATTATTAGTGATAACTTACAAATTGACAAGTCACCTTTCCACATGCGTGTTTACGAGCGGAGCAAATGTGGTCACCTTCATGACCCGCCATCTACATGTTGATTCAGTACTTGTCAGACTGATCAGTCAGTGCCTGCTTACCTGAGTGCAGTCTATTTGACACCCTCTTTTATCTCGATGAATGCATGGTGCACCACAGAGATGTAGGTCAACGACACATCTATCATCGATATTTATGGCCTTTTAATTGAATAGCAAGAGCGAGACTCACATATGTGGACCATCATGACCAGCCCTTATTTGATTTTGCGTTAACTTCCTATTAAATCGGTGAGAAGGCAGGACTTACTGATATTGACATGACCTGAGCTCGTCGAGATGCTCACTATTATAGTCGCAGATGCGAGGACATTGGTGATTTGTGTTGCAGCTGTGCGCCCGTTGGGTAGGGTCGTGCCTGCGAGATAATGTGCATTTGAGGTGACAATGTGCACAAGTCGCTTTGCACATTTCAACGTTCGCTTGAAGCTCAACGACCGAGTTTTCCATGTCACGTTGCAACAATTCGACATTTGCATTACTAGCTTTGAAGCGCTGTAGATTTGCTGAAATCCACGTTTCAACATAAATCACCCTGAGCTTGACAATGCCATCGAGATATTCTCCTAACTGGCCGATCCATTCTGTTTCGTCCATTTCATGACGACAGTCATATTTCTCCCACGAATTCCTCAAGTCTGCAAGAACATCCTCTCTGTCGGACGGTTCAGAAGAATGAGATGATAAAAATAGCCTGAGACTTGTGTCCGGACAATCAATGATGGCATCATTGTCCAGGTTCTAAATAATACTTCAGGGAGGTTTCAGTGATAGATAGTACATCATTCTCTTGCCTTGAGTGGCTCTTTCTCCAAGCCTGCTTCTGCTGAGCCATATTGAAGTGCGATCGGAAGGATGGTAAGCATAGTCTGAGCACGGTGGGTAGCGAGTGACTCTGCGTGGACATGAAGATCAGTGAACATAGATGAGACAAGCAACTCACGAGACATGGCACCCCAGTCATTTGTCTACCGGTAAAGCTGTCAACATCGCATCGACAAAGTGGGGTTATCTACCTACCTTAAGCTTCGCCATTAAAACCTTCAAGGTATATAGAAACTCGCCCGCCGAATGGTGTGTTATTTTCTGAGAATCGAGACGACGTTTAAGCGCTGAATAGAGAGTGTAGAATTGACTTGATTCAATGACTGGCCAGGGTATAATATCAAGACGACCAGCATGGAGTTTGGAAATGAAGTTGGACCCCTGTTCCGTATGAACGATTTTCTAGGAACAGTGAGAACAAAAATGAGACCAGATTGTGATGCAGGAAACCGCGCTTACCTGGAGTTTCAGAGAAAATCTATCAGGCGCGTATGATATTAGTCAAAATTTTCAAAGTACTTGTGCTTACTCTCGAACAATCTCTCGCTGGTCAGATTCAACGACGTCCTTGAAAATGACAGGTGTAAGCCCGTGGACGTAGTTGACTGTGATGCAAGAATACCTTGATGATTAACACAAGCGTTGACTGGAATAAGGAGGGGTTTGCAGCGGGGTCAAGAATGACAGAAGATGCTTGGAAAGATTGGAAAAGGTCAGTAATGTCACGAGAAAGAGCGAAATTATTTCGGAACAAGACCTGAAGCCCTTCAGCATTGGTCCCATTTCAGACGGATGAGGAGTTTACGAACAAGATTCGAAATTGCGCTGTTGAATAATACAAGGAGAGCGTCTTCTTGAGGCGACCGCTCGATACTGTGCACGCCTATGTATGGAAATGGAATGTCAATGTAGAACTACTATCAGTTAGTTGGACTATTTACCCTCAAAATCGAGAGCGACCAGTAAAGCCTCATCTGTCGGAGTAATTGACATCCAAACACCCTCTGATTGACAAACTAGATTTCAGAAACTTCTGTAGTGAGTTGACAAGCTAGGTGACTTACCTGTTGTTCTCATGGCAGAACCGGCAAATGAAGTGTCCATCAAGTGATTAAGGGCAAAACTCTTTCCGACAGATTGCTCTCCTAAGCATCACGCGTTTGTGTCTGTTAACAACATCATCTGAAAATGACGAACCCATAGATGAAACCACCTTCACGGGCTATTGAGATTTGAGATCAGTAGTTGAACAAATCACAAAGAACTCATAACTTGCCTTGTCTGCCATGTAAGAACGTAAAATCGATTCATACCAACCGAAGGACAATTTATCAACAATTTGGCCGACTTCAGCGCCAAGGAGTTCGCTTTCAAAGTCTGTGGATGATACGCCATCCATCAATGGTATAAAACGGTTATCCCGGGCAACAGCAATGTGGATAGGAAGCAGACACAGCAGGTTGACAAACCATTGCCCGGCGAAGAATTGAGTTATTCCCGAAGACGGACATTGAATAATGTCGTTTATCAGGGCTGTATATGTTTTTGCTTGGATGAAAATTGAACGTAGTTGTTCATCTGTCGGCTTCTTGGTTTGGTCCTCAAAAGACTGTATCATATTGCTGAAATATGGGGCATATCTATCGTGGCCTCGGCTCGAGATGAAAGTGACACTCTTTGGCTCTGGACAGGCAGATGTGATAGATTGGCGCGTCACAGCTGCCAGGACCGGAAATCGGGTCCAGACATCTGCAAAGCAGTCGATCAAGCAGTTATTGACATAGTTTTCGCCCTTCACTGTATCGACAGAAACCCTTGTACCTTTCTCCTTGAAAGTAAACTCGGAAGATTTCTTGGTGATTGATAAAGCCACCGACTGACAATGGCCTTGTTCCTCGTCCAGCATCATCAGATGAATACATTGTTGATTGACGAACGAGGTGACCGAAACGCTTCCATAACGATCAGGCAGTACGATGTTTATTCCTTCCGAAGCACCGAAAGAGTCCCAATGATAAGCAGTTAAGAGCTTTTGATCGTCTGTCTCGAAAACTAGCAACGCACAAGCCCCATCAGGGGAGGACATGACATAAGTAGGATTTCCAGGCAACGTTACTGTTGCAGGGCTAAAGGGATTGTGCTGAACAAAAATGAAAAAGCATCAAAGTGTACAGTAACTTACCGAAAACCCTGAGTAACGAGTGAATATATACGAGCTTGTGCTCTCGAGTCAACCAGTAATACCTCCTCAGATCCTGTCCCAGTGACAAAACACACGTGGGTGATTGTCTCACTATTGTTGTACCAGTCTGAAAGCTCGAATGGACTTGCCCACCCTTGAAGGTTGCTGAAATGCTCGTCAAATGCGAAAACATGTAACGTCCGCTGAGATACAATCACGACTCAGAAAATTTGGATGAAAAACAAAGTACTTTACCTTGTGCGGAGCGCAAAAGACCAGAAGGCGTTTAGTCTCATCAAACGAAACAAGGACGTTGGGGCCAAGACGGCTCTTATCAATCAATTTTTTGCGAACGTTGTTGGAGAGCGCATTGTTGATACTGGGAAGGATATCGAGGTACACAGCAATCTTCTCCCCTTGGTCGATCACAAGCAGTACGTGATCTGCTGCAAGGAGCTGCGAATGTCTAAGATATATGGATATTAATGAAGCATATGTGAACGGAGTCTTGATGCTTACATGATCCGACGATCAGGCGGCAGTGTGAATGAGACAGAACGTCTGTCATTGACAGTCGGAGTAGGAATGAACAAGGGGTCGAGCTGAAGAGCATGGTGGTGCTCGGTCTGAATATCCAGTCTATTGATTGTATATTGAAATGTCGAACTGAGATGCGTCTGTTGTCGTGCAGAGACATCATAACCTTCCGTTCCGAAGTTCAAATATACATATCTATATCAAGTTAACAGACTCACTTGTAAAATATCCATTTTTAACTTCAAATCGTTCCAATGTGATAACTGCAACCCTGAAGAAGATATAATGGATAACGAACAACTAAGGATGGACTTACCCATCAGCACTAGATGCCACGAGTGAATTGATATTCTCAATGAATGTTTTTCCAGAACTCTTGCTTGCCTCTCCCTTGGCTTGCCTCCATTCATTAGTCACATTGGCCTTCATGATGTCAGATTGTTTGGCCAGAGCAAACCGCTTGTAGGAGTCAAGATTTTTCATTAGAGTTCTCGAGATGGAAGAATAGACCAGTTCGTAAGTGGAGCAGACAGCTGGCTCAACAAGCGGCTCGCGTTCAAGGTGAGTATCAAGGTGGGCTATGAAATCCTTATCGGTAACTTTCCTGCAGTATTCTTCCACGTCCTTCTTGAGATCCATTTCCTCTCCTGATCTACTGGAGAACCAACGCGTGAAGATTGATTGTTGAACACCGAGCCTCTCTTTATGGCCGTCCTTGATGATATCATGCACGAGCTGTTCACTATAATGCCGTGGGTATTTTTGAGCAATGACATGTACACAAGCGATACGTTGCTTTTGTTCTTTGAAATCTGGAGGGAACTCCGATATCTTTTTTTCTAGATTCAACAGAACGGGATCATAGAGAACATTCTCGGCGCCATAAGCCTTGAAATGTGTTTTCAGTGTGCCTTGATTACTGTCAGTCTTTCCTGAGGTGTCGACAGTATATATGTCTCACCTTTGAGATCAGAAAATTCCTTCAATTCAAGTCCAGAACCGCTTAACAAGCGATCGAGGTCTAATGACCTGTATCAACAAGTAATGAGCTCATTACTAGCACTGTATAGGTTGCGGTTAAAGCCTTACGGATACTTTTCAAGTACTCGTTCGATGAGATAAACCAATATTTTCTTCCCCAGCTCCTCCTCCCCAGCTTGCAAAGTTTGCTTTAATATTTCCAATTTTTGGGCACGGATATTGTCATTTTCATTGCTAATAGTCCTTTCTCGATCTCTCCATGCCTTGCAATAATCCGTATAAGGTCCTCTATCCAGGCCATTACTTATGAGAGCGGAGATGGCCTTGCCATCAAGATCGCACTCGATCCGAACCGACGAAGAACCCCTTCAGATATGTGAATATTGTACAGAGATTACCAAGAAGAACCGAATCTTACAAAAGTGCTTTTAAACGCATTGCACCAAATACGCCACACAGTGGTTGTTCGTCTATCCTCGGAGGAATGGACTTAACAGACAGAAACCCTTGCGTCTTTTCACCGAGCATTAAGACTGGGGGAGGAGGACTTGGCAAAGTCCCAAGATCTGAAGCCTGCGAAACTCGCATAAGCTTCGAAGCGATCTATTAGATATGTCAACCGCTATGCAACTTTCGAAGCAACAAAATGAATTACACGAAACCCTGGTTGGAAGACTACATTTTCTTCCTGTTCATTTATTTGTGTAATTTCGAATGTATACATCCGATCTCTGTCTTCCTTGTCTATCTGGTAGCCAGAAACACTTCCATCTTCGTTGTCCCAAATGAAAGCTTGGGTCTGTGTGTCCGACATGAAACATAGAATTTGATCAGATATCTTTGTAAGATAGCTGTGGGCGATATGAGGACAAGGTAGCCACCGAGGACACTCTACTTACCGCATGAAAGTCACACGATTTCGGCGAGGACCCGAAGGAGCACAGTCTTTCCAAGTTTCTGCTTCAGGCCAGTAGATAGCATAAAGGATGTCAGGCAACCCTGGCGGCCTGGCGATATAAATTCCGGAACGAAGGTAGAATTCACCAGAGAAGTCGTCTTTCGAACGAAGGAGGAGTTGAGACCTTTCAAACGAAAAGATAGGCAGGAAAAAGACAGTCAAGAGGATACAACTCACTGATCGTCGTTGATAATTTTGAGTGAAGTCAGAAATTTAGCGATCTCGCATCTGTCGCCGTAAACTCCGATAGGACGAATTGAGAGTAAGTCAAGAACCTTAAAGTCGACTCTTGTGAGGGCTATATACGCTTTCGGGCGTAGGTCATTAATCAATCGCGCCAACTCCTCTTGAGCGATGATAATTTTATCGACTTAAAAGGTTCGTATTCACGTCCGGAAACGGACAACGCGACACAGCACTATGACTTACCAAGTCCACTGTTGCCTTGTTCGTTTATAAGGTCAAAGATACGATATAGGCCCTCGATGCGAGGTACAGAATCCTTGTCCCCTTGATGATGTCCAGTTCTAATTCCTCGTCCAGCAAAAGCTGAGAGCAGTATCACAAGACCTACGTTGTATCGGTATCGAGAAGTGGTCCCTGCTGAAACTGGGAAGTCGATTCATAAACCTCCGTAAGAAAGCCCAAACACTTACCGCAGGACT
>Ga0157365_10000643_pt1 | contig 14932 bp, 15 predicted proteins | sample AttsexASBM3_FD_111478 | JGI IMG/M metagenome (GOLD analysis project Ga0157365, IMG submission 111478) | Fungus gardens microbial communities from leaf cutter ant in Ribeirão Preto, State of São Paulo, Brazil - Atta sexdens ASBM3 | ecosystem: Host-associated > Fungi > Mycelium > Unclassified ... | reverse complement strand
TGCTCTGTGGGATACCGTCGGCGCGCTGCTGCCAGCTTTCACACACAGTGAATGCGCCAATTTCTTTACAGCCTCCGGATATGAGCCAGATTAAAGTGAAAGCGCTCTAGGGGTTCGCAGACAGAAGCGCGTTGTTCTTGTCCATCCCGCTCAGCTTGTTGACGTATTGCAGAGAGCGAAACAGCCCGACAGCTTCACGCATCTGCTTCGGTGTCACTTTCCCGGATGGCGTCGGGACCGTCACCAGATCCTCATGTCCCTGCATCACGAGCACCGCATCGTTCACGCGCTTGCGAATGAAAGCCGCAGCCTCGTCCTCAGCGATGCGAAGGATGGAAATCGCTTTGCGTTGACGGTCGTTGAGGGATGGTTTTGGTTCGGGAACTGACTCCAGTTCCATCCAGCGACGGACGATCTTCAGGCGTAGGTCAGAGCGGTATCCGGCTACGAGGGTAATAGTCAGGTCCTTGGGAAGAAGGAATTCCCGATACGTCTGACCATTCTGGGAATTCGTGTAGGTCTGCTCAAACTTGAGCACACCTTCTCCGATATCGGTAAGCATCTTTTCAATGTCGCGGGTGACATTGCGATGATCCTTGCCCGTTAGTTCCGCGATCTCGCGGCTGGACATGGTCTTTGTGCTAGAATTTGTGATATCGAGCATATTAGCTGCCGACATGGGATATTGCCCCTTGTTGGTGGTTAGGGAGGTTTGCGGGGCCTAATCCGCTTGCCTCCCGAACTTTATGGAGCTATAAAGTTCTTATGTCAATAGTTTATAGCGCCAAAAAGATGGGCCGCCCCAAGGTGGATAGCGAGGCAGTCAATGTTCGTATTGAGCGAACATGCCTAGAAGCGCTTGATGAATGGCGGCAGCGCCAAGAAGACCTTCCCTCTCGACCTGAGGCCATCCGAAGACTTATTGGAATGGCCCTGAGCCATGATGCTGAGAAAGCTGAGTAATTTTTGGCGGAGAGTATCCTAGTACGGCAGTCCGGTTGGCAACTGTTATTGGATACCATTCAAAGTCGAAAGATCCGGTACTTTTCCCGGATTGATCAAACAGAGTTGTTTTTGCTAAAAACCACGTCTCCCCAGTGCATTTATTCAACAATATCGGGTTGCCCGTGTCTGTTGTTGTAATACTTCTCGATACCTCAAAGCATAGGGGCTTAATATTCTGATTTTCTACACCTTGGGGAGGTAATGTCTGACTATGTGCGGGCTCTGCAATCAGCCATCCTGCCAAAAGCGCAGTCGCAAATATCTTCTTTGAAGAATGCATGTGAAGCGTCCAATGCAAAAATTAAAAAGCGGCGCGTACGGCAGCGCCAATCAAACCATTGCTTAAAAAACGGCATATTGCGATAATGGATTTATGCTCCTCATCTACGCTGTCGCTATTTTTGCGCTTTTTGTCTGGTGGATACGTGGCTCGATATGGCCGGGGGCCTTTCTGGCTTTTTGGATTTCGATCTTCGCACTTACAGATCTTCCAAAATCTATGGGAGTTGGAAGTATAGCCTTTTGGTTTGCTGCTCTTGCTGCCATGACGCCGTGGTATATTCGGTATGCTTGGCAGTATGAGCGAGAAAAAGACGAAGAAAAGCTTCTCCATGGCGTACGGTTTAACGACCCAACAGGTGGTTGATAACTGCCTGATCCGTCTGCTCCATCTTGGTCAGACGGCGGTTGGCGAGGGCATGGCCGAGTAGAGCATTGCCCGCATTTAGGATTGTTCCGGTAACACCTCCAGTCAGTGCGCCGCCAAGATGATCGCCTGCAAGCGTTCCCATAGTGGAAAGGGCACCACCTCCATAGCCGCCCCGGACTTCTTTTTTGCGTTGTTGCATGGCATTTTTGATGGAGTTGGATCCATGACTTGATCCGGCTGCATCCCTCATCGTTCTTTCTGCTCTCATGTCACGGTAAACCATCCGCAACCGTGCTTCTTGTTCTGGCGTGACTGCATCTGTTCCCTTAGTCGATACCGAAACCTCGTTCTTGTCGATCTGCTGGATTAGCCTTTTGAGTACTGAATAGTTTGCACTTTCTCCGGTCGGCGCGTTTGTTGAGTGCTCCATCAGGCCACGCGACTGCAAAAACCTCTGACTATCGATGGCGCTTGAGCGCGAAGAATATCCTTCAAGATAGTCATGGAATCCCGGAGCCCCTTGGTCGATATGATCCGCAAGATCATCCATGAATGGCGTTAGCCGTGAAGCTGCTGCGCGCATATGGCTGCTCTCGCTAGCTGCGGCTTGCTGAAGGCCATAGCCAACTGCCTTGCGGACGTTCCATAGATCGGAGGGAGCAGCCCACCGGACGGTCTTTCGGCTCATTCCAGAGAGTATGAGTGGGTGAAGGATTTTCCTTGGAAAACGTGACTTTCTCCAGTGCCCCTTTGGCCTTTGCTATAGCCTGCTGAACCGGCTCATTTCCCTTGTTCGCTGCAATATGATTATCCAGTATTGCATGAAGCACACCCACAGGGACGGCTTGTTCATCCGCAAATGCCTTCTCCCTTTGGTTCTCCTCGAAGGCTTTCCGTTCTGCTTCCATATTCTGGATCCGCTCCGGCGTGCCAATCGTCTCTCGCAGATGCTGTGTGTAGGCATGATCATTCGCACTATCACGCGTCAGAAATGCTTCCGGATAAAGATCTCGATAGTGATATTCAAGGCCAGCCAGATCCGGGCTTTGCCTCTTGACTGCCTCAGTATGAAAAACGCCGGGGATGTCTGCTTTGTATAGCCGTATTCCCCCTTTGGAAGGCGAAAAGGCCTTCATGATGGCATCTGCGGCTTTTTCCGGGTCACTGAACGCACCAACCTTGGAGATGGCCTTGATCTGGGCTTTTTCTTCCGCCTTCTGCGCCGAAGTGCTGGCAGCCCGTCCGATTTCTGTGGGGGTTTCTTCTACTCCTCTGGCAGCCGCGCCTTGCGGGTCCAGATAGTCCCCGGCACGACGGAGCGCCGCAGACGCCCGATCCGTGACAGGCGAGAGGACTTTCCCTCCGAGCTTTCCAGCCGCACCGAGGCCAAGCGTCAGGGCCGTTGCGTCTTTCCAGTCGCCGCCAGCAAGGGCGGTCTGTACGCCAGCCGCAAGGGCGTTGTTGGCGTACTTCATCGAGGAAGGGCCGTCGCCAGTCAGCGCATTAGCGACAACACGCCCGGCCCGCGTTCCATCGAGTGCCGCAGCGGCGGGGCGAACGACACGACCACCCAGCGCGGTTGCCAATCCTGCACCAAGCATGGTCCCTGCTGCATCCGTGTAGGAAGCGCCATAGTCATTTTTGCGCGCCGTTTCGTCGCCATCTTCCTTGGAGGCGATCCAGTCACCGACACCGTGTGCGGCGCGTGAAACTGGATTGTCCATGTGATGACCAAGAGACGTAGCCCAGCTCAAAAGGTGAGGGACACCAACGCCAAATGTCCGATCGATCTCACGTCCTGCGGAGTTCACCGTATCGTTTACAAGCGTCCAGGCCTTCTCAGCGCGTGACGGTTCTGCCGCTTTAGGGTCTGCCGATCCTGACTGACCAAACATCGTCTCGAACGCATCACCAGATGGTTTCTGAGTAGGAGCGGGCGCTTTCGTATCTGACGCCCCGCCGAACATCGTATCGAACGCATCTGGCCCAGACGTCTGCTCACTCTTTTGCGCTGGTTGGTAATTCGTCGCGACCTTGCCGGGATAAGCCATTGTCTCGGGGTTTCCCCATTTGGTGCGGTTTGTGCCGCCGTTGTAAGCCCGGAGCGCATCCGGAAGATTGCCGTAGTGCTTCAGGTTTTCGTCCAGCAGATGAGCCGCGCCATAGATGCTTTGCACAGGGTCGGTGGGATCAATGCTCAGCCGCCGCGCTGTGTCAGGCATAAATTGCATATGCCCGATAGCACCCGCACGAGACCGGATCTTCGGATCATTCTGCGGATATTCAACCTGATGAACCGCCCTCAGAACGTTCGGGTCAACGTTCCAGTATTTCCCGGCATCATCATAAACGCGGTCAAGGTCTGCCACTTGGCACCAACCCGGCAGCAGCCATGGCATTGTAGTTGTTCTTCAGTTCATCGAACTGCCCGGACTTCTTCAGGCCCTCGATATAGGTGCTGCGCTCTTGTGGCGTCATGAGGATCATCTGGAATGCACGCGGGTCAAAGCTCTGGCTGAACTGTTGGTTCCATCGCTGGAACTGCGCGGGCTGCATCCCCGAGGCTTTCCAAGCCTGCGCCTTGGCATTGATCGCATCTTCATTGCCCTGAAGCTGATGAATCATGAGACGGTTTGTCCCGCTCTGAAGCGCACTGTTCGGGCTGGCATGGACGGCAGCGGCTAGCTTGCTGTCAGTGCCAGTTCCCAAGGCTTGTGACTGAGCATTGGCAAGATTTTGCGTCCATTTGTTGAAAGATTGGGCATCTTGAATATCGTCACTTTTCCATGTTGCTCCCGTCCAATTATAAACGACAGAAGCTAGGTGGCGAAGATTTTCATAGCCTGGACCGCTATTAAAGCCTTCCAGATCTGCCCCCATATTCCCAAGCATCGCCATCCGATCATTGCGGTTCGCGGACGCTTGCATGAGGGTATTGGCGCCATGTGCTCCAGCTTCGGCGGTAGCTGTAAGCGCTTCAGTCTGCCCCGCAGCGGGTGCGGCCTGATAGCCGGGGTTTGCGGGCTGCTGCGTCGGATAACGGCCAGAACCCATCACCTCGGGCGGAACAGTCGGCTTCGCACCACCAACCACCTGATCGCGCCTGACGTAGCTACGGGAGCCGTCGGGGTTGATCACTTCCATTGGAGATGAATTTGTCTCAGGCGAGATTTGGCGCTGCACACCTGCGGCGGGAGTAAAGGCGCCGCCATCCATGCCAGAAGCCTGCGTTCCGGTCTGGATCGTCTGGCCGTCATCAACGCTCGTGGGCGTGCCGAACACACGACCCGAAGCCTCTTGCCCCATATGCGCCGTGAAGGCGGCTTTGAGAGCTTCTTGGCGCTGCTCGGTCGTGGGGAGCGCAAGAACCTGATTGGTTATCGTGTTGATCTGATCCGACGCAGCGGGCGTCAGCCGCTTCATGAAGGCAGCATAGCCGCGAACATTGGCGTTGGATGGATCGTTGACGAGGCGGCCCATCCCGTTGGCTGCTGCGGTCGAGGCATGGTTCTGAAATGCTAGTTGCTCATCCTGATTGAGCACGTCTTCTTGACGGGATGCATTCTGCTCGCGCATGGCCTGCGCAGCACCATAGGCAGCTTTCGGATCACGAGCCATTGTTGCGCGTGCTTTGGCATAGTCAGTGCGACCAGTATCGTCGGTAGCGCCAAGCAGAGCGTTGCCACCGGCCATCCTAGCATCATACTCAGCTTGCTGGATCTTATTTCCCAACAGCGCATTGCGAATGTTTAGTGCTTGTGCGAGCTGGTCCGACGGGTTTGTCGGCCTAATGGTGTTCTGGCCAATACCGAGCAACGCATTGGCGCCTGTATCAAAACCCGCCATTAGCTTGTTCCTCCATTAAGAAGGTTCTTATAAGTCAGATAATTACTGCCATAGCTGGATGCTTGGTTGCCTAGGCTGGTCAAGCCGTTCGTAAGGCTGTTCGCCATAGAAGTCGTTCCAGCCATGCTTGCGCCTACACCAGCAAGCGCCGCCTGAGCGGAAAGGCTAGCGGTGTTCGTGGCGTTGTTGGCGCTGGCTGATGCGGCGTTTGATCCGTACCCAAGTAGGGCGTTCTGGCGGTTGAACGTGTTGGTCAGATTGCCTTGCAGCGCATTATTCGCAGAAATCTGGTCGTTGAACTGGTTCTGATACGTGCTGTCAGCCAAGCCAGACGCATAGGTGGACGCGCCTTTAAGCGCTGCGCCACTGTTCGCCAGCCCACGCGCCGCAGCGCTATTCGTCACGGCCTGCTCGCCTTGTGATAGGTTCCACTGATAGCCGGGGGTCTGCTGAAGCGTGTTCTGATTAAGTGCGTTTTCTGCATAGTTGATGGCGCTGTTGTCGGTCGAGTTGTACGCACTGTTGTCGTACATGCTCCCGAACAGCTTATTGCCGACGGAAACATAGGGGTTCAGATAGTCCTGAGCCGCAGTTCCCGATGCAGAAATGGCCTTTGCTTGGCCCGATCCAGTTTTGGCGGCCTTGTCCATGGCGGTCTTTTCGAGCGCCATTTGAGCGGCAGTCGTCGCCGCCGTCGTAGCTGCTTGCGTTGCTTGTCCGACGCCAAACGTATCGCTCACTTCGGGCGCTCCATTTTGTATGTGACATGGTGGCGCACAATCCCGTCAGGGCAGGGCGCGTCGAGTTCGCCCCAACGGACAAAGCCGAGGGCGTGCATTGTGAACCGCGCAGACTTCTTGTCGTCTGGAATGGCAGCGATCATCAGGTCAGACGGCTGTGTCTGCCACCACCAGTCTCGGATCTGGCGCATTGCAGTAATCGCAGCTTTCCCGCGAAGTTCGGGAACAACGGCTTGATGACATTCATGGGATCGTGTGCCTGCCTTACGAAACCCAACCACAATCCCAGGCAGACTGACCACGAGGCGGTCTTGTACATTCACGATACGCCCGGCTTCGCCGTAAACGTCAGGATGGGTAATCACGGCATTGATAGCCGCGATATCGTTGATCCGGACGCCCGGCATGTCAGGAGCGGTGAAAATCACGACACGATCATCCCGTTAAGAACGACCGAAAGTCCGTTGCCTGAAGCTTCCAGCTTGTCGCCATTGTTCAGAACGAACGTCGCCAGTTCCGGTGGCAGGAGAGAACTCCCGGCAGGGATACTGCGCCCCACAATGACCGGGAAACTTCCACCAGCCGCACGGGACACGGCAATCGCAAGCGTGACCGCAGCGTTCGTGCCGTTGGCGACGGTCCCTGTTAGTACCGTGGTGCTGGACCCGGTACCAGTTGCGATTGTGACGGAAGAAGAGCCTAGCGTTATGCCTGGCTGGATTGCAGCAATTGTGACGGCCATGTCTGACTTTGCGCGGCCATGAGTGCCGCATCATCAAGAGATTGTGCCGTCTTTGCCGTGAAGCTGCTGGACGTGAGCAGGGTTATGATTAGCACGTCCTCCGCCGCTTTCAAAGCAGATTGAGCATCCAGCTCAGCCTGATTTGCAGCAGAAAGCGCCTGCTGTGCGTCAGTCTCTGCCTGCGTAGCCTGAGCCAGCGCAGAAGAGGCCGTTCCCTGTGCTGCCGATGCTGCGCTGAGAGCTGATTGGGCGTCTGCCTCCGCCTTATTGGCCGTGCTTAGCGCAAGCTCAGTCTGTTGCACGTTGTAGGCAGCATCCGTCCCAGGCTCTTTTCCGGTTCGGTTGAACAGCGCCAACTGATACCGCGTAAAACCAACGGTCGGATTGCCGTTCTGATCTGTTACCGGCCCGGAGTAATAGGGCATGTAATAGTTGGAAGCGCTGCTTTCTGTCATGTCGCTACCGTATCCGCGTCAAGAAATGCCCCCATGAGCGCTGCGCCATTTCCGCCCATCCATGTCAGGCGATACACACGATCACGCGCCATCCCCAAGCGCCAGACGGTCGGCCATGTGTTGCCATCGTTTCCTAGGGGCATCTGGATATAAGGGTGACTCCACGTCGCGCCTCGGTCATCCGACCAGTCAAGCCGGACCTCCGCGCCGCTTCCGTTTTGCATGTCCAGCATCAGCTTGCGATGGATCATGCGCCGGCCATCGCCTACGGCGTGAGGGCAGGAGCGCTGCCTCTGGATTGGAACACCCGCTTCCGTATCGAGATCCAGCGTCACTTCGTAAATTGTGCCATTCTCGAAATCACCACAGAAGACCCGGCCATACGCGTTCGCCCAGGCATTGGCCCGTAGTCGTGTCTCCACAAGCGTCTTGCCATCCAGCGAGTATCGTTCATGCCAGAGGCTTGTGGAGATATCGTAAACCCATGTCTTGCCAGTCGTCGGAAAGGTCAGGACGTAGAAACTGTGGCCTTCCTGCTGATAGAGGCTGCCGATTGCAGATGAGCAATCACCGTAGCTCTGAAGGGCATTATCAATGGCGAAGGTGCTGACCGGTTGCGCCTGCTGACCCGCGCCCATGTACACCCGGGGCAGCCCGGCATTATCGCAGCCAAGCCACAGCACGACGTCACCGTTCGAAGCAATGGAGTAGGGCGACACGCACCCGGCTCCAATACTCAGAGAGGGCAGTCTCTGGAATGGAAAGTCAGAGGCTCCGGACGTGTAACAAAGCTCCGTATCCTGCGACCCGAACAGCCAGATCGTCTGTCCCACGACATCAACGCCGACAATCGTATCCGGGTAGCTGGTCTTGCTGGCGACATACAGGCTGTCAAAAGGCGTTGTCGCCTCGTCAGTGAACTGCGCAGGCCCAACATACCAGTTTGTCGTATCCGGGTTGGTGAAGAGCAGGAACGTGTCGAGAATGGCAATCGTGCGGGAGCCGTAAAAGGCATCGTCTACGATTTGGGTCAGCGTACCGTAAAGACCCTGCTGCGGCTTCTGAGGAAGGGAGCAATACCATCCGCCCTTTGCTGTCCCGTCTACGATAAACAGCGTGACACCATTGTCCTGCATCCGCACCTGACCAGTGCCGCCCGTGATGGAACCGATCTTCGTTGTGTTCGCATTGGCGTGGATCACATACACGCCGCTATTCACGACAGCGATGAGATCGCCCTGGCTGGACTGATACAGGCACCGGACTACACCCACCTCAGGAACGGCAAAGACCTTGCTGCCAGGCGTCGGATAATGCGCGTACTGGATGGGCTCCTGTTCCTGTTGCGGAAGGGGTTCCGGATACAGGTTGAGGCAGCGCTGCGCCGCGACAGCCAGTGAGCGGGCCTGATAAGACCCGCCCGTAAGATTAATGCGAACCATCAGGGCGTGCCGTAATCGCTGGAGGCCACACCATTCTCAAGCCACACCATGTCCCAGAATTTGAGAGATGGCAGGGTGAAGGTGATATAGCTGCCTGAACTGTCTGAACCGGTCGCATAGCTCAGCTTGACCGGAGCCCCATGGTTTACGTCAGGGCTGGCGGTGTAGAGGTCGCCAAGCGTTCCGCCTGACGTATAATACATCTTAAGCTGAAGCGCTCCCGTGGTCGTAGGCGCCGCAGCATTGGCAGCGTTGTCATTCACATCGTTGAACGAGGCCGTACTCATCTGCTGATAGTTCAGCAGGTGCAGAATATCGAACCCGCTGCGATGGTTCTGGAACAGCCACACCGAACCGGCCGCTGCCGTCGTGCTGGCCGTTCCGGCTGGCAGTCCGCCTGTCACGGCGGGGGCAGCAACCGTCGAGGCGCTGATGTTCAGGCGCAAGAGTTTCTCGTAGGCGACACCGAACGTCTGATAATCATACTCACCTTGGACCATATCCGGCTTGGGACTGAGCATGTTCCCGATGGGGTAGTCATCATTGCTGATGAACCGCGCGCCGTCTCCGGCGTTTTGCTGCCCATCTACGATCCACGCGTGATGCGCTCCCGTCGCGAGATCGGCAGCCTCCTGATACAGAACGCCGGGTGTGTTGAACGTGCAGGGCGTCGAGCCACCGTTGATCGTGCAGGAACTGGACGCGCCGAGCGTCTTGTTCATGCCCATATCCCAGTCGAGCCCAATGTTGTTCGGCGTCCGGTTCGCCCAGCCCCAGACCTGCCGCGCCTTAGTCAGGAACGTGCCGAAATTGGCGATATCTGAAGAGTTATTCCACCGCTCATCGAAGTGATACAGTTCGCGCCCGGACTGGACGAGATCTTGCTCCTCATATGATCCGGCCGGGTTGATGACCATTGGCATCGTTGCCTGATTTGTCACGGACGTGATGAACGACGAATACATTTTGTCATTGTTCATTCGGTTGCCGTTAATATCCCAAAGGGCAAGCTGGATTGACCCGTACGTGTCTCCAAAAAAACCATCAAAACCAAGGGCTCTTTTGGCCAGCATGGCTTGTTGCGCCCAATACTTCTGCCACCCGGGGTTCTGGGTATTCATGATCGCAATGTTGGTGCTGAAGTTCCAGGCATCTGCGACCGTGCAGGAGTTCGTTGCACCGCAATTGTTCGTAAACACAGCCCAAGCAAGATTGACGCCAGTGCCATCGTTCTGAAAGTTCGGCGTAATTCCTTTGTTGGCCGAATAAATCGGCGTGTAGAACAGCGTTCCCATGCCAAGACGTTTGGCCGCAGCAATGCTCCGCTTCAACAAAGGCACGCTGACATTCATGCCGTCGCCATTGATCCAGCTATCTTGGTTTATCCAAGGCTGGTGCCAGCGGTAGAGCAGGTTATAGACCTGAAGATGATTGCATTTGTAGGCGTTGAGGCTCTTGATATCGGCTTCGGGCGTTCCGTAAATCTTGCTTGGGCTCCATCCACCCCAATCGGTAAATGCGCCCACAAACCAGCATTGCCGGGGATAGGTCCACCAGTCGGAAGAGACATCAATGGCTGTTGCCTCGCGGTCCATCTGATGGCCATTTGCGTCAGCTGCCACGATATCTACAAAATAGCCCTGCCAGTTCACACCTGGCGTGTTGGCGATTTGCAACGTCAGGGTGGTTGTGGATCCGTTCGCTAGACCACTGACTGAGGCTACGGATGGACTTCCAACGGAGACGCCACGCCCTGTTACACTAGCCGACAGAGTACCGGTGAACGTCGCGCCGGTTGTATTTTTCAGCGTCACCGCGATCTGGCTGGTGCTGCCTGCGGCATAGTGCGACAGATCGGTATTGATCGACTGGATCAGAGGGCCAGACAGGTGTGGATCAGCCCGCGCAACTGCTGGAAGCAGCAGCGCGAGAGCTATAATCGCTGTGCGGATTATTTGCATGCTGCGTCGCTCCGATACATGTCTCCTGCATCATCAATACAGACGAAATGAGCGCCTGTGGATGGTGCTGTCGTCGGCATGAATTCATTACGGATCGGACTGGCTATGCTGACCATTCCTGTCCCGGCGGCTTCGATAGTCAGCCAACTGTTGCCGACCTGCGAGGCAATGAACATGTTGGCGTACTGATCCTGCCAGATGGAAGCCGGAGAGCTTTGACCGGGCCCGTAAAAATCGATAACAGCCCCATTTGTTCCACCTGAAGCAGTCCCATGAAGCGAGATATGGTTGCCATAAAAGTTCACGTTTCCTGTGCCGTTGGCATAAACAGACGTGCTTCCGTTTGTTGAGCCGGGGGAGAGATAGAGACCTCCCGGACTATCTTGCCAGATAGCAGCAGGAGTTGTGTTGCCTTGGCCGTACAGAAAGAGTTGAGCCGCGCCGTTTGTTCCGCCGTCATGAACCGCCAGAGCGCCATTCGTCGTGTAGACGTTCATCGTGGTAGCGCTGGAATTTGTAGCAATATTTCCATTGCCAGAAGCGTCCTGCCAGAACGTAATAGGATTTGCCGATAGCGTGGACTGCAATGTGAGTTCAGGTGCGGTCGAGTTGGCGATCTTGATGCCGTCTGTCACGGTCACGTCTGGTGCCAGATACAGGTTCGGCCATGTTCCGAGAATGTCGCCCGTCAAAGGGAGCCCAAACGTTCCAGCCTGCGTTGTAATCGGCACATTGAACGTACAACCCGTAGGAGTTGCCCCGTTTCGTGTGCAGGACAGCACCTGGTTGAACGCGCTGCGGGCATCGTTGATGGCGAATAAACCAAGACTGCCGTTGTTATTCTGCCAGCGCCAGAAGCCCTGATCGGTGTTTGCGCTCGTGTCGATGCTGTCTGAATTGGGGGTCTGCCCCTTATTCGTCAGGCCATTAACAACAGGGCTATTCACATCAGCTTTGGTCGCCATAGCGGCGTTCAGCCCCTGAGGACCAGTCAGGGTGACACGCGGGTTCATCGTCGGCACAGACTGTGCGAGAGCAAGAGACGGCAGGAGAACGCCTGCCAGAAGGAAGAGGCGTTTCATAGTTTCTGGATCTCCAGTCCGGGCCAGTAGAATGGGCTGCTGATGGGGTTCAGGATCGCGGGCATGCCAAGTGTCGGGATCTGGACGTTGGCGCTGCGGATGGTTGCAAGCGCACCGCGTGCTTTCGCTGATACGGTTGCGGAGGCTTCCTGTCCGTAAGACGGCGCCATCCGTTCCGCGAGCGTCCACATGATTGCGTCCCAGTATTCTGGGGGCAGGTTGATGGCGTCAGTCGCCTTGAGTGTTGTCGGCAACGGCTCCGCGACGATGATATGCAGTTCCCACATCTGAGCAGGCGGGATCGGCCATGGCCGAAACTCGCCATCAGGGAAGGCGGGATTGTAGAAGAAGTAATTCGGCCAGGTCTTGAGCCCCTTTAGGCCCAACGAGGCATAGTCTTCGTACGAGGGGATTGCCGTTAGGGGGTAATCAACAGGATTACCGGTCGAGAGGCCGTCACTGCCTGTATCAAAGTCAGAGCTGCTGAAATCAACGCCAGAGAAATCGCCATCCTGCGATGCCTGGGCACCGACCAAGAGACGAGCGTAAGCCGATAGAACCTGAGCAGGTCGAACCGGCATATCGAAGTCTCCACCGGGCCCAACCGCATAGACGGATGCGCCACTGGAAACACAAAACTTGTCAACGAGATTGGGGACGAGCCAACGCCGACGCTGCCACTGCGCCAGCATCATGTTCAGGTGCATCACCCCATCGGACAGGTCAGCAGCAGAAGGCTGCGTTCCCATCGCACCGATGCCGATTTGACGAAGGGCAAGCCCTACGAGGTCAGAGACGGTATAGCCGGTCGTTGCGTTCGGAGTGCCGCCGTTATTGGTTTCGGACATTTGGGGTACGCCTCATGACAGGCTTGGGCGGCGCGTCCCGGCCCGAAGGCTCAGGACGGCCAGACATGCGGGCTCTCACCCGCTCTTCTTCTGCCTCATCCCGAACGGTCACGGTTTCGTAGCCGTTCGGGTGGTGCAGCGTTCTAGGATATCGCTTCACCAGCATCAGCCAGCGTCGACGATATCCGGAACGATGCAGAGCCATTCAGGGCGCAGCACACCGATGCCGAACAGCACATCGAGACGCGTGCCAAGCGTATCGTCAGTGCCGTTGTAGTAGGTGAGGGTGCGCATGGAGATGCCGTCGAGGTTCGCCATACCGCAATCCACGACGCCTTTGTTGACCTCCATCAGATCGACAGTGACGAGCGTCATGGCCTTCTTGTTGAACAGAAGGTTACGGCGGATCGTCTCGCCCTGCTTGCCAACTAGAGCAATCTTGGCATCAGCAACTGGCAGTGCATCGACGGTCTGATACTGGTTCTGCGAGCCATCAGCAGCAGGCCCGACAAGAGCAGGCGAGACCACGACGGACGTTGCACCGCTCGCAACAGTCTGCGTAACCACGAACTGCATTGGTGTGCCATAGGACCGCTTGGTCACGCGGTTGACCTGATTGACGCCTGCGATGGTGATGACATCACCTGCGTTAAGGCCACCATTCAGGGCAGATGTGGCAATCACCGAGTTCTGCGGATACGCCGTCGAACTGATCTGGCCTGGGATCGCATTGCCAGCATTGCTGAGCGTCGTGACCGATCCGGTCGCCGTGGCAGCGCTATCGTAAGAGCCGGTCGTGGTAACGAGACAGGTCTGGTCGTTGATCCACTCGCGGACACCAAGGAGAGGTGCTTCCATCGCGCCCGTCTTGGTCTGCTGACCGATCTGTGCGGAGGGATTGAGCAGCCCCATGAGACCGGAAACTGTGCTGGCATCCGTATCCGGATCGAGAACAGCAAAACGGTCAGCCGTCGGGGCGTGCTGCTTCGTCAACTTGGCCTTGGCCTGAAGCCATGTCTCGGATGTCGGGGCGATCGTATTGCCGTTGCCATCCACGTTGCGCACCATGTTCGCGGCACCAAGAGCAAGCGTCATGGCGATATCAGCAACAGAACCGGTCAGGTTGTTGACGGACGGCTCAATGTAACGACCACTGAAGTCGTCAACATTCAGGGTACGTTCCTGCGTATCGAAGCCCAGAGAGACGTGCTTGCGATAAGCCACCGTCAGAGGCACCGAGCGCTCTGCGATGGACTGCGGGCTGACAACCGGGCCGTCACCCACGACTGGGTCGTTCGGGAGGCGCACGTTCACGGAAGCGCCGATCTTCGCACCGGACTTTCCGAAGTAACTGTCATAAGAACGGTCGATGTTCTTGATGAAGCCGTTAGTGTCACGAAACAGCGGCAGCGCACGCTTCGTGATGATCATGTCGTTAATCAGTTGGTTGGCCACGGGTTCGGCTCACAATACATGGCGCCACTGCGCCTATCGTGCCGCTCTCGCCAAAGGCAGAACGTGTGCCGGTTAGGGAACCGGAAACAGCCGGGTTAGAGCCCCCGTGGCTTGTGCGGAGAGACTGCTCCGCGACAGGTTAGGACCGAACGCCAGCCTTCCAGAGGCGGTCAAATTCAGCAGCGGAAACATTTGGGTCGTAGATCGACTTCTTTCCCGCAGGTGCCGCACCGGATGGAGCCGAGACGGGAGGCGGGGCTTTCGAAACCGCTGGCGCTGCGGGCGTTTCTGCCTGCGCTGCCGGAGCTTTCTGGCCTACCTTCGCCGCGAACTGCGTCAGAAGCGCATACTGCCGACGCGGTGAAGCGTCGAGAATGGTTCCTGCCGTATCCGGGTCGTGAGCGAGAGCATAATACACGTCACCGCTGTTCGGCAACTCCGATATGTCGGAAATTAATTCACGGTGTGACTTGTTAGAGAAATCCAGTCCTGCACGCTCGGACAGGAGCTGCGTGGCCTGACTGACCGCCGCATCACCATGAGTTCCAGCAACAGCCTTGGCGATCACTTCGGTCTGAGACATAAATTTCTGAGCGGACTGAACCGCCCCGGGTTTACCGGAGAGTAAAATACTCAAAGGATGAGCCCTATGACGAACCAGAAATTCACCCCTGCCTATCCTGCTGAACTTCGAGAACGCGGAGTTC
>Ga0157365_10000642_pt1 | contig 14932 bp, 20 predicted proteins | sample AttsexASBM3_FD_111478 | JGI IMG/M metagenome (GOLD analysis project Ga0157365, IMG submission 111478) | Fungus gardens microbial communities from leaf cutter ant in Ribeirão Preto, State of São Paulo, Brazil - Atta sexdens ASBM3 | ecosystem: Host-associated > Fungi > Mycelium > Unclassified ... | reverse complement strand
CGTTGTCAGGTTATCGCAACCCTGCGGCGCTCCATTGGCATCGAGCGAGCAGACTTGCTGGGTGACGACCAGCGGGTGCCATTGACCGTCCGACCCTTTGTAGGTGGAAACGAGCGGCGCATTGTTACTGCCGACCGGCGTCGTCAGAAGTGTTTTGGAATACTGCCCCGTCTGCGTGCGATATGTCTGAATCGCGGAAGCCGCCGATGCGGCAGTTGGTAGCGCCACCAAGAAAATGAAAGCAATTGCATATCGAGAGGCCGGCATGCTTACGTCCTTGCTTAAAACAGAAATGGCTACCGCCTCCCGTGGAGGCAGCCCAAGGTATGTCAGATTTTCAATTGATAATACGGCTGCTCGAAAAGCTTGCGTACGCGCTCGAGTGGGCGTCGCTCATCAGATGTCGAATGTCGAGATACAAGCAGACGATAGCCTTTCATAAAGAAAAGCGCGTCATTAGTCAACTTTCGGTGGCAACAATCTGACACGTAGGGCACCGGCTATAGTCTGTGGCCAGAGCGACAATGCCGGGCGTCAGGCGCTTCTTATCGGATGCACTCGCATTATCAGATACCCCGGGCTTGTGACGCCTCCCACGTTTGCCGCTCGCTACAACTCTATGTGACATGATATGACGACGCATAGTGAAAGTCGCATGAGCTTTCTGGCAGCTCGTCTACGCCGATTTTCAAAGGCGTAGACGAGCTGGGACCGCCGGCGCCGTCCTATCGTCATCCTCGAAAGCCGGGTGCGCTGCGTGGCCGAATCAAGTTGCGTGCCGGTTTCGATTAGACCCCTCAGGGCGGGACAGGGCTTGCAACACGGGTGGAGCTAGTTCAGGGGGCGAAGACTTTCTGGATGGCCTGCTCGACGCTGGGGCTACACTGATTTAGCCGGACGACAGCAATCCGCTGATTGCAAACGTGTCAGAAACAATCGAATTTATCCTGACAGGAGATCATCCTGCAACCGTTGAGCGAACAGATTTTAGCGCATGCGGACATGGGCTGCCCGAGGGTAAGCCCATGTCCGCGAAGAGCTTGCTTCACTTAGGTAATCGGGCTGCGGTGGACCAGGCGTTGTCGCGTCTGGCGGAGCGTGGCCAACTGATCCGCGTTGGCATGCGGTCGCCTTCGGTGGAGCAGGCCGTCGAGGGGCTCGCCAGCCAGCGCGGCGAAGTCATCGTGTCCAGTGGTGCGGCGGCCGCCAACAGCCTTGGCCTCACGACACAGGTTCATGTCCGCTCGGTCTATTTGACCTCGGCTCGCACCCGGAAAATGAACCTCGGCAACCAGGTGGTCGAACTGCGACACGCACCGCGCTGGCAGCTCGCCTTGGCAAATTGGCCGGTCGGTTAGGCAGTCTGGGCGCTGGCGTGGCTTGGCCCCGAAAAGGCCGAGGCGGCGCTGTCGGCTTTGAAGCGCAAACTTCCACAGATCAGCTCCAACGAGCTAGTGGCGGCGGCGCCGCAGCTACCGACCTGGCTCGTGCGCAGCGTGGGAAAGGCGGCGCATGGCTTACGCATTTCCTGGCCTTTCGGCCGCCGATCGCCGCGAGGTCCTGAGCATCGCGCCAGGCACGTCGTCAAACCCGAATGTCAGCTGCCGATGCGGTGATGCGGCTCCCGGACAGCACGCCAACCCGGAGCAGGTCACACATGGAAGTCCTATAAGATTTCTTATGCCAACTCGAAGACAGATCGGTGAGGGCGCCAAACCGTGGTCGGCCCAGGTTCGACTCAAGCCCAAGCATGCCGGAACGCGGACGCTTCCGCAATCAGGGCCTGGGCGCGGATGGCGGCTCATCCGCAGGTGACCATTCTCCAGTCTGCTCGAACTTTGTGTTGCTCGAGCCCGAAGCAGGCCGTGCCATCAGATGCTGGGAGTCGGCATGCGGCCGACTGATCTGGGCACCACGGTCATCGGAACGCAACACGACCAGAGGCTCGTCGCCGTTATCTTCCGACATGAGATAGGGCCTGACCACCGCACTGCCGCGGTCGAACTCGATGGAGAGTTCCTGGGCCACTGCCGCGCCAGGCGGGGTCGTGCGCACAACGAGGCCATAGGCTCCCTGCTCTATGACGACCGCGGACGCTTCCTTCTGGATCTCCGTCAGTTCGGAAGTGTCGGCATCGTCTCCGGCTTCATTGATCCGCCAGTCCCACATGTCGAAAGAGGCGACGGGCACCTGCGTGATGTCGTAAAGATTACCACGGTGTTGAGGTTTCCCACAATAGTCTTTTGAGGGTGATAATGAATTTCGGAATGCGACCGGACCCACCGGCCCACCGGCGTCCCGGGAAAGCACGAGAGGACTCGAACCTCCGGCTGCCGTCTTGACCTTCCGGTCTCCAAAACCGTGCCAGCCGATGACATCTGGTCGCAAGCCGGGCGAGTTTCCTCGCCCTATCCATCGACGGATGGCCAATGCACTGGCGTTCGTCGATGGAATTCAAAAAACTGGTGACCGTGGCCGGATTTGAACCAGCGACTTTCTGCGTGTCGAGCAGATGCTCTTCCACTGAGCTACACGGCCATTTGCATAGTGGTGCGGACGGCGGGATTCGAACCCGCGTTTCTCGGGTGGAAACCGAGTGCTCTGACGCTGATCCCAGAGCTGATGATGGCCCTTGCTCACCTGGCGCAGCAACATGAGCTCAAGGCCGCGGAACTCCCTTCAGATACTTCCAATCGTCTCTGGAGCCGCGGAGCAGGCTCCTGGACATCGGTGAGTCGAGTTCAGGTCTCATTGCCCTTCTGAAAGATGCCCTGCCTCCCGAGAGGCGTCATGAGGCGGTGTTCAAGAAGCTCCGGCTCCGGCGCGAAGACACCATCAACATCTTCGACACCCCCCTTGGTTCCCGTTATCCGCTTGCGATGGACCGTAACTTTCAGAAGAACTTCCTGACGCAACTCGGTACGCCAGAGGGAGAGCAGAACGCAGCGCCCTATCTTTCCGACATCATCGCCATGATGATTGATGCCATATACAAGTTCCATTCCGACGAGGAAAAGTGGTCTGTCCTGGAGAAATTGGTCCAACTCTGAAGAGAGTCCTTTGGGACGTGAGGAAAGACCAAGACGATGGGACGACAGAGTTTTACGCCGGAGCAGATCATCGCGAAGTTGCGTGAGATCGAGGTTTTGGTTGAGCGGGGTGCGACGGCGGTGGAGGCCTGCCGGCAAGCGGGGATTGCTGAGCAGACGCTGTATCAGTGGCGGAAGGAGTATGGCGGCGGGAGGGTCTCAAGGTGCTGCTGAGGCGCTTCCGGTCGCCTGACGTCATCGACGTTCTGGCGGATCTATTCGTCGACTACGGGGCGCCCGACCATATTCGGTCGGACAATGGTCCTGAGTTTGTCGCCCACGCTGTGCGGACATGGTTGGGGCGACTGGGCGTGACGACCCTGTATATCGAGCCCGGAAGCCCTTGGGAGAACGGCTATATCGAAAGCTTCAATGCCCGCCTGCGGGATGAACTGCTGAACGGCGAGATCTTCCACGGCCTCGACGAGGTGCGCTGCGTCACTGCCTGGTGGCGGGAACATTACAACACCACGCGCCCGCACAGCAGCCTCGGTTATCGACCACCAGCGCCGGAGACGATCGCGTTTCCAGCGTGGCCGATCGGCACCGCTACGCGGCACCTCACGCCCACGCTGGAAACGGAAAGGCGCATCAGCTAACAATACAGCCGGACCAATCAGTGCAGGCAGTCCAATAGACCTTCGCGGCATCGCCTCGTCCGATTGCGACGACGAGCACCACCAGCCGGCCACCATCGACGCGATAGGCGAGCCGGTCGCCGACTTAGCTCAGTTTGATCTTGTAGCAGCCATGCAAGTCCCCGCTCAGCGCGGCCGACGGCACGTGCGGCGCCGCGAGATGGCTCCCCCCAGCGCTTTCTTGAACTGGGCCTTGAGACTGCCGTCGAGCCGCTCCCATTCGCCCAGGGCGCGCGGGTCGAAACACAGGGCATAGCGACTCACAGGTCATCCAGCGAGACAGAGATCGAAGGCAGCGGCGACGCCAGACGCTCCCGCGCGATCGTCAGGAGCTCATGATCTTCCTCCGTCAGAACCTCCTGTCGGACGTAAATAACGCTCCAGCCGGCGCGCACGACCTCATTGTGTATTCAGTGGGAGTCTCTGCTGTTTCTTGGCGACTGAAACGACCGCTATCGCATCCCATGCGTCAGCTTGGTGCAACGTCGCGTCATTAACGCGGCATATTTCGAGTGCCGCCATCAGCCCGGCTGCGTAGGCTCCCCGCCGCCCGAGCTGGTCCTGTCTGCGATTACCATGAAGCGATGAACCCTCCACGACCTGATCCAGCGTCACGAACCTGGGATCCGCATCCGTCAGCATGCCGCGCAGATGCCCGATCGCTTCGTTGATCGTCCAGAACGGAACACGCGAGCGCCCAACGGCAGCGTTCGCCGGGGCCTGCCGCCGCGCCCGTTGCCGCAGCAACACCACAGCTGCATCCAGAAGATCAGGCAACCCGGTCGGACGGCCCCCGACGTGCGGCCCGACGTGCCCCGGCCGAGCAAAGGTGTCGCGCCCCAGCCTCGGCCGACGATCGAACCGGTACGCCGCATCGGCCAGATGCGCGCGCGCCAGCACACGACGCCGCAGGGTTTCTGCCGTCCGTTCCGCCGCCTGACGCTGTGGCTCAGCCTCCGGCAGCAGCAGCGCGGAGCGCAGCTGCACCAGCGTGCAGGCCAGGATCAGCCAGTCACCCGGCTCCGTCAGACGCCGCTGCGCCAGACCGTCCTCGATCGCCTGGGCCAGCTGCCCGATCAGCTCCCGCAGCGGCAGCGCCGCCAGGTTCAGCCGTCGCGCCCGGGCCTGCTCGACGAGATGATCGAGCGGTCCGGCGTACCCCTCGACGTCGAGCCAGGGACTATCCGGCGTCATAGGTCGGGCGAATGGAGAACGACAGAAGAGGCCAATTTCGCTGGACCTGCGCCAGCGCGCGCCACGGCGTCCAGTCCGCCGACCAGAAACTCACCACCCAGGAGTCCGGGCCCACCGCTGGCTTCGAGGCCACCGGAAGAACCTGGCGCAGGGGCAACGTCGTGCCCCAGTGCGCCCAGAGCCAGGACCGCGCGACCGGATCCTGCGCGCCGAGCGCCAGAACCGTCTCCGGCACGGGGACAAGCGCCTGCAGATCCAGCGCGACACGGCCTGTCGCTGGCCGACAGAGCGCCATGACTCGATCGACAACGCCCTGCGCCTCCTGACGGGCGCCCGGCCAGGGATCGTGGAGGACCAGATGGTCGACGAGATCTTCTACGATCAGGCGATCGTCGGACCAGGGGATGATCCCCGGCCCCGCCGCGCCCTCTCGAAACCGCGAAAGTTCGTCCGACGGGCCCGAGACGCTGAGCACGTGAAACAGCCAGTCCGGCTGCGGCGACGCGAGCACGTCCTCCGCCGTGTCGGCGACGTCCGGCAACAACCCCGCGACCGGATGCGAAAGACCCGCCCCGACCGGGCGGACGGGGTGACGCGCACGCGCGGCGCGACGTGGCACCCAGCCCGCATCATCGCCAACCACCGTCTCGGGTGGCAGCGTGTCTTCATACCTGTGCGCCAAAGGCCGCTGCGCCAGCGTGTCGCGATAGGCACGCAGATCCTCGGTGAGCGCCTGGAGTTCCGCCATCAGCGCCGCATGGTCCCGGGCCATCAGAGATCAAGCAGCCGGGCCGCGGAGTCGAGATCCAGGCGGGCGCGTCGCACGTAACGCCGCATCGTCCGCAGATCCCGATGCCGCGTATGCGCCATGATCTGCTCGTCCCGCGCATTGGCGCGATACGCCTCGGTCACGAAACCCGCCCGCAGCCCGTGGGGACTGAGCCGTTCCCCGGACGGGATCTCGAGATCCGCGGCAAATGCCCGCTTGCGCAGAATCTGACGGACAGCGTCCGGATGCAGCGCATCGCGACCAACCTGGCCCCAGCGGTTGATGGACCGGAAGAGCGCGCCGCTGTCGATCGCAGCGGCGGTCCGCCACAGGCTGAGTGCCCGCACCGGGCAGGTCGCAGCGCGCTTGCCACGAGGGATCGCCAGTTCCGCCCCCTCCCCAGTCGCGTCCGTTTTGCTGCGCCGGATCAGCAGCCGCAGGCCGGCGCCCGTCTCGGTGACATCACGCGTGGTCAGCGTCACCAGTTCAGCGCGGCGCAACGCACCGGCGAAGCCCAGGAGCAGGAGCGCACGATCGCGCAGGTCGACCAGATCCGTATCGGTTCCCACGAGCCGGACCAGCTCCGCCGAGGTCAGCGCGGCGGCCTGCACCGGGCGGCGGACGCTCCGTCGTCCGATCGCGCGCAAGGTGGTTCGGATGGCAGGATGCCCGGCGCTCCAGTCCAGATTGCGCATCCGGTGCTGATAGCCGATCGCCGCCAGACGCCGCTGCAGCGCGGCCCGACTGTAGGTCGCCGAGAGCTCGAACAGCCAGGCGGCCACCTCAGCGGGGGCCGCGGGCAGCGGTTCCGTGCCGTGATCGCGGCACCAGGCGGTGAAGGCCCGCCAGTCGTGGGCGTAGGCGCGCAGGGTCTCCGGCGCATGGGCGTCGCGGGCTGCCTCACGCGCCGCGTCGAGCGCCGCCTGGAGACGACTGCCAAATCCCGGGTCGACCGGTGGCTGGCCAGTCTCGAGTTGATCCCCAATGGCGGATGTGTGCTCGACGATCTCCATATGAGTCATACCGCCGGATGTTTCAGTGCGTTATAAATGAAAAATCCGATGCCGAGCACCAGCAAAATCACGAGGAGAGTGGCGGTGCACATTGCGACCCAGCGGTCAGTCGAGCGCATCTCCCGCATATCGGCTCGCGCCCGATCGAGCGCGTCGAACCGCTGTTCTGCAATCAGTTTACGCAGGGCCACGTTCGCTCGCGCGTCCGTCATGGAATCGTCCGCCGCCCAGCTCAGTAACACCTCCCGGAGACCGTCTTCAGGTTGGACAGCTGGCAAAAAACGGGGGGCACGAAGGACTGGAGCGATAACGTGCATAACAAGATATGATCCCGCCAGAAGGGCGGCGGCCAGCAGCAGAATTTCGATGATCACAGTTGGTCGGGGGCGAAAATGTTCGTTCAGGTGGGGAGCGACGATCGGCGCGACCGAAACAAGGACGAGCCAAGGTAGCGAATTTCCCGCACCACCCCATCCTTTGCGCATGTCACCTGCCAGCGCGACTTCCTGAGCCTCAAGCTCTTGCAGTCGCTCGTCGAGAAGCGTTCCCAGCGTTGGAAATCTTTCCCGGTCGAGAGCGGGCCATGGCGGCCGGATCAAAGGGCGTCGTTGCGCTGGCATCACTGGTCTCCAGATCGAAAAGCAAGAGGATTCTGCGCTTTCGCCTCGATTAAGGCAACCCCGTTCTAACACGTGGTAAGTGTGGTTTACCACGTGTTAGGGCTCAGGCCTCCGGAAGACGGAGTCGCAGCGTCCGTGCGGGCCGGAACGCCGCCCCGCGCCCTGGTCCACACCCGCGCGGCCGTGTCGCACGCCCTTGCGCACGCCTACGCCTCGCGCGAAGACCGGGCGAACGGAAGAGGTAGGGACGGAGAGAGCGCGATGGCCCTGAAGTGGATCGGCCTGACCCTGTGGCTGCTGGCGCCGACGATGGCGCAGGCCGAGGACATATCGGTGACAGGCACGCGCCCCGTCCAGGTGGATACCTATCGCGGCGTCGCGCGCATCTTCCGGCGATTCAACGCCTTTCCAGACGCCGACCGGGCCGGATTGAGCCTGCGGATGACCGCCGTTCTGGCGCCGGGGCACCAGCCCGTTCAGCAGGCGATGCCCTTTCTCGCCGAAGAATCCGGTGCCGTGCCGCTCTTCGCGACGTCCGGCGACGAGATGCGCTTGCCGGACAGCGCGACGTTGTGGGCGCAAAACCCGCCAGTCATGGCCCGCCTGGCGACGGGACAGCGCATCACCCTCGGCTTCCGGATCGTCGTCGCGGGCTTCTCCGGCGACCGGTTCACGCGGATGCAGGCAACAGGCTGGCTACAGCAGCTGGATGCCTGCATCGCCGACGAGGCGGGGCCGGTCGCGGCCTTCCTGCTGCCCGATACCCACAGGCTGAGCGTTCAGGTCGCGCCGGGCGCGCGTCTGGAGGTTCGTGAGGGCGAAACCGCCCAGCTGCTCGTGGTAAACGGCGGGACCACGCCCTATCGGTTCGCGTTCCGGCCGCAGGATTTCCCGCGCGGCGCCGTCTTCGTCAGCAGCCGGGCCTTCGGGACGGTGTTCATGGAAATCCCGTTCGCCGTCCATGGCACCTGGCAACGCGGCGCAGGGCGCGGAACCTATCGCGCCGGGTAGCCACCCTTCCGCCAGGCCTCTGCACGATCAGGCATCATCCTGCAGCGCGCGCAGGATCGGGTCCAGATCTGCCAGGCTGCTCAGGCCGAACGTGGTGAGGAAATGCTCCGTGGTCGCCCAGAGCCGTGGCCGGCCTGGCACCGCAGCACGGCCGATCGTGCGGATCAGTCCGGCCTCCTGCAACGTATCCAGCGTGGCCTGGGGCAGGGCGGTGTCGCGCACCGCCTCGATCTCCGGCCGGGTGACCGGCTGCCTTGCTGCGATCAGCAGCAGCACCTCGAGCACGGCGCGCGGCAGCCGCCGCGCCGGCGTGGGTTCGGCTGCCTGCAGGGCGGGACCAAGGTCCACGGCCGTACGGAAGATCCAGCCACCCGCAACTTCGACCAGTTCGAAACCGAGACCGACCGTGCGCGCGGCGATCGCTGTCATCACGGCGCGGATGTCCGTTTCCGGACCAAGCGCCTGGCTCAATGCCGCCTCCGATACCGGCGCCGCGCTCCGGAACAGCAGCGCCTCGGCGAGGCGTAACGGCTGGGTGGAAGGGCTGACACCCCCCTCCCCGACCCGCCGCGGTCCGACCGCAGACCGCGACGCCGCCTCGTCAGACATCGCGATCAAGGTCCTCGTTACCGTCCGGATCCAGCATTCCCGGCGCGAGTTCTTCCACACTGGGCAAAGCGGATGCAAGCTCGGCCGGCAGGGCTTCCGGAAGGCTGAGGTGATCGGAGGAGACGCCAATCGGCGCTTCCATCGCGCGCAGGGCGTATTCGACCACGAGGCGGTTGTGCTCGCGGCACAGGATAAGCCCGATGCTCGGGCCGTCGCCCGGCTCGCGTTCCTGATCATCGGGTACCGACAGATAGAAGTTCATCTTCCCCGCATGTTCAGGCCGAAATCGTCCCGTTTTCAGATCAACCGCGATCAGCCAGCATGCACGAGAAACGGCCTTCTGGCGACTCCGGTGTCAGACCGGCCGCCTGGCCTTCGTAGACTCAGCCAGGCCGAGAAACACCAGGATGGCCTGATTGAGACGGACAAGATCCGCGTCATCCAGCCGCCCGACATGTGCACCGACCTTGGATTTCGGCACAGTGGTGATCTTGTCGACCATCAGGCGGCTGACGGCCCGCAGGCCGTTGCGCGCGTTCGGCGCCACCGGCAACCGGAACAGCGGTGCTTCGGTCGGATCGCTGGTGAAGGCGCAGACCGTAACGGAGTCCGTGCCGTCAAAATTGTCATCCTGCACGATCGCGACGGGGCGCGGCTTGCCCGCATAATCCTTGCCGCCGGAAACGGTCCAGATTTCGCCCCGCTTCATTCATCGTCCCAGTCGGCGACGGCATCGATGAATGCCTGATCGTCATGCGCATGTTCGGTTGCCGCAACGGCCACCGATTGCCGGTGCGCTTCGGAGCGAAAACTGGTGGCCCGGACGTCCGGCACCCAGATCTGAATCGGGCGCAGGCCCTGCGCGCGCAGCCGGGCGCGATGTTCGCTGACCTTGGTACGGGACGGGCGCGAACTGGATGCGGTGGCCATGATGTCCTCCGGTTTGGTTACATGTAACCTATCATGGATACGACAGTCGGGCCAGAGTTTTGCTGAGGCAATGGGCCTGTCATCCGGACGCACCGGCACGGTGGCGCCGATCGGCGAAGCCCCCGCCCGCATCCGCGACTGGTTCGATACGCGCGCCGCGGCCGCGGCCGCGGACGTCGAGCAGGATGGCAGCCTGCAGGCGACTGATGCCTCGGCCAGGGTGTTCCGCCTCCGGGGCAAGTCGGCCAACACCCGCGCGGCCTACCGTTCCGCCGTCCGCGCCTGGTGCGCGTGGTGTGCCACCCATGGCCTTGTGCCCCCTGCCCGCCGTGCCGCGCGACGTCTCAGCCTACATCGCCTGGGAGCGCACCGACCAAAAACGCAGCGCCAGCACGATCGGCATCCGGCTCGCCGCGATCCGCTACCTGCATCGCGCGGCCAGTCTCCCCTCTCCCACCGTCGACGCCGAGGTCGGGGAGACCGCCGCCGGCATTCGGCGCTCCGCCCCGAGGCCGACCAACAAGCGTGCCGCGACGATCGCCGTCCTGCGTGCCCTGCTCGAAGCCATCAAGGACGACCTGCGCGGCAGCCGGGATCGCGCGCCCTTCTTGTCGGCTTTTCGGGGTCCTCCCGCCGATCGGAACTCGCCGGGATTTCGATCCAGGACATCGAACGGACGGATCGGGGCCTCACGATCGAGCTGGAGCGCAGCAAGGCTTCCCAGGAGAAAACGGCGCAGGTCCCCCTGCCCTATGGCAAGACGGATCTGTGCCCGGTTCGGGCCTTAACGCAGTGGCCTGGAGTAGCCGACATCACCCGCGGCCCCACCTTCCGGCGGATCTGGCTCGCCCCCTCCCCTCATCCCGACCTGCCGCGACCGCAGGCCCTCGACGATGATGCCCTCACCCCGCGCTTGATCGCCCGGATCGTCTAGGCGCGCGCCACGGCGGCCGGCTCCAGTCGACTCGAGTTCGGGGGGCATGCCCTCAAATGCGGCGCCCTGGCCCCGGGCATGGAGGCGAGGGTCAGCCCGTTGCAGCGCAAGCATCTCGGACGTCGGAAGTCGTTCGCGATGCTCAGCGAGTATCTCGAGTTCGGCGACCTCTTTAAGGGACATGCGCTCGGGGAGTTAATCTGATGAAGGCTCCTCGAATCATGTGGCGCCGAGAAACCCAAACTGGCCAGCCTCGAGAACGGGGCACCAGGCGACCCGCTAACCCACGAGGCCAGCTTATCGGCGCGGTTGGTATAGAAATGATGATGCCATAGTTGCTAGGGGTCTTCTCGGGAGATGCCAAGAGGCCAATCTTCCCGCCGTCAGGCCGGACCGCCCTCTTTCTGGATCAACCTGCTCACCGCGATCTCAATAGTCTCCGCCAGCGTTATGTCGTGGCGATCGGCGTAGTCATAAATCGCCTGCAGCGTCTCTGGCTTAATGCGCGTTGCAAACTGCTCCGTACGTCCGGTTCTGCGGCGCGGCCGTCGAATCACATTGGGTTGTATACCAGGCTGCGGTTCTGCACGGAGCGATGGAGTCTCACGCAGGCCCGCGGAATGGGCAACCTGCCGCACTAATGCCGGGTCAAGCTGCGCCGGTCGCGCAGGCACCTCACTGCCGAAATCCAATGCGACGCGTTTTGGTGGAACCGTCATACCTTCCCCCTCCCCTGCAATGCGTTGATCGCCCCCTGAGCAAAAGCTCGGCTATTTTCCCTTGCTGCACTCAAGCCGCCAACATCCTCTCTGCCCAGGTCATCGAGAACTCCACCGACGGAGAACAACGCTCGATAGGCTGCTCGATCGATCAGAGCGACGCCCATCGTAGGAATTTCGCTGGCTTGGAACTGACGTTCAATATCTCGGAAGGTACGTTCGCGGATCGCAGGCGCTACCCGGCTAAAGAAGACACGGAAGGCGATGCTTCGGCCGGAAACTTTCTCCATGTTGCGAATCAAACGAATTGACTTGGCCGCTTCATTAGCGTCGAGCATTGAGCCTTGTGACGGGATGAGCACTAGGTCCGAGCGCGCGATCGCGAATCCGATGCGATCAGTCGCGGTGCCTTCCAGATCGACCACGACGAAGTCGGACCGCTGATTTGCGGCATCGATCGTATCGATTATCGTTTCGGTCGAGTCGTCGACAATCACCTCGATATTAGCCGGCAGATCGCGAATTAGCGACCACGCTTCGAGGGGACGGTTTGGGTCAGCGTCAACCAGTGTTACCGTTTTCCCGGCACTCGCTAGCTCACTTGCGAGCACGACAGCAGATGTGGTCTTGCCGACCCCTCCTTTGGTCGAAACAAATGAAATCACGCTCATGCATCGGCTCTCCAGAAGTAACGGCGTACGGCGAATCCGGAGACTAACATGCGGCTTGATACCTTCTCGCTAGCCGATTGCTAGCGGTTAGCACGCAGCTTCCTAGTGAATGTTTTATAGCTCGTCTCGTTCGCCTACAACCCCCCAGGATTGAGCAGGCTCGTTTTTGAGCAGTTAGTGGGCTTCTTGCTAGCTGCTTGTTCGTATGCGCGCCAGCACCGGCTTAGCTGCCGTTGCCCATCCAAACGGGACGGTATCGCGAACTGTGTGCGTCATTTGCTAGCTGCATCACTCAGGCTCTTTCGCAATTACGGTTATCTTCCTTGTTGATGGTCGCCGTTATGTTGCATGCACGTCTCCTGGGTTTCACTCGATGCAGATTGCTAGCGGCTAGCAATCTGCTGCCTGAAAGGTTCTGGGCGACTTATATGCAGCTTTCAGGCTGCTGATTGAGGCATCTCCTCAGTGCATAAGTCGTTCGATCACTCAAATCTGAACCGCCGTTTGAACGCTGGTGCGATGCCTGAATCACGTCCAGCGTGCACCAGAAACAGGGAGACCGTAACGGCCCACGCAGCGGACATCTATCTGTTTTCTAGCGGCACGCAAGCTGCTAGAAAACAGATTCTGTTGGCGCGCAAATTGCGCTCGGTCTCGGCTTCTGCAAGACGCTCGGTGTAGCGGATGGCGACGTATTGGGATCCCCGATCCGAATGATGCACCAGCCCGGCACTGCCTGACGGGCAACGCGCATGGACTGCCTGTTCGAGTGCGTCGAGCACGAACCCCGCATGCGCCGTCCGGCTGACGCGCCAGCCGACGATGTACCGGGCGAACATGTCGATGACGAAGGCCACATAGACGAACCCGGCCAAGGTCGCGACATAGGTGAGGTCCGAGACCTAGAGCCGGCTCGGCACCGGTGCTTTGAACTGCCGGTTGACGCGATCAAGCGGACAAGGCGTGTTTTTGTCTCTGATTGTCGTCCGCTTCGGTTTACCGCGTATCACGCCCTGCAGGCCGAGATCGCGCATCAGCCGCGCGACCGTGCATCGCGCTGCATGAAAGCTCTCCCGACGCGGCTGACGCCAGACCTTCCGCACGCCGTAGACCCCTAAGTGCTCCGAGAAAACACGCAAGATCTCGGGCTTCAGGATCTCGTCACGTTTGCGCTGAGCCGATCTGCGCTCTGGTTCACGCCGTTTGCGCAGCCGCTCATAGTAGGCTGAAGGGCCGATCTGCAGCATCCTGCAGATCGGCTCGACCCCGTGGTCCTGGCGATGCTCTTCGATGAACGCCGTCGTTTCCGAAAGGGGCGGTAGAGCTCCGCCTGGGCGAAATATGCCGATGTCTTCCGCAGGATCTCGTTCGCCTGGCGCAAGTCGCGGTTCTCGCGTTCCAATGCCTTGAGCCGATCAGCCGTTTCGGCTGGAACACCGGCCCGCTTGCCGGTCTTCACCTCGGCCTTCTTGACCCGTCCGTTCAGTGTATGGGCCGAACAGCCGATCCTGCCCGCAATCGACACCATCGCCGTACAGCGCGACGTGTGCTCGCTCTCATGCTTCAGAACCAGGCGCACGGCTCGATCACGAACCTCAGGTGAAAACTTCCTCACAGGATTGCTCATCAGACCTTCTTCTCAGGTGAATAGGTCTCCACCAGTCCCGGGGCGGGTCACTGTCTACCCGAATGCCCTGCATCTCGGGGAGGCCGTCGAAGCGCGACGACGCGATGGCCTGGATACGCCACATTAGATAGAGGCCACCAGAAGGCTCTTTTGCTGGAACCTATCTGCTTGCAAGCAGCAAGCAAGCGGATAGCTTAGCACGAGTGACAAATTTGAACCATGCGCCCTGCACAGCCGAAAGGGGGGATACCATAATGGCTGCGCAGCGGATGCCTATCGGCTTGCAAGCTGCTAGATACCTACGCGCAAGCTATTCTGTCATGCTTCCGCGATGCGCCAAGTTGACGGGTCCACCAGAAGCATAGCCAACTGAAATCAGAGAGACCCTAAAAGGGAAGGGACCAGAGCAGCGGGAGAGCGATGAGTCGCGCGGGCTGTCCCACGTGACTCGCACCAGCCAAATGGATCGCGGCGCGACGCTCCTCGCACCGCGCGCCGTTGTGCATGTTCGCGTGCCCATCTTCTACGGTCGTCTATTAAACCGGTCTAATCACCTTTGCACCGACATGGAGGACCTGCCGCTCGCCTCCGGCTCAGTCGCACCGCATTAAATTCTCAGCTGTACACTAGCCTCCCGCACGGCGGGCTGATCACGTACGTCACCACGCATAGTCTCCAACGGGATGACCGGAAGACGTGGTGAACCGCCGCAGGTCCCGCGACGCCAGTTGCGGTAACGTAGCCAGATTTCCGTCCGATACGCTTTAAAGTGGCAGCAGGAGCCTGCACGGGGCAGGTCCGCTAAGCGGGGAGGGCGGAACGTCGGCTTCGCGGATCACAACCTGACGGACACGATCTGATCTCTTGAATCGTGCAAGAGCTCTGTGTTGCCTGCCCGTTCTGTGCGGCGTTCAGAACCGCGGTTCTCGCCACCAGGTGAGCGGGTCGACACAAAAACAGTTGGTGGGGAGTAAGCGCGTGGCCCTAAACGCATGCTGCACTTGTTGGACTTTAGGGGCGCTCGCAAGGGGTAGAACCCAGCGGAACGCGCCCAGGTTGGACTTTAGGGGCGCTCGCAAGGGGTAGAACCCAGCGGAACGCGCCCAGG
>Ga0157365_10000641_pt1 | contig 14935 bp, 17 predicted proteins | sample AttsexASBM3_FD_111478 | JGI IMG/M metagenome (GOLD analysis project Ga0157365, IMG submission 111478) | Fungus gardens microbial communities from leaf cutter ant in Ribeirão Preto, State of São Paulo, Brazil - Atta sexdens ASBM3 | ecosystem: Host-associated > Fungi > Mycelium > Unclassified ... | reverse complement strand
AGTTGACCAGATTATCCATGAAGAAGCAAGGCAAGCTGTTGCTTCTCAGAATATGTTAGCAATGATTCAGCGTTCCAGAACCCCACCAACAGTTGTTCCTAATCCTAATGAGGGGGCACCTAGTGAACTATTAACAAAAGTATCTGAACTTAATTGGGCTGGTCCAGTAGATTCCTTATTAATTAATCTTGGTGAAAAAGTAGGTTACACATATGTAAAACCAGCATTAACTCTTGGTTATGATATGCCAATTGTTAATTTGGATATTAGAGACCAGACAGTAGCGACAGCTTTGGATGCTATATCTTTACAAATACAAGAAACAATGCAGATCGTGGTTGACCCGGATGCAAAGACATTCTCTTTACGTTATAATGGTGAACCAAAGAAAGTTGTTCCTGGTGCTAATGCAATAGGTCGTTCTTCACATCGTCATGTAAAACATATTGTTCATCATGTTAAAGCATCTCGTTCTTAATTACTCCTATATTCTAATATGTTCATCTATATTCGTATGGGTGAACATATTCATTGCCCAATATATTTTACATATGGTGCCTTGTGAAATTTGTTATATAGAAAGAGGACCATGGGTTTTATTATTTATATTGGGATTATTCTCAATTTTTAAAAAACATAATTATATATATCTATTAAGTGTTATAACGCTGATAAGTAGTATATTACTATCTATTTTTCATTCAGGTGTAGAAAGAGGTTTCTGGGTAAGTCCATTTAAAAGTTGTCAGCAAACTGTACAAAATTTTTCCTCTTTATTAACCCCAGGAGTTCCTCCAAAACCATGTGATATGGCGAACCACTATATAATACCTTATATTTCAATGACTGAATTAGGTGGAATATTCGCTTTATTTATTTTGTTATTATTACTCCTATCCCATTTGAAAAGCCTATAATATCTGTTAACTTTAAGGTATCTATATATTGATTGCTATCTGGAGCAATATATAATTTTGCTTTATGATAAACCTTTTTATTAAGAATATTATTAATAGTTAAATCATCTATATAAATATGACCATTCTTCATCAGTCGTAAAATCTTATTATTAGTTCGCTGAAGAATAAAAATTGTATGCTCTGGCTTATCAATGGGTGTCATCATTGACACAACACCAATAACCTGATTTTCATTATTAAATGCTGGAGCTCCAGATAATCCTTCACTAATAATTGGATTTTCCCTATTAATTTGAAATGATCTACTTTTTAGAGCTAACTCTGTAGGAATTTCATCATGATGTTGATAATTATGAAGAGGCACAATGATTGAATCCTGTTGAACAAAATCATTGAGCATAGAAATATTTTTACTCGGTAAGCATATGGAAACATCTCCAATATACTGGCCTCGATAATCAAAAACATCAATTGGATGATGACAGCTATTTTGTACAACATGCTTTGCAGTAATAATCTTATTATTTTTTAAAAATGCGCCACTAGCTATTGAACCAGTTTCTGTTAATGATTCTTTCTGGTATAAGAAAACAACAGATTTATAATGAGTATTGATAGGCATTTGAGATGTAAAAACATCTGAGGATAAATATTCCCTATTTTGTTCTATTTCTTTTTGAATCTGCTTATTAAGCCCATTATCACTTGCAAAAACTGATGTCGTTAATAATAGGCTTGATATAAAGAATATAAGATATTTCATTTAAACTCCAATAATTGAGGAACTCCCTTTTTAACAACTGCAACGTTATTTGTATAGCCTAAAATTTCTACAGAAGACGGATTTTTATTTGATAATTGAACATTTTGTCCTGCATCATTAAGTGCTTCCAGAATAGATGGACTCAATGGTGCAATAATAATGCGACTTTCTTTAGGTATTGGATTCGTTAAATTACCTTTGGCATCCTGTATGGAAATCATAGGTTGCCCAATTAAATTTTCTGGTAAGTTAATATGATCGTTAGGTGTCATTTCTTCACATACAGGAACAGATGGTCCTTCCGATTTATAGCGAACAGCGACACCAATTAATTCCCCATTAGATGAAAAAGTCGGAGAGCCACTAAATCCAGGCCCTGGTCCAATTCCATTAGATGATTGCAATGAATAAATATTAGCAGGAATTGTTGGAGCTATTGTTACACCACTTTTCATATCATAAGTTTGGTTGACTGGATTGACTGCTACTACTGCCAAATTGGCTGAAATAACTTGGGATGCTTCTGTGCTAAGGATATTAGAATCCTTCCCATGAGCAGTTATTTCTCCTACTCCTAATATATTACCTTTATTATCAAATATATAAATAGCTCCAAATGGTGATGCATTTGTATTTCCATTTAATTTTTCGAATAAATCTGGTTCTGCACTCTGCCAGCTTGTTAATATTCTATTGTGTGGATTTTGATGATTACCAGAATCAGCGATAATACTTCCTGTCCCCCAACTTAAGAGTCTACCATCTATGCTCTTCATAACGAGCATAACAGTATTATCTGATTCATGAGCTTCAGTAGGTGTTGTGATGTAATCTCTAAAGCTGTTAGGTCTATTTGACAAATCTTCTGCTTGAGCTACGTTTGATACAAATAAAACAGATGCCAAAGCTCCAATAGAAAATGTTTTCTTTAATTTACTCTTAAATTCTGAAGGCAATCCATCTTGAAATAACATCGTATTTTGAGTAATTTTAAACATAATAATATCCTTGTAAGTTAATAATGATATTATATATGCAAAAATATCATATAATATTTCTGATAGAATAAACCATATTTTTGGGGATAAAAATGATATTAAAATATTGTCTTGATATTTTTAATATTATATTATATATTTAATGAACTTATGAGGTAAATATGTCACTTTCGTTTTTCCAAATACCAATTTTTACTGCTGTTCTTTATAATGAAGATGAGAAACAAATTATGCTTCTTCCAGATTCTGTAACAGACCCAGGTTGGAAAGATATTAAAATTACTTATGGAAAAGCAGATACTCTTTCTATTTATGAAAATAATAATGAAGTAGCTATTATTTCTAATCGTAGATTAGTGCCAATGATTATGGCTTCTACAGAATTTTATCTTGGATGGATTAGTGAATCTGGTGAAGTGAGCCAGCGTGATATTAAAGTGGATACATTGTCTTTATATCCACTTTAATATCATAGATCACTCTTTATGAGAGTGTTCCATTTTTGCAAAAACGAATGAGGCAATAACAAAGCACATAAACATCAATGCAGAGGCATTAATATTCTTTTCTCCACCTAAGGAATAGTAATCCTTAAACATATTCAAACCTGTCATCACTGTCATTGTAGAAGTAACTTTGGTCTTAATCTGTGAGAATGTAATCTTCAGGAGCCATGTAGGATAATCTGGATGAGAGCGGATATCCATTTTGGAAATATAGTTCTCATAACCAGCAAACATAACTGTTGTTACCAGCATACCAATAAGTACCAGATCAATAACTTCAACAATGCCCAGCATGAATTCGCTCATTGTTCCAGTAAAAGTTAGACGAATCATATCTACGGCATCTCGAAGACCACGAATAGTAATCAAACAAAGCATGAAAGCCAATAGTGCATAAAGAGGCGCACTTAGCCAACGTGAATTAAAAAAGATTTGTTCACTTCTATGCTCAAAAGATGTAAGTGCAGATTGGATTTTTGTTTTTGATTCTACGGAATTATTCGGGGTCGTATGTTCTTGGTTCATCGTTTTCTCCATAAAACTGTATATATATCATTTGGATTTAAAAATCAAGAATTAAAAGGCATTTGACAATATTTTTTTTTGTGCTATAATGTTTTTCATGGTAGCAAAAGAGCTACCAAAAAAGGATATTACAATGTTTATGATGTTGTTGGTATATATTTTCACTCTGTTTATCTCGTTCACTAATGCATACTCTGTTGGTCATATGTGGCCATATGCAAAGAATGAAGGTGGATTTGGTAAATTAGTTGCTATTTCTGGTGCTATTATGACAGGCATCGGTTTTTCCATGGTTATTGCGATGACTATTGTAGGTTTGGGTGCAGGACTACATCTTTTTTCTCATCAAACTCTTGTCGCATTTTCTCATATCTTCCCAGCGTTGATTATTATTCCTCTTGTTCTTTCTGGATTTGTTATTACGGTCCAGTCTTGGAAAGCAGTATTTGCAAAAGGTCAGGGTGGATGGGAACGTGCTGGTAATATTGTGACAGCAGGATACAATAGCTATGCTGAAGTCAGTAATCTTATGTCTATGCCTGGAATCCTAAAAAAAGCATTTGACAATAATGATGATTCTGAATCTTCTGCTGCTGGACTTGCTATTGCATTAGTTGCCCTGCTTGGTGGTTTTATTATTGCTTACAAGTTGATTAACTACTTTGCAAATCAGGAAATTAAAAAGTATATGACTGCAACTATTTAACAAAATATAAAAGTCAGAAATAAGAAGGGAGCTTTTTTGGCTCCCTTTTTTTATTTTATTTTTGATTAAATGCTTGCGTGTTCATAGTCATCATGCTATTAAGATAACAGGTTGGCAGAAAACGTAACTTCTGTTTTTAAAACCAAAAAAAATAAGGATTAGAATATGGCAAAAGACGTTGTAACTACAAATGAAAATAAAAAGAAATCTTTAGAATCAGCATTAGCTATGCTCGACCGTTCTTTCGGTAAGGGTGCTGTTATGCGAATGGGAGATAAGCCTAATCAGAATATTGACTCCATTTCAACTGGATCTATCGGACTGGATTTAGCACTGGGAATTGGTGGTCTTCCTCGTGGTCGAATTATTGAAATTTATGGTCCAGAATCGAGTGGTAAGACAACCCTTTCACTTCAAACTATTGCAGAAGCACAAAAGCTTGGTGGTACAGTAGCATTTATTGATGCAGAACATGCTCTAGACCCAGCTTATGCAAAGAAGATTGGTGTTGATATTGATAATGTTCTCATCAGCCAGCCAGACTATGGTGAGCAAGCCTTGGAGATTGCGGAAAAGCTTGTCTCCTCTGGTGCTATTGATGTTCTTGTTATTGACTCCGTTGCTGCTCTTGTTCCTCAGAAGGAAATTGAAGGTGATATGGGTGATAGTCATGTTGGACTTCAAGCTCGTCTTATGAGTCAGGGACTTAGAAAGCTGACTGGTATTGTTGCTCGTAGTAATACCTTGGTAATTTTCATTAACCAGCTTCGTATGAAAATTGGTGTAATGTTTGGTAATCCAGAAACAACTACTGGTGGTAATGCATTGAAGTTTTATGCATCCGTTCGTATTGATATTCGTCGTATTGGCTCTATTAAAGACAAGGACGATGTTATTGGTAATCAAACTCGTGTGAAGATTGTCAAGAATAAAGTTGCCCCTCCTTTCCGTCAGGTCGAGTTCGACATTATGTATGGAGAAGGTGTCTCTAAGCTAGGAGAGTTAATTGACTTGGGTGTTAAGTTTGGATTTGTTGAAAAATCTGGTGCTTGGTTCTCTTATGATAGTACCCGTATTGGACAGGGAAAAGAGAATGCTAAAAAGTTTTTAAAAGAACATCCAGACCTTGCTCAGGAATTGGAAGCAAAGATTCGTAACTCCGCAGTTGAAAATACTGAATTACTGACTGTTGGTCCAACTGAGGAAGATTTTGACTAAAAATAGAACCCTTCTATTTTTTTTATAGAATAAGACAAAACCCCTTATTAAATAGCTATTATGTTTTATTTAATAAGGGGTTTTGTATGTATAGAAAAGGTGTTACTTTAGTAGAGCTGGTTCTTGTTATGGGAATGATGGCGACTATGACAGCATGTGTAATAATGTTAGCTACAGGTATGAGTGAACTTCAATATTATGATTCTTTTAAAGAATATAATCATAATGTTATCAAAGCTATTCAACAGTTAGATCAAGATAATCCACATCATGATGTCTCTCTTTATTCAACAGATGTATTGAATAAATCAGGTCTTTTAAAAGACCCAAATAATAGTAACTTTCATTTTCTTGGTACACAAAAGGATGGTCCCAATCATCTTTTATTAAAATATTCCTTTGTATCAAACAAGGAACATGATGTTAACGATGTAGAAACTAACTTAGCATCAAGAATTAATGATGAAATTAAAGAATATCCTGTTCATAATTTAAAATTTGTTGAACATATTACTGTGGATGGTAAGAGAGAAACAATATTATCTTATAAAATTAATGATAAAGAAGTAGAATAAATACAAAACCCTTTATTAAATAGCTATTATGGTTTATTTAATAAGGAGTTTTTATGCATAGAAGAGGTGTATCGTTATTTGAGACAATGCTTTTAATGGCGCTAATACCTGTCCTTATCGGTATGGTCATGGTATTAGCAACAAGTATAGGAGAAATTCAATATTATGAAGCTTTTAAACAGTATAATCATGATGTAGTTAAAGTAATTCAACAATTAGATCAAGATAATCCACATCATGATGTGTCCCTTTATACAACAGATGTTTTAAACAAGTCAGGTTTATTAAAACCTTCAGATAATAATAGTCGCTTTCATTTTATTGGCACACAAAAAGATGGCCCCAATCACCTTTTATTGAAATATTCTTTTCTATCAAATAAAGAACATGATGCTAAAGATATTGAAGAAAATCTAGCATCAAGAGTTAATAATGAAATTAATGAATATCCTGTTCATAATTTAAAATTTATTGAACAATTAACTGTTGATGGACATAGAGAAACAATTCTATCATATCGAATTAATGATAAAGAAGTAGAATAAATACAAAACCCTTTATTAAAGGGTTATTATCGTTATCATTAATTTTATAAGGGGGGTGTATGTATAGAAAAGGTGTTACTGTAATAGAGATTATTTTTATATTATTGACTATTATAATGCTTGTATCTCTAGGATTAATGTTACTTGATATAGGCAATAAAGATGATATGGGAAGTAAGAATAGTATTCTTCAAAACAACCTTAATATTACAAACCGAAACCTTGATATTATGCAATATAATAATATTATTTTGGATAAAATTAGTCAACTTGATTTAAATAACTCACATCATGATATTTCTATTTATTCAATGGATGTTTTGAATAAATCTGGATTATTAAAAATATCTGCTAATTCATCAATTCACTTAATTAACAGTAAACCCATTTCTAAAAATCATTTGCAATTAATTTACGAAATTAATATAAACAAGGAAGATTATTCGGGCCTGAGGGATGCGTCATATTTTTATGATGATATATATCAGGGATATCATATAAAGCTTATGTCTTTGAGATATGGTTCTCCATCTTATCTAACATATGAGATTTCAGATAGGTGACATACTCCTCGCCAGGAAGTTTTTCCAAAACTTCTTTGAAGGACGAGGCATCTGTATCAGTTATCAGATATAGATGCAAGAGTTCCGCAAGTCGCTGATACTGCATGGGATTTCCTTCGGAAATCCTTAGAAGTTTCAAGAGTTTATTATAAACTTCTTTAAAGGGTAAGGCTTTACGGCCTAAATTGGTAATATTATCTATATTGACTTCATCACAAAGATAATGTATGTACTATTATATGAATATTCGTCATGTAATAACTATCCTTATGATCTTTTTTTGCATACCATCAGCGTATGCTCAACAGGATCAGCATATTCAGTATACTATTGAGACTCTTCAGTCGAGTCTTGATGATTTTATTGATGTAATGACTCAATTGGATAAATATAATACAACTCACGATATTCAGGTTTATACCAATAATATTGTTTTAAAATCCTCCTTATTAAAGAAAGATAATGCTATCAGCATTACTGACTCTATGAGTGGGGGTCTGTATATCGGTTTTAAAGAAATAACATACAATGGTTCTATCGGTTCCGATGCACAAATTAATAATGATATCTACCAAAAATTTAATCATAAAAAATATCCTTGGTTTAATAGAACCATTGAGGTTACTGATGTTTCAGTTCAAGAAGGATATAATGAAGATTATAGTAATAATCCAGCTAAAAAAGTCTTAGTTGTTTCTATGATTATAAAAGTGACATACTCCTCGCTAGGAAGTTTTTCCAAAACTTCTTTGAAGGACGAGGCTTTACAAACAATAAAGTAAAATAAAGATATTTACAAATAATTATATTTATGTTAGAGAGAGAATAAGGAGAAAAATTAATGAGCATTCTTGATAAAATTCGTTCAGAAGGTGAAGGTTTTGAAAGTCAACAGGCAGTAGTTACCCCAGTTGCTGAACCTATAGAAGGTCAGGTTGTTGACTATAAACCAGAATATAAGCCCGCTGAACTTGATGTTCAGAATATTGCTACAACTACGGCAAAAAGTATTCAACTTACGCCACAGCAACGTGAGATGGTTAACAAGGCCAAAAATGCTATTGATTTTATGGATGCTCGTACCGTCCAGGGATTAGATGATGGTATTAATCAACAGTTAAATGGTTTCAACAGTCAGATGCTTCAGAGAGCAAAAGTTTCTGATGTTGCTGACATGTCTCCATTAATTCTTGACGTTGTTAATAAAGCAAAGAATATGGACCCTAGTATCCTTCGTAATGCGGATGGTTCCAATAAGGGTGGTTTGCTTGGAATCTTCAATAAAGGAAAGAATACACTTCAAACATATAAAATGCAGTTTGAAACTGTTGAAAAGCAATTCGATCAGATTGTTAGTCTTCTTGAAGGTGATATTGAAAAGCAGAAACAAGCTTTGATTAATATGGATGAACTCTATAATATTAATTATCAGCAGTATTGTGATTTGAAGCTTTTAATTATTGCAGCAGAAGAAAAGTTGGAAGAAGTTCATAATGTTGTTCTGCCTGATTTGAAGATTAAAGCGGAAAAAGACCCAGATTCCTATGCTGTTCAGACATATCAGCAAGCAATAAGTGGCGCTCATCGTCTGGAAAAGAAGCTTTCAGATATGCATCTTCTTCGTCTTGATTGTATTCAGACAGCACAAATCATTCATATTATCGAATCCAACTCTCTGGCTCAGATTGATAGTACCAAACAGACCATCAATGGCGCAGTCCAACAGTGGAAACGTGGTGTTGTTATTGCTCTGACCTTACGCGATCAGGAAGCTGCTGCAAAACGTGACAAGATGGTGCGTGATGCAAATAATGCAATGCGTGTTCAGAATGCAAGACTCCTTGGTGAAGTCAGTATTAAAGTTGCTGAAAATAACGAACGTGGCGTTATTGATTATGATACTTTGGAAAAGGTCCATGTTTCTCTTATGGGAACAATGGAAGCAATCTCCAAGATTCAGTCAGATGGTCGTCAGCGTCGCTTTGAAGAGCGTAGTAAAGTTGTAGAACTTGAGAATAAAATGCGTCAGTCTGTTATTGCAAATGGAGCTGACCAGCATAAAAATATGTTGTCGTATTCCAACAGTGCAGCACAAAAAGCTATTAGTTCTGAAATTCCAAAGGATCGTCTAAGTCGTCTTTAATATTTTATACGCTTGGGAGTTTTAGTCTGGTTGACTATTTCTCCTGAGTCTGTTATATATGATTACTTTGAAAGTGAGAACATGGCACAGAAACCTACAGCATATATCCCTACGGCAATCACTCCTAAGAAGGAAACAGAGACCTCTAGAGAAATTAATCGTGCTGTAACAACACCTGTTCCTGCAAAGAAAACAGGTGGCTATGTTCCATCTTCTATCCTTCCTGTTTCTCCTGTTCAACAGAAAGAGGTAAAACGGGAGCCATCTGTAACTGTATCGAAACCTAGAACACAGCCTGTTGTTAAGCCAGAGGTTATCCTATCTGGTCCAACTGTCTTACAACAGCAGGAAGAAAAATCTCCATCTGCAATTAATACTTATGGTCATAAAAGGCCACAAGGATATATTGGAAGTCCTAATAAAATTATTGGTCATAATGGAATTGGTGTTTCTGATGAATATTTTGAAAAGAATATTGATGCCTTTGGAAAATTTCCTCTTCATGAATATGAACATATTAAGCGAATGGTTTTAAATTTTGATTTTAAATCTGTTCGTTATATTCTGGATTTTGGCGAATCAATTCAAAAACAGTATTCTCAATTATCAGAGGATATGCTGAGAATGACTTCAACAGGACGTATTGATATTGAAAAATATCTTAATGAGATTATTGTAAGTATTAACTCTTTTGGTCAAGATGAACTTCTGGGAAATATTGGCATTTTCAAAAGTATTTCATTTATGATGTCTAATATCTCTATTGAAGATAGATTGAAAAGGGCATTAAATGAAGTTGATAAATCAGTCCACTATATAGAAAATACTATTCCTCTTATGTCTGAGAATGTTGATAATCTAGATAAGATTGAAAGTCGCTTTGTTATTCTTGACAAGGAACTTCATCATCACATTATAGTGATTAAAATAATATTGCAGTATTTTCGTGAAAATTCTATGGATAGTGATATTAAAAAAATATCGGATAAAAGAGACTATTTAAGTACTCGTTTGGATTCATTATTACAAAGTAGTATAACTGGTCAGCTAACTCCTGAACAGATTAAGTTAATGCGTAATACTTATGTTCAAAAAATTGAATCGGCTAGAAATACTATTTTAAGTTTAGTTGCCTCTTGGAAGTCATATTGTTCGAGTGCTTTATCTATGCTTGAAAGTGGTAATAGAAATATTGGTGGTCTTGTTGGTGATATTATATCTTCCAGAGATAAAATATTAAGTGCAATTGAAAAAAGTCATTGACAGATACCTTAAAAAGGTCTAGATATATGAATGCCGAAAAGGAGAATTAAATGGCACTTAACGCAAGTAAGTTTGAATCACGTAAAGCACTTAATTTTCGAATTGAAAAGTTCGCTTTAACTGAAGTTCGTGCCCAGGTTGGTTTTGCGATGGATGTTTCTGGTTCTCAGCACCCTCTTTATCTGAATGGCGTTATGCAGAATGTAAATGACCGAATTTATCCTGTTGCAGAGCGTTTTGATGATAATCAGAGTATGGATATCTGTCTTTTTGATGGAAAAGCTCATGAAGTTCCTGATATGACTCGGGATAATTATGAGAACTATATTAACGATTATATTATGAATCGTCGTGGTATTTGGGGAACAACTGCTTATGCTCCTGCAATCAAGCATTTTGTCGATGTTTGGTTTGGTTCAAATGTTGTTTATACGGAAGTTGAACGTCCTAACACTGGTGGTTTCTTTAGTAAGCTTCTTAAGGGAGATACTATTAAGGAAAAAGTAGAGGTGGAGTCACGTAAACACCTGCCATCCTATCTGATCTTCCAGACAGATGGTGAAAATAGTGATGAGTATGAAACAGAGCGACTCATTCAATCTATTCAGGACAAAGAAATCTACATTACCTTTATGGGTATTGGAGATGAAAACTTTACCTTTATCCGCAGGATGGCAGATAGATATCCTAATGTTGGCTTTTTTCATGTGAAAGACCTTGAGCATATTTCAGATGATGAACTCTATGCAGGTTTGATTACTGAAGAACTCTCTACATGGCTGAAAAATGCTATCGTTGAAATTGACTAATAGATAAAAATAGAAGGAAATATAAAAATGGCTTTAAATCGACTTAAGAATCTCTCTAGTAAGGGAATGACCTTTAACCTTGATAAGGAAGGCGATCATCTTCGTCATCTTCGTGTTATCCTTAAGTGGGATGGCTCAAGCTATGAAGGTAAGCAGTTTGATGCAGATTTGACTGTTGCGATGCTTGAATATCTTGGAGAGCGTCCAGATGGTAGCCGTCGTCTTAATATTTATGGTGAAGATGAAGCAAATCTTGTTTTCTACGGAAGTGAAAACCGTTACTTCGTAGATACCAATCCTCGTTCATTAATTAAGATGGTTACTGGACCGAACGGTAAGGAAGTTCCAGAGGATACTCTTGAACAGAACAAGAATCGTCCAATTAACATCTGTTCTGCTCATGATGAAATTATTCATACAGGTGATAATCGTAATGGTGAAGGTGAAGGTGAAGTCGCAGAAATTTTCCTTGATCGTATGGGAGAAGATGTTGCTGAAATTGCTATCGTTGGAACCATCCATAAAGGGAAACAGCGTCGTCAGAACTGGGGCGATCTGAATGCAACCCTCGTTCTCCAGAACATTGATACAGGTGAAAATCTTGCAGAAATCTCACTTGGTCGTACACTCTCCAATGATACAGCAGTTCAGTTCGCTTCTCTTTATCGAGATGAATCTGGTGACTGGCAGTTTACTCGTATGGATTCTGGTAGTGATGTTGGACTTGATTTCTTCATTGAACATTGGGTTTCCTAAAACACAATAAAAACATATGTTTTTAACTCCCTTCGGGGAGTTTTTTTTATATGTATATCAAAATACATCTTGCATATAAGACATTTTTAATGTATATATCAAAATAGAGAAAAGGAAGGAAATATAATGTTTTCTCGTTTTAAGTGGGCAATTCTGTTTGCAATTGTTGGTGTTTTCCTGGGTGGTGTATCCGGGGCTCTTATGACAACGGGAGCTATTATTGAAGGTTTCTTGGTTGGTCTTGAAAAGACAGCCACTTTGGCTGTTATGGAGTCCTCCATGAGCTTGGATAATGCGATTGTTGTTAGTAAACTATTGAAGAATCTTTCTCCCTTTTGGCGTAAGATGTATTCGACAGTTGGTTTTCTTATCGGTCTTCTGGTGATGAGATTTTCATTCCCCATTTTGATTGTGTCCTTTATTATGCACATTTCTCCTTGGGAAACCCTTGTGATGGCATTTCATGAACCTGCGAAGTATAGCCTCGCGCTTACATCCCATGAACATCAGATTAGTGCTTTTGGATCAAGCTTCCTTCTGTTGATTTCCCTTTCGTTCTTTATGGACCCCGACAAGGAAGAGCATTGGCTTGGTTTTCTTGAAAAGCCCTTGCACCGTCTTGGTTCCGTAGCGACTATGCCTTTGATTATTACGGTCTCTGTTCTGATGATTGAATCTTGTTTTATCCCTACTACTGAACAGGCAAGCTTCCTTTTTTCAGGTATGGCTGGTGTTGTTGGCTACTACCTTGTTAAAGATGGTCTTGGTTCCTTGGTTGGTGATTTGAATGGTCCTGTCAGTGCAACAAGTGGATTGGCTATGTTCCTGTATATCGAATGTATTGATGGATCATTTTCTTTTGATGGTGTTATTGGTGCCTTTGCTATTACAAATAACATTGTCCAAATTCTTTGTGGTCTTGGAATTGGTGCTTTCGCTATCCGTTTCTTCACTCTGATGATTACAGAAAAAGGTAGTTTGGATAATCTCCCTTATCTGGAGACAGGTGCCTTCTTGACTATTCTTTTCCTGTCCATCCTTATGAAAGTGGATAACTTCTATCATGTTCCAGATTTTATTACGGGTGTTCTTGGTGTTGGTCTTATTGGTGCTGCTCTTTGGGATAGTCTAAGAGTGCTAAAGAAGGAAAAAGCACTTCAGGCTCAGGTTGTAGTAGAATAAAACAGATTACAACAAAAATACTATGGTCTTGTCTATAGTATTTTTGTTCTTTATATAACTTATAAAATTAAAAGGAAACGAGTATTATGGAAGGATTATTTGATGGGGCCTTTGGTGGATTAAACAATCTGGTTGAGGTCGGCAAAAGTGGGTTAAATGCGTATGATAATTATCAAAAAGGCAAACCTATAGATGCTATTGAAAATATTGGAAAGATGCTAAACACATCCAAACCACAAGAAAAAGTTGAGAAAAAAACTTCTGTATTAGATGTTACTCAATATCTTAAGAGGAGTAAAAATGAAGATAATGTGACCTCTTTGTTTTTGTATAATGAAGATATTCTAAAAGAATTTTATGGTAAACGAGATCAGAATATCCCTTATGATGTTATGTTAGGCTTGTTGAAGAAGTTTAACCCTGAATCATCAGCATCTTTAATTACTTTTGGGCATGATGAGCAAACAAAATTAAATACCCTTGTTCAACGTGTTATGGGCTTTGCAATTAGTGAAAAAGATACTAATATTAATAATTGTATTATCAATATTGTTGAATCAACAAAAACGATTGATATCAGTGATTTTGAGTATTTTAATAAGCATCCTAATGGTTCAATGTTCTCTATGAGAACTCCCTTAAAACGCAAACTTATGTTGGCTGAACAATCTATCAAGATTAATGAGGACTATATCAATAAAACAGTTCCTAACCTTCTTTATCAAAGAGTGGCACAAATTGAGGAGATTGAACAGGAACATAAAATTCTGACATCAAACTTGGTTGTTATCTTAGAGACAGCATATTTATTAAGAGACTATATTATTAAAACAGAATCCAAGAAAAATCTGGTTGATCTGCTGGATAGGCGTATCGATTCATTAAAGGAGTCTACTTTTGATGAGAAGATATCTCAAAATCAGATTGATACTTTACGGAGTATTCATGTTAATCGTTTGGAGTCTATTAATAATACAATGATTGGTCTAGTTAATAGCTGGAGAAATTATTGTACTCAGATGTTAAATATGATTAACAATAATCAACGTTCTAATGTCAGTAACATAGCAGGAAAATTCTTGTCTGTTACAGAACAGATTGAACGCCAAGGATGTAGTCTTTAATCATTATTCTAATATGGATAAGCTATCCATATTAGAATAATTCCATAAGAACTCCAATAATATTATGTTTTAAATAAAAGATAAAACAGTCTTTTGCAAATTGGTCATAGGTTATCGTTCCATTCATAACAGAAGATATTTCCGTCCATATCTCTGTTCCTGTATCAATAAGAAAATGGAATGCATTTAGAAATGGTGTTGGATACATAAATCTTAATGATGTTAAAAAGATTACAAAAGCTAAAACAAATTTAAAAAAGCTACCGATTCTATAAAATAATCCTCTTGGAGCATTATAAGATGAAGATGAATATCTATCAAATAGTTTTTTCTTTTTCT
>Ga0157365_10000640_pt1 | contig 14980 bp, 10 predicted proteins | sample AttsexASBM3_FD_111478 | JGI IMG/M metagenome (GOLD analysis project Ga0157365, IMG submission 111478) | Fungus gardens microbial communities from leaf cutter ant in Ribeirão Preto, State of São Paulo, Brazil - Atta sexdens ASBM3 | ecosystem: Host-associated > Fungi > Mycelium > Unclassified ... | reverse complement strand
CGGCCATCAGCAAGATCAAATACGTCATGCTGGGTGACCCGACCGCGCACATCGCACGTAATTTTGATGTGTATATCGAGGAAGCTGGCGTGGCCGACCGCGGCACCTTCCTGATCGATCCGGAAGGCAAGATCCAGTACATCGAAATCACCGCCGGCAGCGTTGGCCGTAGCGCGGCCGAACTGCTCGCCAAGATCGAGGCCGCGCAGTACGTCGCCTCCCACCCCGGCGAAGTCTGCCCCGCGAAGTGGAAGGAAGGCGGCAAGACGCTGACCCCGTCGCTGGACCTCGTCGGCAAGATCTGACGCCCATGGTCATGGTCCGGCCCTTCGGGGCCGGGCCAGCCATGCCACCTTTTCCCAAAGAGCGGAGCCCATTCCCATGTTGCAAGATCCCATCAAGACGCAGCTCAAGGGTTATCTGGCCAGCCTTGCGCACCCGATCGTGCTGGAGGCCAGCCTGGATGAAACCCCTGCATCGCGCGAGATGCACGAACTCCTGCACGAGGTCGCCGCCCTTTCGGACAAGGTGCAGGTGTCCGAGGCGGGTCAGGCCACCCGGCGGCCCAGCTTTGTCATCCGCCGCGATGGCACGAAAACGCAGGTCACGTTCGCCGCCATTCCCATGGGGCATGAATTCACGTCCTTCGTGCTGGCCATGCTGCAGGTTGGCGGTCACGCGCCAAAAATCCCCGATGATGTGGCGGCCCGAATCCGCGCCCTGCCGGGACAGTACAGTTTCGAAACCTACGTTGCCCTGTCATGCCAGAACTGCCCCGATGTGGTACAGGCGCTCAACGCCATGTGCGTGCTGAACCCCAACATCCACAACGTCACGATTGACGGGGCGCTGTTCCCTGATGAAGTCGCCGCGCGCAACATCATGTCCGTGCCGCAGGTGTACCTGAATGGCAGGCTGTTCGAGACGGGGCGCATGGAAATCGAGCAGATACTGGCTCTGCTGGATGCCGACGCACCCCGGCAGGCCGCCGAAAAGCTGAAGGACATCGCGCCGTTTGATGTCCTGATCATCGGGGAAGGGCCCGCCGGGGCGTCGGCTGCGGTCTATGCCGCGCGCAAGGGGCTGCGTACCGGGCTGGTGGGCGACCGTTTTGGCGGGCAGGTCATGGATACCGCAGGCATCGAGAACTTCATCTCGATCCCCGAAACCGATGGCCCGAAACTGGCTGCGGCACTCGAGGCCCACGTCCGGCAGTACGATGTGGAGATCATTCCCGGCCAGCGTGCAAAGGAACTGTTTCCCGCCCCCCAGCCTGGCGGCCTGCATGGCGTGGTGCTGGAAAATGGCGCGGTGCTGCATTCGCACACGGTCATACTGGCGACGGGCGCGCACTGGCGGCATCTGGGCGTGCCGGGTGAGGAAGAATACCGCAATAAGGGCGTGGCCTACTGCCCGCATTGCGATGGCCCGTTCTACAAGGGCAAGCGCGTGGCCGTGGCCGGTGGCGGCAATAGCGGGGTGGAAGCGGCAATCGACCTTGCGGGTATCGTGGCCCACGTGACGCTGCTGCAGCGCGGGTCGCACCTGAAGGCGGACAAGGTGCTGCAGGACAAGCTGCATACCCTGCCCAATGTCACGGTCCTGACCGAAGCCCTGACCACCCGGATCGAGGGGAATGGGCGTAACGTGACGGGCCTGACCTATCGTGGTGGCGATGGCGCGGACCACCACATCGACCTGGAAGGGGTGTTCGTACAGATCGGCCTGCTGCCCAATACCGGCTGGCTGAAGGGGACGCTTGATCTGAATGACTTCGGTGAAATCATCGTGAATGACCACTGCGCCACATCAATCCCCGGTGTGTTCGCGGCGGGTGATGCGACAACCACGCCCTACAAGCAGATTGTCATTGCCGTGGGCGAAGGGGCGACGGCCGCGCTGTCCGCCTTTGACTACCTGATCCGCGTGCCTGCGCCCGCGCGGGAAAAGCTGGTCATGGCCTGATCATCGATCCATCTGTCCCGACAGGACCATCATGAAGCGTTCCAAATGCCGCCTTTTTCAAAAGGCGGCATTTTTCTTACGTGCGAATGCCACGCAACCCGTCTGCCTTCGGGCCGTTTCGCAGGGGCAGGCGACATGAAGGTGGCGTTGGCCGACAGGTGCCACGCGGCCGCATGAACCACGCCTGTTGCCTCATGATCCCGACGGAGACAGGCCAATGGCGTACAAGACAGTCAATCCGTTTACCAACGAAACCATTGCAACATTTCCCGATCTGACGGATGCGGAACTGGCGCAGAAGCTGGACCGCGCCCATGCGACCTACAGGGACTGGTCGAAACTGCCCTTTGCCCGGCGTGCGGCGATTGTGGGCAAGGCCGCCGACCTGCTGCGCGAACACAAAGACAGGTATGCCCGCCTGCTGACGCTGGAAATGGGCAAGCTGTACCGCGAAAGTCTGGCGGAGGTCGAACTGTCCGCCGATATCCTGCAATATTATGCCGATAATGCCGAAACATTCCTTGCACCGCAGAAACTGACGGAAAAAAGCGGACGTGGGGATCAGGCCATGGTTGTCAGCCAGCCGCTGGGCATCCTGTTCGCCATCGAGCCATGGAATTTTCCCTACTACCAGCTTGCCCGCGTGGTGGGGCCGCAGTTCATGGCGGGTAACGTGGTGATGGTGAAGCATGCATCCAACGTGCCGCAGGCGGCTGCCGCCTTTGAACAGCTGTTCCGTGATGCCGGCGCGCCGGAAGGGCTGTACACCAACCTGTATGCCACCCGTGACCAGACGGGGCGCATCATTGCCGATGACCGTGTGATTGGTGTCGCCCTGACCGGCAGCGAGGGGGCTGGGGCCATTGTCGCGTCACAGGCCGGCAAGGCGCTGAAAAAGACCACCATGGAACTGGGCGGTAGCGACGCGTTTATCGTGCTGGAAGATGCGGACCTTGAAAAATCCGTGAAATGGGCGGTCTGGGGGCGCATGAACAATGGGGGGCAGTGCTGTGTCGCGGCCAAGCGCATTATCGTAGCCGAGCCGATTGCCGATGCCTTCCTCGATCGCTTTGCAACCGAACTGGGGAAGCTGGTGCCCGGTGACCCGATGGATGAAAAAAGCGGGGTTCCGCCCCTGTCATCGCAGGGTGCTGCCGACCAGCTGAATGAACAGGTGGAACTAGCGGTAAAGAATGGCGCGAAACTCATGCGTGTTGGCCCCACGCCCCCCAACCAGGGCGCGTTCGTGCAGACCGGTATCCTGACCGATATTACCCCCGACAACCCGGTGTTCCATCAGGAACTGTTCGGGCCGGTGGCCATGTTCTTCCGTGTCCGTGACGAGGCGGAGGCCATCGCTCTTGCCAATGACAACCCGTACGGGCTGGGTGGCTCGGTCTTTACGTCCGATCCGGCACGCGGCATCAGGGTGGCGGAACAGATCGAAACAGGCATGGTCTATGTCAACCATCCCACATGGACCACGTCAGACCTGCCGTTCGGTGGTGTCAAGCGCTCGGGCTTCGGTCGGGAACTGTCTTCCATGGGCATACAGGAATTCGTCAACAAGAAGCTGATTGACGTCGTGCCGATTGATGCCGGTCCGTAAAGGACGTTTGTGCGGTGCGCTGTATTGCCCGTCCATGACTGGATGATGCTCCACCCCTCCCGTTCAGCCCGTTACGACGGGTTGGCCGGGGCGGCTGGTCCCCGCGCGGCGTCAGGCGCCGGTGCCGCGGTGGGGGAGGCTGGCGCAAGCTGCGACGTCCGGGTGTCGGGCGTGGTGGCGGTAGCCGCGGCAGGCAGCCATCCCCCTTCAAACCCGGCACGTTCCAGTCCCGCGCGGATATAGGGGTTGCGCTTCATCACGTTCCATACCAGCCCGCTGCGCCAGTTTTCAATCATGAGCAGGATCGGCCCCTGATCGATGCCCAGATATTCCCTGTCGGTCCAGAAGGTCTGCCCGTTGCGGAAACTGGGGTTGAACGCATCAACGAAACCGTACTGGCCGTAAATACTCTGCCCGTACCTGTTTTTCATGTTGCGCAATGTCGGCAGCACGATTTCCGGCGCAAATGCGATGGACCCGGCAGCGGCGGTAGGGGCAACGGTGCCATCATCCTGCGTATAGTCACGGCCCGTGCCACGGGCGGAATAGGACAGGAAGTGCCGCGACTGCCCGTCAATCTGCCGGGTGACATCACCGGGACCGTCACACGCGGTCAGGCCCCACATTGTGGCACTGTAATCATGCCATTTGCCGGGGTTGGCAATGGCATAGGCCCGCTGGGCATAGACGGCGCGGCGGCTGTTTTCAAAATAGTCGATCTGCTTTTCACGCGCCCATGCATCCCGCACGCCACGGAAATCGATCCATGCATGGGTGTACTGGTGGCCGAACAGGGGCGCGAAATTCAGGAAAGTCTGTCCGTAATAATCCCCCCAGCGCTGGTTGTTCGTGGCCAGCCACGCCTGCCACGACGTAGGCGCAAGCGCATGGGTGGGTGAACCCAGGCCAAGGATATAGGCCATCATCCCCTCGCTGTACCCTTCCCAGTAGCTGGGAATGAAGCCGTGTTCGGGACTCCATCCCATGCTCAGCCGGTTGTCGGGGCGGGTCATCCACTGCCAGTTGACGCGTTTGTACAGCTGGTCCGCCAGGGTGCGGATCTCGGCTTCCTGCGGTGTATCGCGATCAAAAAAGGACTGTGAAAACAGCACGCCCTGCATCAGCAGCGCCGTATCGATGCTGGACAGTTCGATATCATGGCTGAACCGCAGTCCCGTGCCTTTGTTCAGGAAGTGATAGTAAAACCCCTGATACCCCATCGCCCCGTCCGCCGTGTCGTTCTGGGGACCATCCATAAGATAGTGCAGGGTGGCAAGTGTCCGTGTCGCGGCCTGCGCGCGGGTGACGTAGCCCCGGCTGGCCCCGATGCCATAGGCCGTCAGACCGAACCCGATGGAGGCTACGCTGCTCAGTGTCTGGGGGGATGGGTACCGGTCCGGCACCAGCCCGGTCTTCGGGTCGCCTGCATCCCAGAACCAGCGGAACGTCCGCCGTTCCAGATCGTTCATGAGCGCGGTATCCGCAGTGCTGGTGGCGGCATGGGGAACGGATGGCGCCGCCGCCGCGCTGGCCGTTACGCCATCAGCCGCGCGTGCGGACAGGATGGGGGAGGATGAGGCAATAATCAGGGCTGACAGGATGACACGCGCGTGCCGTCCCCTTGGTCGAGAATGCAAAACCCGGTCTCCCGCCCGTTGCCGTTCGGCTTTTATGAATTCAGATCCGGGCCGTGGCAATATCCCGGCAGGCATCCGGGGGCAGAAGTTTCATTACGAAATGTAACTGACAAGGCGGGCAGGGCGGTTTTAACGTCCCGCCGTGCGGACCGGCGCAGGCGACGGTGTGGCGGATTCCCACCCCAGCCCAAGCGCCTTCTGCACGGCAATGTAGTCATTGGTCATGCTGGCCTGCGCCTGTGCCTGCTGCTGTTCGATCTGGACGCGCTGGCGTTCCACATCCAGCGCGTCAATGACCGACAGGGTGCCCGCGCGCTGGCGCTGCTGCGCCAGTGTCCATGACCGGTCGGACGCCCCGCGCGCTTCCTGCAGTTTCAGCACGTATTCCCGCTGGTGGCCAAAGCGGGACAGCGCGCCTTCGGCATCCTGCAGCGCGGATAGGACGACACCCTGATAATGGGCAAGGGCGGCATCACGCCCGCCCTTTGCTTCGCCCACGCGCGAATTGGTGCGGGCAAAGTTCAGGATGCTCCATTCCAGCGTGGGGCCGCCCATGTAGGAAAAACTGTCGCCCGAGAAGAAACGCTGCCCGTTGGCGGCGGTGAAGCCGACCGTGCCGAACAGGCTGATCTTGGGGAAATACTGCCCGATGGCCTGCCCGATCTGGGCATTGTTCGCGGCAATGTCGCGTTCGGCCACGCGGATGTCGGGACGCCTGCGCAGCAGGTCGGCGGGGTTGCCAACGGGCACTACGGCAGGCGGCAGGGGAACCGGGGCGGGCGTGGATAACTGCGCGTCAAGCTGCCCCGGCTCGCGTCCGGTCAGGGTGGCCAGCGCGTCCATGTATCCCGCCTGCTGGGCCTTCATGGGGGCAATGGCGCCCTGAATCTGTAACAGCTGCCCCGCGAAGCGTTCCACATCTTCCTGCGATGCCGTGCCCTGTGCCCGGCGCTGGCGGGTCAGGTCCAGCATGGTCTGCTCGATTTCGACGGAACGCTGCATAAGCTGGAGCCTGCGCTGCACATCACGCAGGCTGACGTAATTGCGGCCCACATCTGCCGCCAGCCGGACACGGGTATCGGCCAGCTGCGCCATCTGGGCCTCGCTTTGCGCACGGGCGCCTTCGTATCCGCGCCGGTTGCCGCCAAAGGGGTCGATTTCCCAGCTGGCGTCAAATCCCGCGCCATAGGAATCCGACTTGATGGCAGGCGGCAGCGACATGGCCTCCGGCTGTCCGCTGCCGCCAAGGACCGAGGTAATGTCCCCCGTGGGCAGGCGCGTGCGGTCCCAGAACGCGGCCATGCCACCGCCGGGGAAGAACCCGGCGAAGCGTTCACGCTGGGTTGCGCGCGCGGTATGCAGCCGGGCCGCCGCCTGCTTCATGTCGGGGCTGTTGTGCAGCGCGGTGGTGACAAGGTCGGTCAGCACCGGATCGTTCAGTCCGTCCCACCAGTGCGACAGGGGTGCCTGCGCCGTGGTCAGCGCGGGGTCTGCGCGGTGGAATCCTGCCGCATGTTCGGCCACGGGGGCGACGTGCGGCGGCCCCTTGTAATCAGGGCCCACGGAACATGCCGCAAGCGTCGTGGCCAGGGTGATACCGGTAACGGTGCGGCATGCGCGTGCATGACGACGGGAGGGGAAAAGGGTCATGTGCGTCATCCCACCGTCATGCCGGCATCTTTGGGCATGGGCTTGATAAGGATTACAAGGGGCATCATCACCAGCAGGGCGATGCCAAATATCCAGAACAGGTCGCCATAGGTCATGACCGTGGCCTGCCGCGTGATCAGGGCGCTCAGGCGCGCCAGCCCGTAATGCTGCACGAATTCCTGCCCCAGCGGGGAATTGGCGGTGATGGTTTCCTCGATACGGGCGGTATGCAGGTCCATCCGGCGGTCATGCAGGGTCGCGACCGCCGCCAGTCCGAATGATCCCCCAAGGTTGCGTGCGGCGTTGAACAGGCCGGACGCATCTTCCGCATACTGTATGGGCACCGCGCTCGTCGCTGCCTGGTTGAGGAACAGCAGCGAGAAGAACTGCGCAAAACCACGCACCACCTGCGACCAGAAAAAATGCGGCCCCGCGCTGTCGGGTGACAGGTGCGCGTTCATGAAACAGCTGACGACATACAGGAACATGCCAAATGCGATGGCCAGCCGGATATCAAGCTTGCGCACCAGAATGGGAAATACCGCCAGCATAAGCAGGGTGGGAATGCCGCTTATGGCGGCCACCACACCGGACTGTTCGGAATTGTAGTCGGGAACGGCGGCAAGGAACTGCGGGATCAGGTACAGGATGCCATACAGCGCGCCGCCCACCCCGAGGCTGAGGACAAATACCCCGAAAAAGCTTTTCTGCAGCAGGATTTTCAGGTGGATGACCGGCTGTCGTGACCGGAACTGTCCCACCACCAGCAGGATCATGCCAAGCAGGGACATGATGCTGAGTTCGCGGATCATGTCGGATTCAAACCAGCGTTCGCGCTGCCCTTCCTCCAGCACCACGGTCAGGCCACCCAGCCCCAGCACCAGCCCGGCAAGGCCGTAATAATCGGTGTTGCGGAATTCGCCCCAGTCGATCCGCCCCTTGGGCAGGCCGACAAACAGCAGCACCATCAGCCCGATGCTAATGGGCAGGTTGAGGAAAAAGGCATAATGCCAGCTCAGGTTTTCCGTCAGCCACCCGCCAATGACCGGCCCGATCACCGGGCCAAGGACTGCTGTCATGCCAAACAGCGCGATGCCCACCGGCCGTTGCGCCGGTGGCAGGCGCGTGGCCACGATGGTCATGGCGGTCGGGATCATCGCCCCGCCCGTAAAGCCCTGTCCCACGCGGCCGATGATCATGTGCATGAGGTTGGGCGAAAGCCCGCACCACATGGAAAAGATGGTGAACAGCACGGCTGCGATCAGCAGGAAATTGCGCAGCTTGAATATGCGCTCGAACCATCCGGCCAGCGGGATCATGACGATTTCGGCCACAAGGTAGGCCGTGGTGACCCATGTGCCCTCGCTGCTCGACGCCCCGATTTCCCCCTGGATGGTGGGCAGCGCCGAATTGACGATGGAGGTATCCAGCGTCGCCATAAGCGCGCCGATGGTGCCCGCCGCCACCGCCAGCCATGCCGCCGCGTCCGCTTTCTGCGGGGCGGTGGGGCCGCTGGGGTCTGCTGGCTGCGTGCTCACGATCCGCCACCGCCGGGGGCCGGGTCGGTTCCGGCTGCCAGCGTATCGACTGCCGCCGTAACCGACAGACCGGGGATCAGCACCACACGTTGCGCCGGATCGGGCTGGATATGGATGCGCACCGGCACGCGCTGCACCACCTTGGTGAAGTTGCCGGTTGCGTTGTCCGGCGGCAGCAGGGCGAACTGCGCGCCCGTGCCCGGCGCAAAGCTTTCGACCGTGCCGTGTATTTTCTCACCACCCAGCGCATCGACCGATACCGTGACCGGCTGGCCCGCGCGCATGCGACGGATCTGCGTTTCCTTGAAATTGGCGACAAGGTAGATGTCCTGCACCGGCACGATGGTCATCATATGCGTGCCCACGGCGGCGTACTGCCCCACGCGGGCGCTGCGGTCGCCCACGCGTCCGTCCACGGCGGCGCGGATGGTGGTGGCGTCCAGATCCACCTGCGCGGAACGCTGCTGGGCTATGGCCTGTTCAATGCGGGCCTGCGCCTGCAGGATCTCGGCGCGGAAGGTGGCGATCTGAAGCTGTGCGGATTTCAGGGCGGCAGTGGCCTGCGCCAGCTGGGCATGCGCCTGTGCGCTGCTGTTGCGCAACTGGTCGTAATGTTCGTTCGTTTCTGCCCCCGTGGCGGCCAGCGCACGGTAGCGGGCAACCTGCCGGTCGGCAAAATCGACCTGTGCCTGCGCTGCGTCGCGCCGGGCCTGCGCCTGTGCGATTTCGGCATCCTGCGCGTCGATCTGGGCCCTGGTCTGGATGATCGCGGCATTGCCCTGATCCGCCAGCGCGCGGGCCTGTTCAAAGCGCGCGCGGGGGTCGCGTTCATCCATGCGCACCAGTACCTGCCCCTTTGTCACCGTCTGGTTTTCCGCCACCAGGACCTGATCGACAAAGCCGGCCACGCGGGTGGATACCGTGACCTGATCGGCCTGCAGGTAGGCGTCGTTCGTGGACTGGATGAACCGCCCATGCGTCCACCAGTGAACCAGCCAGACCACAAACGCGATCAGGGCAAGACCCGCGATGCCTGCCAGTACCAGCCTGCGCATTGCGGCCTTGCGCGGGTCGACCGGTTTTTCCGGGGGGATGTCCGTTGTCGCACTGTCTGGTGCGCGCTGGCCTGAGGAAGAAGGATCGGTCTGGTGTGTATCAGGCATGCGCCACCATATATGGAACGATTTGGTACTGTTTTGTTAGGTGGACATCACGATATGGTCAAGCCACCGACGCATCGTGGTGGCAGCAGGTCACACGTGCACCGGAAGGCTGCCGCCAGAGGCCATGCCGGAGCAGGCCCCGGCATCCAGCAGGCCAGTTCCGGGCATGTCGTGCCGCTTCGGGGGTAATCGTCGGGCGCTGGGGCGGGATCAGGGGCATCATGTGGCCTGCGATGCGCAGGATGCTGTCTGTGCACGACAGGGCAGGCCGGATGTGCGCGCACCTGCGCCCCACGGTGCTGATGGCAACACAGGTCAGTCACGTTTTTCAAACGCACCGGCAATGGTCAGCGTGACGGTATCGCCCAGCATTGGCATATAGGCCGTAACCCCGAAGTCACTGCGGCGCAGTGTGGCTGTCGCCTCGAACCCCACGGTATAGGCCCTGTCCAGCGGGTTGACGCCAGCGCCGACATAACGGGCCTGCAGGACCACCGGGCGGGTTACGCCATGCAGCGTAAGGTTGCCCGTAATGGCTGCGCCGTTCACGCCAGCGGGCACGACTGATGTGGAGGTAAAGGTCGCATCCGGATACCGGCCCGCGTCAAACCAGTCCGCATCCTTCAGTTCCCCTGTCAGCCTGTCGCTGGTGGTCTGAAGGCTGCCGATCGGCACGCTGACTGTCAGCCGCGCGGCGGATGGATGCGCCGGATCAAGCTGCAATGTGCCGCTTATGCCTGAAAACATGCCGGAATAATGCGTGAACCCCATGTGCAGCACGGAAAAGATGATCTGGGTATGGGCCGGATCGACCCGATAGCGTCCGGCCTGCACCTCTGCCACGGGTGGCGCGGCCAGGGCAGGGGCCGCCAGCAGCATGAAGGCTGCGGTAATGCTGGTCATGTAGTGTGTCATGAAACCACTCCACAGACGGGATGCCCGCCGCCTTCAGCCAAACCGGAAACCCGACAGCGCCTTGCCCATCACGGTATCGCTGTAATCGCGCACGCCCCGGTCCGTCCCGGCGGCCCCCGCTACGAACATGAGCGGCAGCAGGTGCTCGGGCCGGGGGTGGCAGATCCGTGCGCCCGGTGCGTGCATCCATTGTGTCAGCGCCTCGGTCCGTACGTCCGGTGGGGCTTCCACCGCATGGGCCAGCCATGTGTCGAATTCCCGTGATACGGCGTTGGACTGCGGGTTCTGGCCCATGAAATGGTGCAGGTTATGATACGTCATGCCCGTGCCCACAATCAGGATGTTCTGCTCACGCAGGGGGCGCAGCGCCGCCCCGATCCGTATTTCCATTGCGGCGTTCAGGTCGCGTTGCAGCGACAGTTCCACAACCGGGATGTCCGCCTGCGGAAACGCCAGCATGAACGGGATGAACACGCCATGGTCAAACCCGCGTTCGGGGTCCTGCGCGCAGGCAATGCCCGCCCTGTCCAGCAGGGCGCAGGCATGCGCCGCGAGTTCCGGCGAACCCGGCGCGGGGTAGCGGAGCTGGTATGTATGCGGTGGAAAGCCGGAATAGTCATATATCAGCGCGGGATGCGCGCCGGATGTCACCGTGGGCACCCCCGTTTCCCAATGGCTGGACACGACCACGATCCCGTCCGGAGGCTGCGGCAGGCCTGCCGCCACCCCGCGCAGGTAGGCCGCCATACGGTCCCATGTATCGGACCAGTCCATGAAGAAACATGGCCCCCCGCCATGTGGCAGGAACAGGACGGGCTGGCGGGGCCGTGCCGTTTCGTTGCTGGGGCGTGGGTGCTGTTCCATGCCGGTCACCTTCCTGTCGTGGTCGTCATGATCCCTTCATATCAGGATCAACGCCCCATATGCGCATCCGTTACGTGGCAGGGGCTACGTGCCAGCCCGTGGGGCGTGGCTGCGTGTGAATGGGGACGTCAGAATTTTATCTGGAACATCGACATGACCGCATGAAAATGTTCGGGCGTGTCACCGCCCGTGATCTGCCCGTATTCATATTGTATGGTCGTGCGGATGATTCCCGTGGGCCACCAGTTCACGGCCAGCGACCCGGTCTGCTGATCGCCGCCATGTATGGGGCCGGCGTCAAGGTCCGCCTGGGAATAGCGGGCTGCCACCTCCAGCACGCCATAGCCGTTGCACAGCATGCTCTGTTTCGTGTCGCATGAGGGCGAGGAAAACGCCGCCGTGCGTCCCTTCCACTCCCGTCCTTTTCCATTGATGGTGTAGCCAAGCTGCCCGTACCACCCGTGGAAGCGCAGTTGCTGGCTGCTGCTGTTGATGTGGCTGTTCAGCATGACGTCATAGGCTTCACCCTGAAACAGCAGTTTCTGCCATGATACGGCGGCCTCCACCCCGAAGGCGCCTGCGCTGTCGGACTGGATTTTTCCTGTATTGAGGTATTTTGAAACCGTTCCGGGATTGATTTCCGGATTGTCGGACAGCGACAGCGTGGGCGCCGCATTGCCCGCGGAGGCCGGGCGGAATATCCATTCCCCCGAAAACCCCAGATGGAACAGCAGCGAGCGCGTGCGCACCGGCAGGCCGACCAGGCGGAACGCCATGGCGCGCTGGTTGCCGTTTTCGCCCGGGCCTGCGGTGCCAGCCGTGGCGGACAGGGCAAAATGATAACGTTTCCCATACGTTTCCGCCTGCACCGCCTGCCGTTCGATGCCCGTGGCCAGGTTGCGTGTCAGGGTGGAGATGCTGGAACGTTCGATAAAGACGGTATCGCCCTGCGCCTGCATGGATTCAAGGCCGAAGCTGGGTTTGAAAATACCCGCCGTAAACACGAAATGCCGCAGCCCGATATAGGAAACCTGGCCTTCAAACAGACGCATGGGCCCGCCGGGCGCAGGCCCGAAATCCCATATCGCCCCGATTTCGACCTGTTTATGGATATTCAGCCGCACGCCATTGCGCATGCGCGCGCCACGTGCCCCCGTGCCCGGACGGGCAGGCGATGCGCCGGGAAACCCGCCAACATCAAGCTGGTCCGTGGCGTAGGGCTTTATGGTTATGCCGTGCAGGTCAATGGTGGGAACGCTTTGGGCATGGGCCGTGCCTGCGCACATCATCACGAAAGTGCACAGTGCGGATCCGGCTTGCAATCGGCATGACAAGGGGCAGTGCTCTCCACACAACGTCATGAGGCGGGTCTACAGCCCATAGCATGGAAAGGCGGGGGAAGAAGTCATCAAATCTGTGCACGGGCGCGTTGCCCGTCGGGAAACAGGGCGTGGCGGTCACCGGGCATGGTCTTTCGTGCGCATGACCCGGCCAAAGGGAACCTGTCCAAAATCATGGGCATAACCGCCATCGGTCCACGCGGTCCGGCCTGCGATCATGACATGGCGCACGACGCCGGGCGGCCGGTTGATGACCTGACGGCAGCCGAATGCGCTGCGATACACGAACTCATAGGTTTTTTCCGGGTCCCACCGGCGCAGGGCATCAGGGTCGATGACGCACAGGTCCGCCTGCGCCCCGATCTTCAGCACGCCGGTATCAAGGTTGAAAAAGGCCGCAGGCAGCCCGGTCAGCCGATGGACGGCAATGGCCACCTGCTGCGGCCCATCGGGCTGGGCGATCTTCAGGGTGCGCAGGTTGCCGTCATAAAAGCCGATATTGGCCAGATGCGCCCCACTGTCATTGAACCCAGGCAGGGTGTGGCGGCTGAACAGCAGTTTTTTCAGGGTGGCCGGATCATTGTTGGCAATGACCGTCTCCCATCGCAGGTCCGTATCCCACTGCCGCAGCAGGTGTATGAAAAAGGCGGCGTCGTCCTCGATGGGGTTGGGAAAGGTCGCGAAGAACGCGGCTTCCGCCGGGCTGGCGGCGCCATGGTGGCCCCGGCTTGCCTGCCACCGGCGCAGGCGGTGATAGGGCTGCTGCAGCGTCTCGCCATTCCAGTGGGGCAGGGGACATTCGGCCACCTTCATGTCTGACAGGCGGCGCGTCAGCACGGTATCCTCCAGCCGTAGCAGACGTCGCAGCCGTGCAATGGACCATCCCGCCTTGCCCTTCATCCACATCGCGCGAAAGGCCGCGATCCACTGCGGGCTGTCCAGAATGCGCAGGCGGCCCGCCCGGTCATCAAGCTCCAGCTCATTCAGGGCGCGCAGTTCGGGAATTTCATCCGCAATGGGGTTGATCGCCCCGTCGCTCCATATCCGGAACGGACCCGGCAGCACCTGGAAACGGAAGATGCCGCGCAGCAGCTTTGAATTGAGGATGGCCGACAGCATGAGGCACATCGTGACCGCCGCGCGGTTGGTGCGCAGGTCGATCGCCGCCAGCACCGTGGTCCGCAGTGGCCGGCCATACAGCCGGCCACTGCTGAGCAGGAAGGTGCGCACTGCCCTGAAGATATGATCCTTGGGGGGTGTCGCCTGCCATACGCGCCCATAGCGGCGCACGATGCGGGTCAGGCGCGACAGTTCGCGAAAACTGGCGTACTGCGTAGGTATCCGGCGTTTTTTGTGCGGGGCATTGGCCAGGAAGTGAAAGGGCAGCGCATCGGTGGAAAACCCGGCATAGCCCTGCGCCATGCCGGCCTCAAGCAGTTGCGCCATCTTCGCGCGTTCGCGGCGGCTGGGCCGGCGTTCAATTGACCGCCGCAGCCCCATTACCGCAATGCGCAGCATGGAATGGGGAATGAGCGGCACGACATTGGCCCCCAGCGGCAGGCGGGACAGGTGATTGAGATACCCCTGTGAATCCGTCCATGTGCAGGCATCCGCCACCCGGGCCAGAACGGATTTGGGCATGTTTTCCACCCGGGCGAAACAGTCTACTATGGGATCTTCCCCGTCATTGCGCAGGTGGCCATAGGTTACGCCGATGGAACAGTTGCCGATGACCACCGTCGTGGTCCCGTGCCGCACCACCTCAGGCAGCTGGGGTGCCAGTTCCAGTTCAAGGTCAAGGTGCGTGTGGATATCCAGCAGTCCCGGCATCAGCCACAGTCCGGTGCAGTCCACCTGTATGGCGTTTTCATCCCACTGCAGGTCGGGTGAGATCGCCGCGATGCGGCCATGGGATACGGCAATGTCTGACATGACGGGACAGCCACCAGTCCCATCAAAAAAAAGCGCGTTGCGGTAAACGGTATCGGGCACGCGGGCCTCCATGCATCAGGGCGCAGGTATGGCCGGGTGTGGCCTGCATCCTGTCTTTGTATGACAACAGCATGGCGCGGGTGCGGTTGCGTTACGGTTTGTCGGGGGGACATAAAACCCGGCGCATACGGGCGTGTACGCTCTGGCCATATCGCGCGCCCATGCGTATGGAGATGCCCCACATAATCATGACGAAGGTCCGGGCATCCCGCATGGACAGGCAGCACGACGCAGGTGAGGGTATGGTGCACGCACGGAAAATGACATGTCGGTCCTGACGCGGCTGTTCCCGCTATGGGCGGTGCTT
>Ga0157365_10000639_pt1 | contig 14990 bp, 9 predicted proteins | sample AttsexASBM3_FD_111478 | JGI IMG/M metagenome (GOLD analysis project Ga0157365, IMG submission 111478) | Fungus gardens microbial communities from leaf cutter ant in Ribeirão Preto, State of São Paulo, Brazil - Atta sexdens ASBM3 | ecosystem: Host-associated > Fungi > Mycelium > Unclassified ... | reverse complement strand
CGTTCTAAATCCAGAATACATCAACATAACATCCAGCCAACGCACCCAGACAAAAGCCCAAAGCACATAAACCAAACGCCGCCAACATATCCCTTCCATTCCAGATTCTATTTTAAAAGAACATCCGAAACTACTGAACTCATTCAGCTTTCTGTTTCGGCCCGTCCGGTGTTGCTCCGTCCGTGAGGGGGGCTTTTACGGAGCACTCACCCCCCTGTCAACGCGAAAATGAAGATCGATGATGTTTTCTTTCGCACCCTGTTAGCCCTGCTGCGAACTCCCCTCCGCCTGTTCCTCCCACTCCAACACGCCGCCCTCCTCCATAGGCGACGCGCCCTCAACACAAACTACGTTCGTAGCCTCTACAGCAGGCCGCACCCTAGCCTCCCATGACCATACACCCCAGCGGATCGACCGCGTCCTCATTCTGTTCCTGCCCATCATCATAGCCGCACCTCTCAGAAGACCGCCGCAATACGACATCGCTTGATGAACAATGAAACCGAACCACATGAAGACGGTTCCATGGCTTCACAGCGAAACTCAGGGAAAACCGCCCTTCGGAGGGACGAGTAATGGCAGAAATCGATAATTTTCTGAAAAGTCTTCAGGGCGAAACACCACCCACCCAGGATCCAGCTATCGCAGCCCTCTGGTGGGGCGGAAAACGCAAGTGGGAACAAGCCCACGCCATCGCGCAAGATCATGAGGGAGACCGACGCTGCGACCGCATCCATGCCTGGCTCCACCGACAGGAAGGCGATCTCGGCAACGCCCGTTACTGGTATCGTCGTTCCGGCCACGCACCTTCCACGGCTACACTGGAAGAAGAATGGCACGAAATGGTTGAGGCTTTCCTAATGCGCTGAGTTACCGACAAATCGGTCCAGTTCCGCCCACCCCGCCACGATATGGTAAAAAGAACTGGCCGGAATCTTGTCACTGGCTGCCTGCCCGTCAGCACTGAACTGATCCATCCATCCCCCCTCGAAAACCGCGGGAAAATATTTTCCCAGCAGATTCTCCCCCACCGTAGCCGCCCGCACCCCCTCGCCCATCGCGCAATCCGCACGCAAAGCCTCGGTCTGCGCCCAAAGCCGCGCCCCTTGCCCCGTCACAACCCCGGCACGATCCACGGTATCAAACACAAGCCCACTCTCCCGATCCACCCCATAAAACCGCGCCATTGCATAAAGTCGCCCGGCCTCTGGCCTTACTCCCCCGCCAGTCAACCGCGCATGCTCATGCAAAAGCCAGACCCACTCGAAATGATGCCCCGGCTCCACAACCTCTCCCGCAGCCCCAGCCGCAGGAGACCAGTCCGCCCCGAAATATTCCCCCAACGTCCCGGACCGCTCATCGAACAGATGCCGCCCGAACAGCGCCAGCAAATCATTCACGAACCCAAGATCCCGTTCCTCCCCCGTCGTTTCAAACACAGCCAGAGCCGCCTCCAGCAGATGCATATGCGGGTTCTGCTGCAACAGCCCAGCCTCGACCGGCAGCATGACATGAAACCCGCCCCGCCCGGTCGCCATCGCCCGATACAGCCAGCCGATCGTCTCCCGCGCCACCCGAGCTGCCACCCCATCCCGCGCCAGCCGCTCATACCAGGCCAAAGCAAAGATTACGAACGCAATGTCATACAACTCCGCCCGCGCATCCAGCACCGTCCCATCCTCCCCCAGCCGCCGCGCCCAGCCACCATCCTCCCGTCGCGCCCGCATCATGAAACGATACACCCCCTCGGCCCGCCCCGCTGCCCCATCAACACCCCGCAAGGCCGCAAACGTGAACGCATAAAGCTGGCGTGCCTGCACCCGAAGCCGCTTGAACCCAGGCCGCGCCGGCACGCCCGCCAGAGTCAGATGCTCCTCCGCTCCGAACTCCCCTCCCCTGTCACACCCGATATCCAGCCAGAACGGATACGCCCGCCCGAACAACCACGCCGTAAACTCACGATGAACCCGCACCAACCCGTCGCTCATCCCCGAATAGTCCCGCCCGCCTTCGCAATCAGCGCCGTCGTGGACCGCCCCGGTGTTAACGCCGCCAGCACCACCTGCCCCCCATTCTCTTCAACCACATCCCCACCGATCACCTGATCCCGCCGGTAATCCGCCCCTTTCACCAGCACATCCGGCAACAACGCCCGGATCGTCTCCAACGGCGTATCCTCCTCGAACGCCACCACCGCATCCACGAACCGCAACGCCGCAATCACCCGCGCCCGATCCGCCAGTCCGTTCAAAGGCCGTGTCTCCCCTTTCAGCCGCCGCACGCTCGCATCGCTGTTCAACCCGACGATCAACCGATCACAGGACGCTCGCGCCTGCGCCAGCAACGAAACATGTCCGGCATGCAGAACATCGAAACAGCCATTCGTAAACCCGGTCCGCAGTCCCTGCGCCCGCCACCGCGCCATCAACCCCTGAACCTGCCCTAGCGAAGACACCCCCACAGGCGCCAGATCATCCTCCTGCGCATCCAGTTCCGCCAGAACCTCGGCAATATCCGCCGTCGCCGTCCCCAGCTTGCCGACCACAACCCCCGCCGCCGCATTCGCCACATGCATGGACTGCTCCAGCGTCATGCCGGACGCATAGGCCAGCGCCATCGTCGCAATTACCGTATCCCCCGCGCCCGAAACATCGAACACCTCCCGCGCCCGGCTCGGCACCGCCCGGATCGGCTGCCCCCGCTCAGCCAAAACCATCCCCTTCTCGGATCGCGTCGCCAGAATCGCATCCACCACCGCCTGATCGGCCAGCGCATACGCCGCCCGTTCCACGTCCTCAAGCGTCTCGGTCGGATGCCCCGCCGCCAGCCCCAGTTCCCGCGCGTTCGGCGTGATGCACGTCGCATGACGATACCGCGCGAAATCCAGCGTCTTCGGGTCCACGAACACCGGCTTGCCCAGCACCCGCGCATGATCGATCACCGCCTGTACGATCTCCGGCGCACATACCCCCTTGCCGTAATCGGAAACCACCACCGCATCCACCTGCCCGATCTCCACCGAACAGGCCGCGATCAATGCCGCAACCTCTTCCGAATCCGGCGCCTGCGCACTCTCCTCATCCGCCCGGATCACCTGCTGATTCGCCGCGATGAACCGCGTCTTGCACGTCGTCGGCCGCGTGCGAGACACAACACTTTGGTCCTCGATCCCCACACTCGCCGCCAGCAATCCCTGCAGATCCCGCCCCGGCGCATCTTCCCCGATCAACCCCACCAGAACCGCACGCCCCCCCAGCGAACGAATGTTGTTGGCCACGTTCCCGGCCCCGCCCGCCATCTCGCGCGATCGCCGCAACCGCAGCACAGGCACGGGCGCCTCAGGCGAAATCCGCTCCATATCGCCATAAACAAAGCGATCCAGCATCAGATCGCCCACACACAGGATGCGCAGCCCCGAGAAATCCATCAGGCCCCGAACCCCGCCACGACATCCGCCAGCCCATGCTGCCGCCGCGTGCACAGCCGCGCCGCATTCAGCACCGCCCGCGTCTGCGCGATCGCCGTATCCAGCTCCTCATTGACAATCACATGGTCGAACTCGGCCCAGTGCGAAATCTCCGCCCGCGCCGCCCGCATCCGATGCGCGATCTCCTTCGGATCGTCCGACGCCCGCGAATTCAGCCGCCGCTCCAGTTCCGCCAGCGATGGCGGCAACACGAACAGGCTCACTACATCATCCGGCAACGCGGTCCTGATCAGCCGATGCCCCTGCCAATCGATATCGAACACCATGTCCCGCCCGGCCGCCAGCGCCGCCTCGACCGGCCCGCGCGGCGTCCCGTATCCGCGCCCGAACACATTGGCCCATTCCAGCAGCTCGCCATCCCGCGCCATCGCCTCGAATTCGTCCATCGTGCGGAAATAGTAATGCACCCCCTCACGTTCCCCCGGGCGCGGCTGCCGCGTCGTCACGGAAACGGAATGCGAAAGCGCCGGCTCGGACGCACGCAAGGCATTGGCAATAGTCGATTTCCCGGCACCCGACGGCGCGGAGATGACGAGGCATACACCCCGGCGCGGTATGGTCGGCACTGGCTTTCCCACACAAGAAACACAAAGGACATCACCGCCCGTCACGGGCGATTTGCGCCCTTTTAACAGGTAGGCTCTAATCTGGCGACCATGAAACAGAACACCCCATTCGCCGGCACATGCCTCATCACCGGCGCCAGTTCCGGCATCGGCAAAGCCCTCGCCCTCAGCCTCGCCCGCCCCGGCACCACACTCCATCTCGGCGGACGAAACCCCGAGCGCCTCGCCGAAACCGCCCGCCTCTGCATGGAACACGGCGCCATCACACACACAAGACAACTGGACGTCACCAACCGGCAGGCCATGACCTTCTGGCTGGAAGAGGCCGGCCAATCCCGCCTCGATCTCGTCCTGGCCTGCGCCGGCATCACCGGCGGCCTCCCCACCCCGGACGCCGAAGGGAGCGCTACCGAAAGCCCTCACCAGACCCGCGCCATGCTGGCCACCAACCTCGACGGCGCCCTCAACACCATCCTCCCCGCCATCGAGATCATGCGCCGCCAGCCCCGCAACCCGGACGGCATCCGCGGCAAGATCTGCGCCATCGCCTCCGTCGCAGGCCTTGTCGCCTATCCCGGAACCCCCGCCTACTGCGCCTCCAAGGCCGCCCTCGATACCTACATGGTCGCCAACGGCGCCTATCTCCGGCGCGGCGGCATCCATCTCAGCAGCGTCTGCTGCGGCTTCGTCGATACGCCGATGGTCGCCCAGAACCGCTTCCCCATGCCCGGCCTCGTCAGCGCAAACACCGCTGCCGCCAGAATCCTGCGCGGCATAGCCCGCAATCAGCGCCGCATCCTCTTCCCTACATGGCTCGTCCTCGGCTCCCGCTTCATGAACATCCTGCCGATCGGCCTCGCCGAGTCCTACTATACGCGCCAGCCCTCCGGTCGCCCCGGCACCATGCCCACCGTGTCATGAATCGTGTCATGAATCGTGTCATAAAACGAAATGACACACCCTCTCCGATCGGTAACGCACACAGACCCGTTTTTCGCGCTATCGTAACAATATGAATCTGTGCCGCCTCTTCATCGAACGCCCGGTCGCGACCATCCTCCTCGCCTTCAGCCTCGTCATCGCCGGCGTTCTGGCCTACCCGACCCTCCCGGTCGCGAACCTGCCGGACATCTCGGCCCCCATGATCCTCGTACAGGCACAGGAACCCGGCGCCAGCCCGCAACAGATGGCCAGCACCGTCGCCACCCCGCTCGAACGTCATCTCGGCCAGATCGCGGACGTCACCAGCATCGAATCGGATTCGGGCGACGGCAGCACCTTCATCCGCGTCGGCTTCGCAGACAGCCGGGACATCAACGGCGCCATGCGGGACGTCCAGGCCGCCCTTCGCGCCGCCCACGCCGATCTCCCCACCACCCTGCGGGACGATCCCGAAGCCTGGAAGGCCAATCCCTCCTCCAATCCCGTCTTTATCGCCTCCCTGGTGTCGGACACCATGTCCACCACAAAACTCTACGATATCGCCAGTACCCGCATCAAACCCCTGCTGTCACAGGTCAAAGGCGTCGGCTGGGTGGAGGTGGACGGCGCAGCCGATCCCGCCGTCCGGGTCGAGATCAATCCACTCCCTCTTTTCAAATGGGGGATCGGCCTGGAAGACGTCCGGCAGGCCCTCGCCTCCGCAAACGCCAACACACCCAAAGGCTTCATCGAGTTCGGCGGCCAGCGCATGATGCTCGCCACAAACGATCAGGCCACCACCGCCGATCAATACAAAAACCTCATCGTGGGCTACAGAAACAACCTCTACCCGGTCCACCTGTCAGACGTCGCCACCATCACCGACGGCCCGGAACAGCTCGAAGCCATCGGCTATTACAACACCAGACCCGCCATCACCCTCGTCGTCCACCCGCAGGCCCACGCCAACACAGTCCGCGTCGTCGATGCCATCCAGCAGAAACTCGGGCTGCTGAAAGGCGCCCTTCCCGCCGACGTCGAACTCCACGTCAGCATCGATTTCTCCAAAACCATCCGCGCCTCCCTGAAGGACACACAATACACCCTCGTCATCTCCATCATCCTCGTCGTCGGCGTCGTCCTGGCCTTCCTCCGCAAACTCCGCTCCACCCTCATCCCCGCCGTCACCGTCCCCATCGCCCTCATCGGCACCCTCGCCGCCATGAAACTGTTCGGCTTCACGCTGGACATCCTCTCCCTGATGGCCCTCACCATCGCCACAGGCTTCGTGGTGGACGACGCCATCGTCGTGCTGGAAAACATCGCCCGACACATGGAACAGGGCATGGACCGAATGCAGGCCGCCCTCCTCGGCTCGTCCGAAATCGGCTTCACCGTCATCTCCATCACCGTCTCGCTCGTCGCCGTCTTCCTGCCCCTCCTGCTCCTTCAGGGCGTCCCCGGCCAGATCTTCTTCGAATTCGCCATGACGCTGGTCATCGCCATCGTCATCTCCCTGATACTCTCTCTCACCCTCACCCCCATGATGTGCGCCTACCTGCTCGACGTGGACCACCACCTCCCGCAGGGCAACGGCCTCGGCGCCCGCCTCTCGCGCGGCATCGAACACGTGCTGGACACCATCCTGAATCTCTACCGCATCACCCTGGGCTGGGCACTGCGCCACCACCTGCTGACGGCCCTCACCCTCCCCCTCAGCTTCGCCATCCTCGTCGGCACTCTCATCGTCATGCCCAAAGGCATCCTGCCCTCGCAGGATTTCGCCATGGTCTTCGGCGAAGTCACGGGCGACGCCACCATGTCCTACGCCCGCATCAAGGACGCCCTCACCACGATCGACGCCGCCGTCGTCAGCGATCCGGACGTCCTGGCCGTCAACGCCTTCAACAATGACGATCACGCCGGCCAGTTCTTCATCTCCCTGACCGACAAATGGGCACGCAAACGCACGCCGGAACAGATCGCGGCGGACATCACCGCCAAGGTCAAGAACATCCCCGGCCTCGAAATCTCCATGTATTCCCCCGGCAACAGCGCGGGCGGCGGCGGCCAACGCCGCGTCGGCACCTACCGCTACGTCCTGCAAAGCGACGATGCGGATTCGATCTACACCTATACCCCCAAGCTCGTCGCGGCCCTGCGCGCAGACAGTTCAGTCCTCACCGACGTCAACTCGGACCTCGAAGCCAACGGCGCCGCCCTCTACGCCGCCATTCAGCGCGACACCGCCGCACGTTACCTCATCACCCCGCAATTGCTGAACAACACCCTGCGCGACGCCTTCGGCCAGACCATCGTCTCCCAGATCCACAACGAACTCTCCACCCATCGCGTCGTGATGGAAGTCCAGGCGCCCTACCGCCAATCCTCGGACATACTGCGTCAGGTCTGGCTCTCCACCGCCGCCGGCACCCCCGCGGGGGGGACCGTCTCGAACCAGATCCGCGTCGTCCCCAACACCAACGCCGCCATCAGCACCGCCACCGCCCTCAGCCAGGCCTCACTGCGCAACTCGATCGCCAACCAGATCGCGGGCGGCGGCTCGAACGGGTCCGCCGTCGCCTCCTCCGTCGAAACCATGATCCCCCTCAGCGCCGTCGCCAGCCTCCAGATGCGCCCAACGGCACTGGAACTCACCCACCGTAACGGCTTCATCGCCGGCGCCATCAACTTCAACCTCCGCCCCGGCCATACCCAGAGCGAAGCCGAATCCATCATCCGCGCCACCATGGTCAAGACACACGCCCCGGATAACATCCACGCCGGCTTCACAGGCGACACGGGCGATCTCAATAAAACCCTCATCAACGAACTCCTCGCCTTCGCCGCCGCCATCATCACGATGTACATCACCCTCGGCATCCTCTACGAAAGCCTGATCCACCCCATCACCATCCTCTCCACCCTCCCCTCCGCAGGCGTCGGCGCCCTGCTCGGCCTCTGGATCACAGGGCAGGAATTCTCCCTCATCGCCATGATCGGCGTCATCCTCCTCACCGGCATCGTCAAGAAAAACGCCATCCTGATGATCGACTTCGCCATCCACGCCGAACGCAATCTCGGCATGACCCCACGGGACGCCATCCACGAAGCCTGCCTCACCCGCTTCCGCCCCATCCTCATGACCACCCTCGCCGCCGCCCTCGGCGCCGTCCCCCTAATCACCTCCAGCGGTTACGGCTCGGAAATGCGCCTCCCCCTCGGCATCTCCGTGGTCAGCGGCCTCGCCGTCAGCCAGCTCCTCACGCTCTACACCACCCCGGTCGTCTACCTGTACATGGACCGCTTCAGCGCATTCTGCATCCGTCTGTGGAACCGCATGCGCCCTCGCACACGCCAGCAGAACCATACCTCTCTCCAGACATGAAACCCGCTTGACCCGGCAGTCCCGATCCCGCACCTGTTCCGGCACCGATCCTTTCAAAGGAATGCCGAACCTTGCTCCGCTCCATCACCAAAACCACCCTGATCGCCCTGCCCCTCCTGGCCGCTTCCACAACCCTTGCAGCCCCCCTCCATAAATTCGATAGCCCCACCCTTGCCCCCAACGGCACCCATCTCGCCACGTTGGAAACGGACGAAACCACAGGCCGGAACACCCAGCCCCAGCAACACCTCCTCATCCGAACTCCGGCAAACCCCACCGCCACCCCCGTGCAGGTCCGCCTTCCCTGCAACAACTGCCGGATCTCCTCCCCAACCTGGAACACGGACGGCACCCGCCTCGCCTTCATCATCCATGATCCCAAACAGAAATCCCGCCTCGTCTACAGCGTCGGCGCCACGGGCGGCGGCCTGACCAAACTCCTCACCTTCGACGGAACCCTCCAGGCCCTGACCTACGGCCCTGACGATCAGCTCGCCGTCCTCGCCACCGCAGGCGCACACAAGGAACCCGGCGCCCTCCAGGCCGGCGCACCACAGACCGGTGAAATCGGCACCAACGAAGACGTGCAACGCATCGCCACCATCGCCCAGGGCGTCATCCAGTGGCAGTCCCCTGCCGATCTCTACATCTATGAGTATGACTGGCGCCCCCACCAGCCCACCCCCGCCTTCGTTGCCACAGGCGCACACGGCAACGGGGACGAACACTGGTGGGTGGCAAAGCTCTACAGCATCCAGAACGGCACCGCCGCCGCCCTGTTCTCCCCACCGCAGCAGGAACAGCTCGGCCTCCCCCACGTCTCGCCGGACGGCAAACAGGTCGCCTTCATCGGCGGCTTGATGAGCGATTTCGGCTTCTTCGGCGGAGACGCCTACACCCTCGCGCTCGACACCCCCCACGCCACCCCGCGCAACCTCACCCCATCCCTGCACGCCACGATCAACAGCCTGTCATGGAATTGCGGCCCCGGCCTCACTGCCACAGGCCTCTCAGGCGCGAAAAGCACCCTCTGGTCGCTGGACGGCACCACCCCGAAAGAACTCTGGGCCACAGAAGACCACATCACCGGCACAGGATACGGCCTCGGCCTGGCCTGCGGCACCACAACAACCGCCGCCATCCGCCAAAACTACACCACCGCCCCCGAACTCTGGGCAGGCCCCATCGGCCACTGGACACAACTGACGCACGCCAACACCACGCAGCCCACCTTCGCAAAAGCACAAAACATCACCTGGAAAAGCGACGCCTTCGATGTGCAGGGCTGGCTCCTTACCCCGCTGGACGCGGATAAAACCAAAAAGCGCCCCATGATCGTGTCGGTCCACGGCGGCCCCTCAAGCGCCAACGCACCGCGATACCTCCTGCCGGACGCCCTCAACACCGCCCTCCTCAAGGCCGGATACGACGTGTTTCTCCCCAATCCGCGCGGTAGCTACGGGCAGGGCGAAGCCTTTACGCGCGCCAATATCCGCGATTTCGGCCACGGCGATCTGCGGGACATCCTGCGCGGCATCGACGCGGCCGAAAAGATCGCCTCCATCGACGACCACCGCCTCGGCCTCACCGGCTATTCCTACGGCGGCTACATGACCATGTGGATCGTCACCCAGACCAACCGCTTCCGCGCCGCCGTCGCAGGCGGCGGCATCGCAAACTGGCAATCCTATTACGGAGAAAACGGCATCGACGCCTGGATGCCCCCCTTCTTCGGCGCCACCGTCTATGACGACCCCGAAATCTACGCCCGCTCCTCCCCCATGACCTACATCAAGCAGGTCAAAACCCCCACATTCATCTTTGTCGGCAGCGCGGATGAGGAATGCCCGCCCCCGCAAAGCGAGGAGTTCTACCACGCCCTCCACACTCTCGGCGTCCCCACCTCCCTCGTCATCTACCCCGGCGAAGGCCACGCCATGCGCAACAATCCAGCCCACATGGCCGACGCTTCCAGACGCACCGTCGCCTGGTTCGACAAATACCTCACCCCCTGAATCAACACGGGAAGCGGCCCCACCGGGCCGCTTCTCCCTCACGCCATCATCAACGCCGCATTTCCCCCCGCCGCCGTCGTATCCGTACTAACCGTCCGCTCGACCACCAGCCACTCCAGCGGATAAAGCCCCTCCGCATCCGGCCCATGCAACCCCACGATCGGCCCCTCCCGCTCCGCCAGCCGCCCCGCCCAATCGCGCACGACGGCCGCATCCCCGTCCAGCAGCGCCACATCCACCGCATCCCCCACCCGATACACCCCGATCATCGCCGCCAGAGCCGCCGGACGCGCAGGCAGTTCAGCCAACACGCCCTCCGGCACCACCACCCGGTTCCCCGTCGCCAGAGCCGCATCCATCTGCGCCACCAGCGCCCGCCGCATCGGCCCCACACATAACACAACCCCACGCGGCTTCAGCCGATAGACATTTTCCTCCCCAACCGGCCCGGGCAACATGATCTCCGCCCCCACCGGCGTCGTCGGGCTGACCAGAACATCCTCCAGCAACCCCGCCTCCGTCAGCCACGCCCGATACGCCAGCGTCACCGTCAACGGGCGCCGCATGAACACCGCATCCAGTGCCGGACGGCGGGACAGCAACCGCCGCAGATAAAGCGGCCCCCCTGCTTTCGGCCCCGTCCCGGACAATCCATGCCCGCCAAACGGCTGGACCCCCACCACCGCCCCCACCAGATTGCGGTTGATATAGATATTCCCCGCATCGGACCGCTCCGAAACACGCGCAACCGTATCGTCGATCCGGGAATGCACCCCGAATGTCAGCGCATATCCGGTCGCATTGATCGCATCCACAACACGCTCCATATCCGCACGCGCAAATCGCAACACATGCAGGACTGGCCCGAAAACCTCCCGTTTCAACGCCGAAAGCGAGTCAATCTCGATCAGCGTCGGCGGCACGAAAATCCCGCTCCCGCACGCATCGGAAAGAGCCGCCTGATGCACCCCGAACCCGGCCTTCCGCATTTCCTCGATATGAGACAGGATCGTCTCCCGCGCCGCTTCGGAAATCACCGGCCCGATATCGACCGACAGATCATCCGGCCGCCCCACATGCAATTCCGCCATCGCCCCCCTGAGCATGGCCAGAATCCGGTCCGCACTCTCCTCCTGCAAACACAGAACCCGCAACGCACTGCACCGCTGCCCCGCGCTATCGAAAGCAGACGCCAGAACATCCCGCACCACCTGCTCCGGCAACGCCGAACTATCGACGATCAGCGCATTCTGCCCCCCCGTCTCCGCAATCAGCGGAACAGCCTGCCCATCCGGATTGATCCGCCCCGCCAGAGACGCCTGAATCAACCGCGCCACCTCGGTCGATCCCGTAAACAGCACCCCCCGCACCCGTGCATCCCCCACCAGATGCGCCCCGACATCACCGCCACCCGGCAACAGATGCAAAACATCCAGCGGCACCCCCGCCTCATGCAGAATCCGCACAGCTTCCGCCGCAATCAAAGGCGTCTCCTCCGCCGGTTTGGCCAGAACCGTATTCCCGGCCGCCAGAGCCGCCGCCACCTGCCCGATAAAAATCGCCAGCGGAAAATTCCACGGGCTGATGCAGGCAACCGCCCCCAACGCCTGGCTCACCCCATCCTCCGGCGCCCGCGCGCCGTAATACCTCAGAAAATCCACCGCCTCACGAATTTCCGCAACCGCATTCACATAAGTCTTGCCCGCCTCACGAACAATCAGCCCCAGCAATTGCGGCGTATGCGCCTCAAGCCCATCTGCCGCACGGCCCAGCATCGCCCCGCGCTCCTCGGCAGAAACGGCCCCCCACGCCGACACCGCCCCGTCAGCCCGCGCAAGCGCCGCCTCGACATCGTGACGAGATGCAAAGGCAATCCGCCCGACACAATCGGACCGATCCGCCGGATTGAAAATCTCCTGCCCCTCGCTACCCCACTTCGCTCCCGACATCACACTCCCGGCCAGATCCCGCAGAACATCCTCGTCCGTCAGATCCAGCCCCGCCGAATTGGCACGCTCCGGCAAGAACAGATCCCCCGGCAACCGGATCGGCGAGACCTGCTCTCTGACCAGCGAAACCGGGTCCGCCGTCAGATCGTCCACCGTCACCGATTCATCCTGAATCCGGTTTACGAAAGAAGAATTCGCCCCGTTCTCCAGCAAGCGCCGCACCAGATACGCCAGCAGCGTCTCATGCGTCCCCACCGGGGCATAAATCCGTACCGGGCGCTCCCCGATGATCTGCCTGTAAAGCGGCTCCCCCATCCCGTGCAGGCACTGAAACTCATACCGCCCCAGATAGAAATCCTTACCCGCATAAGCATAAATGCTGGCCACGGTCTGCGCATTATGGGTCGCGAACTGCGGAAACACCGCCTCAGGCGCACCCAGCAGCTTCCGCGCGCAGGCAAGATAGGACACATCCGTATGAAGCTTGGTCGTGAATACCGGAAAATCCGAAAGCCCCTCGACCTGCGCCCGCTTGATCTCGCTGTCCCAGTAAGCCCCTTTTACAAGACGCACCATGATCCGATGCCCGCTGCGTCGCGCCAGATCGATCACCCAGTCCAGCACATAAGGCGCACGCTTCTGATAGGCCTGCACCACGAACCCGATCCCGTTCCACCCCGAAAGCTCCGGCGCGAGACACAACGCCTCCAGCAGATCAAGCGACAGTTCCAGCCGGTCCGCTTCCTCCGCATCGATATTGAACCCGATATCATACCCCTTCGCCAGCACCGCCAACGCCAATACACGCGGCAACAACTCGGCCAGAACCCGATCCCGCTGCAACCGCCCATACCGGGGATGCAACGCGGACAGCTTCACGGAAATCCCCGGCCCCGCATATACGCCCCGTCTCGCCGCCGAACACCCGATGGCATGGATCGCCTGCTCGTAATCCCGATAATACCGCGTCGCATCCTCAGCCGTCGCCGCCGCTTCCCCCAGCATGTCGAACGAATAGCAGAATCCCTGCTTCACGAGCCCCGCGCCGTTCTCCAACGCCTGCCCGATCGTCTGCCCCGTCACGAACTGCGCCCCCATCATCCGCATCGCCATATCGACGCCACGCCGAATCACAGGCTCCCCACACCGCGTCAGAACATCCGTCAGCGCGCCGGAAAGCCCCCGCGGCTGCCCCGGCTTCAGCAAGCCCCCCGTCACCACCAACCCCCACGTCGCTGCGTTGACGAACAGGGACGCCCCACCCCCCACATGTCTACGCCAGTCCCCCTTGCCGATCTTGTCCCGAATTAGCGCATCCCGCGTCGCCACGTCCGGAATCCGCAGCAGCGCCTCCGCCAGACACATCAACGCCACCCCCTCGCGGGTGGACAAATCATACTCCCGCACCAACCCCTGAACGATCCCGGACGTCCCCGCTTCACGCAGCGCCTGCACCAGCCGACGCGCCCGCTCCCGCGTCACCCCGGTCAGATCCTCCGGCATCCGCGCCGCCTCCGCCAATGCTCGCACGCAAGGCCATTCCGGGCAGCGCGTATGATCTGTGATAGACCGTCGCAAATCCGAACGGGCAGGAACGGCAGTCACAAGAGAGGCAAAAAGCGGCGTCATGTTCGGTTTCCCAAAAGGCTTGCCAAACCGCTCTATCGCGCCTCGTTCCGAATAGGGAACGGAATACGGCCTATCCCGCCATATAAAAAACGGTCTAAACCGGAAACGGCACAACAATCACCGGGCAGCGACACTGGCATGGACGAAACGGATCGCAGAATCCTGCGCCACCTTCAACGCAATGGCCGCATCACCAATATCGACCTCTCGAAAGCGGTCAATCTCAGCCCGGCCGCTACGCTGGAACGCGTGAGAAAACTGGAACAGGCCGATATTATTCAGGGATATCTTGCAAGACTGAACCCCACCGCGCTCAATCTCGGCCTCGTCGTGTTCGTCCAGATCACCCTGGAACGCACCAGCCCGGACCTGTTCGACACCTTCTCGGAAGCCGTGAAATCCATTCCGCAGATCGTTGAATGTCATATGGTCGCGGGCGGGTTCGATTATCTGGTCAAAGCCCGTGTCCGCGATATGAACGCCTACCGCAATTTTCTCGGCCGCACCCTGACGCGCCTGCCGGGAATCCGGCAGACACACACCTACACAGTCATGGAGGAAGTCAAAAGCACGACGGAACTCCCCCTGTCCTGACCTCAGGCTTCGAGCAGGCCTGCGCTGAAATCGGCTTGTGCGGTGCGGTCCTTGAGGGCGGCGCGCAGGGCGGTGACTTTCATGCGCAGCTTGTCGTTCGTGGGAACGTCGCCGTTCATCCAGGCTTCGAGCTGACGGCGGGCGCGGAAGACGCGGCTTTTGGCGGTGCCGACGGCGCAGCCGGTGGACTCGGCCAGATCCTCGTAGCTCATGCCGTGGATCACGACCATGACGAGGGCCTCGCGCTGATCGGACGGCAGACGAGTGAGCGCCATCGCCAGATCCTTGAGGACGAGGCTGTCCTCATGCGAGGCGTTTGTGGCGAAGGCACCTTCGGCGATGTCCGTGATGTCGGTGGTTTCGCGCTTCTTGCGGAGGTCCGAGATGAAGCGGTTGCGCAGGATGCGGTGCATCCAGGCGGAGAAGTTGGTGCCGGGGATG
>Ga0157365_10000638_pt1 | contig 14995 bp, 13 predicted proteins | sample AttsexASBM3_FD_111478 | JGI IMG/M metagenome (GOLD analysis project Ga0157365, IMG submission 111478) | Fungus gardens microbial communities from leaf cutter ant in Ribeirão Preto, State of São Paulo, Brazil - Atta sexdens ASBM3 | ecosystem: Host-associated > Fungi > Mycelium > Unclassified ... | reverse complement strand
TTTTGGCCAATAAAACAGGATCCATCTACGCTGGATCGCCAAGAGCGTTTTTTGGTGGTGTGCGGATCAAGTTCTGAAGGTATCCATGATGATGAACGCTTCCAGAACCCTATTCTGGCCCGATTATCGGACGATCTGGCGATGGCATTTCTTTGCTGGCCTCTTCTGTCTGCCCTTTATTATGTTGCTGTGCCTCACAGGGTCAATTTACCTGTTCAAACCGCAGGTGGATCATTGGATCGACTGGCATTACGATCATCTCGCAGGCGGTGCGACACATTCAACTCCGGTACAGGAAGTCAGAACGGCACTCAATGCTGTCCCTGGCAGCCATTTTCTAGCCTATGAACTTCCGGAGACGACTTCCAGCGCTGCCCGGGTGATCGTTGATCGCCAAGGCACAGCCATACGCGTGTATGTTGATCCGACATCATGCGTGGTTCTCAAACAGGTTCCTGAAGAAGAACGCTTTGAGCGCATCATCTTCAAACTGCACGGCCAGCTGTTATTGGGAAATACTGGCTCCATCATCATGGAAATGGTGGCGTCCTGGACAATCGTGCTGATTGCTACGGGCCTGTATCTTTGGTGGCCACGCCGTACACAGGACTTGGCGGGTGTTTTTTATCCACGGATCACCCGAAACGGTCGCGTCCGATGGCGAGACCTCCATGCGGTAACAGGGCTGTGGGTCTCCTCGTTTTTGGTGCTTTTTCTGGTTTCCGGCTTACCGTGGTCTTTTGTTTGGGGGCACGCTCTGGCTCGTGTGGAAACACAATTCAGCCGCCTGACCTCGGTTCCCGACTGGGAAATCGGGGCTGTTTCTGAACGTAATCGGATTGCAGGACGCCCGGTCTCGCCTCAACATATCGATACAATGCCAGGTATGGATATGGGGCCCACCGCTATGTCGGACAGTCCCCTTCCAGACAATCTGAACCGAGTTGTGATGGCTGCTTTGCAACTCGGGTTTCCAACACCTGTTTTCGTTACGCCTCCTTCAGCGGGAGAGACAGCATGGGCCGTTCGTTCAGACACGCAAAACCGTCCAAACCGCATCAGTGCACTCGTGGATCCCTCCGGGTCGGTACGATCAGTCCATCGCTTTGAAGAAAAAGCACTGGCTGATCGCATCATCGGATATGGAGTTGCAGCACATGAGGGACAGTTGTTCGGGAAAGCCAATCAGCTCTTGAATTTTCTTGTAGCGGCCGGACTACTCACAATGAGTACCGCAGCACTCGTCTTGTGGTTCAGGCGCAAACCACCAGGAGAACTGGGAGTGCCGTCTGTCGATCCCAGCCAAAAGATTGGTGTGGGAGCTGTGGTTGTCCTGATTGTACTGGGACTGCTCCTGCCGGAACTTGGAGCCTCTCTTTTGCTTCTCTGCCTTGCAACCCTACTCTCACAAGTCGTCAGCCATCGTCGTCACTAACTGGCAGGAACGAAACGCCGTAGTTGTGTGGCGATTTCCTGTGGGCTTGTGTCGACTGGCAGAACAGACACAAGCCGATTGTCACCATCCATCAAATACAGAACAGAGCTGTGATCCATAAGATAGTCTGAGGACATATGATTTGCTGAAGTGCCACGACGTCGCGCCATGACGTGAAAACTTTCAATAACTGCGTGAATCTGAGATTCCGTTCCCGTAAGCCCAACGATGTCAGGAGAGAAATGACTGACGTAATCGGCAACAATCTCAGGGGTATCACGCGATGGATCAACCGTGATGAAAAGCGGCACAATATGATGTGCCTCTTTTCCCATAAGATCGAGAGCCTGCGTGACGGTCTCGAGGGTTAACGGGCAGACATCTATGCAGTGCGTGTATCCAAAATAAATCAGCGTATAGCGCCCCTGAAACTGGCGCTCGGTGATAGTACGGCCATGCGTATCGATAAGCGTATAAGGGCCGCCCAAGACATGTGAAGCTTGATTAAGAAAAATGCCGCGCATTCCGATTGCCCCGAGAAAGAGAACCGCGATGATCATCACCGGAGCAACCAGTTTCTTTGCTTCATTAAGACGAGCGGGTTGTTTCTGAGTAAGTTGCTTTGGTTTTTTACGCTCCCCACCGCGGTTTGGCATAGTATCCTCCCTTAACATACCATCCTAGCACACGAAGCATGCGATGCGCATAACTGGCTTTGGAGCTACAGAAGGGACAACCACAGCATTGTCCGCCTCTTCCGTCGCCGCATAGAGCGACCTGCCAAAGGCATCGTTCCCACTATGTTTCGTCTGCTCTCCCGCAGGACGCGTCAATCGACCACGCGCCATGGGACTCCACGGAACGAGGCCCACGCCCTGATCCCTGCAGAGAGGGATCATCTCGCGTTCTTCTTCCCGGTAAAGCAAATTCACGTAATTTTGCATGCTGACAAACCGGGTCCAGCCATTGGCCCGCGCTACCTCCTGCACCTTAGCGAATTGCCATGCGAACATTGAGGATACACCGATATTACCGTACCTTGCCAGCCTTCACGCTGTCATGAAAGGCTTCCATCGTCTCCTCGATCGGAGTCCCGTAGTCCCAGCGGTGAATCTGGTAGAGATCAACATAATCGGTTGCAAGGCGTGTCAGGCTTGCGTCTATCTCAGTCATGATCGCTTTGCGGGACAAGCCCTTGCGGTTGGGCGCTGCACCGCCTTCCAACATACGCTCCGGGAAGAATATCTTGGTTGCGATGACAACCTCATCGCGGCGGGTAAACTCCTTGAGCAGCTTACCGTCAATCACCTCGGACGTGCCGGCCTAATAGCTATTGGCGGTATCGAAGAAATTGATTCCCTGTTCCACGGCCCGCTTGATGATCGGTCGGCTGTCATCTTCTCCAAGCGTCCAACTGTGGACGCCCGCATCTGGCATGCCAAAAGTCATGCACCCCAGGCAAAGACGTGAAACGTTAAGGCCGGTCAATCCAAGTTTTGTATAATCCATGAATTGTCCCTTGATATGAGTTGTCGGCATGGGCGCTATGCGGAAGGGAAGCCATGTCTATGCGCCGTCCAGACAACTGCGAGAGTTGTAGCGAGCAGGCAAAGCATAGCCGGTGCAAAGGCTCCAACACCGATCTTGTCGAGCAGAAAGCCACCAATGATCCCGCCGCCGGCGATCGCCATATTCCAGGCAGTCACGAGCATGGATTGCGCGACATCGGAAGCGTCGCCTGCCGTATTGGCAAGCGCAGTCTGAAACAGCGTGGCGGCTCCTCCGAAGGCAAGCCCCCAAATGGCAATAGCCCCGTAGATGACCGCGGGCACATCATTCCAGACAGCAAGTGCCAGCGCGGCCAGCCCGAACAATACAGCGCTGGCAAGTGTCAATTGGCGCAAGTAGCGGTCGATCAGGATACCGATGATCCAGATTCCGGCCAGCGATGCCATGCCGAAGATGAGAAGCGCAAGGTCGGTTTTCCGGGCCATGCCGACGGAGGCAAGGAACGGTGCGATATAGGTGTAAAGGACGTTGTGAGCTAGGACAAAAGTCAGTGTTACGAACAGCACCGGCCGCACACCCGCCATGCGGAATACAGGACCGAGCGAATGGCGTTTATCTGCTGCCTGCCCCGGAAAATCCGGTACCTTCGCCAATACCCCAAGAACCAGGATCAACGTCAGAACACTCATTAGCCCGAAGCAGGCACGCCAACCGATCGCGGCGCCGATCAGGGTTCCCGCCGGAATACCCAATGATAACGCCAAAGGAGTTCCCACCATCGCAACGGCAATGGCCCGGCCTTTCAGGTGATCCGGCACCATGCGGGCGGCATAACCGGCAAGGAGTGCCCATAGTAATCCGGCCGCAACACCAGCAATGAACCGGACAACCAAGGTCAAAACATAATTCGCCGAAATGGCTGTCACGATATTGGCAACGGCGAAGCCAATGATGGTGATCAGCAGCAGGGGGCGACGACGCATTCCCTGTGTCGCCGCTGTCAGCGGAATGGCTGCGCTTAGGGAGCCGATAGCATAGATGGTGACAAGCTGCCCCGCGAGGGCTTCGGAAATCGAAAGGCTCACGCCAATCTGGGGCAGAAGGCCCGCCGGCAGGGCTTCAGTCAAGATTGTGATGAAACCCGCCACGGCCAATGCCAATAGCGCAATGAGAGGGAAGCGTTCGGAAGCAGTGGGCGCGCGCCTGGTATCAGTAATGTTTTCGGGTTCGGTTGTAACTGCCATTGCTCTGCCTGTGTAAAAAGCCGGCAAACGCTGGCCGTTTCCGACGCGAGCGCCGATCCTCCGGCCATGACTCTGACATGCAGGCTAAACATGCTGGCCAACTGCGATAATATGTCTATAATTCACAACATATCGGACATATATTCCTCAATAGGTTGATGTCATGGATAACCTCGGTTCCCTCAACGCCTTCGCCCAGGCGGCGGAAACTCGTAGTTTCACAACGGCAGGCAAGCAGCTTGGCCTATCATCTTCGGCCATAGGCAAAGCTGTCGCCCGACTGGAGGAGCGGCTCGGAGTGCGGCTTTTCCATCGCTCCACCCGTACCGTGACATTGACGCCGGAAGGCGCGCTATTCCTCGAACGCTGCCGCCGCATCTTCTGCGAAATCGAGGCTGCGGAACTGGAATTATCTCAAACCTTAAACGAGCCGCGCGGCAAGCTCCGTATCAGCCTGCCGCTGGTAGGCATGTTGATGATGCCGACGCTTTCCGCTTTCATGCGGGCTTATCCCGATATTGAACTGGATCTCGATTTCACCGATCGGCTGGTTGATGTGATTGATGAGGGCTTCGACGCGGTGATCCGCACGGGCAAAGCTAGCGACTCCCGCCTCATGACGCGTGTGCTTGGCCGATTCCGTTTTAAGCTGGTCGGATCGCCGGACTATTTTGCCGAACGCGGCGTTCCCGAGACACTCGCCGATCTCTCCACTCATCGAGGCCTGCGCCACCGCTATCCTAGCACCGGAAAGCTGGAGGAGTGGCCGCTTGCCGCAAGACGAAACGGCGCTGTCAGCGAACCGCCAACGGCCGCTACCTCCAGCATTATCGAACCGCTGGTCTATATGGCCGAACAGGGCTTGGGCATCGCCTGTCTGCCAGATTTTGCCATCCGCGAGCAGGTGGAAGCCGGAATCCTCATCAGCGTTATGGAGGATGCCGTTCGCAACTCTTGTATCTTTCGTGTCCTTTGGCCTTCAAGTCGCCAACTCTCACCCAAAATCCGGATCTTTGTGGATTTCATGGCAGAGAGGTTGTTCAGTGATCCGCACTCATTGCGTTTAGCATCCGTTCAAACAGGACCGGGTTCGGCTTAACGGCGATGACGTGTATTGCCCGCCAGGCCGCATAGAGAGAAAAGAACCCCATATTCGCCCCCACATCCACAAACGCGTCGTCTTTTGGAAAATGGCTGCGCAACCATTTCAGCTCGCGATGATTGTAGCACGCACCGCAAGCCGCCAGGGACCAAACTCAGATGGCAGAGCGCGCCATTTTGCACCGTTCTGATGATGCCAGAAAACGGACTTCTTCAATCAAAGGTTCCCAGACAAACCATGCGGTATCAGACAAGATAGACTGCATTATGCTCATCATAAGTAGCTATACAGTCCGCTCTACCATTCAAATCCTAACAAGGCCTAAGATATTTTCTAAAAAATGCATGACTTTAAAATATATTAGAAAATGTTAAATTTTATTAACTTTAAATTCAAAATTAAAAACACTTTTAATAAATAATTTCTAGAAAATTACTTGATGTTTACATGTCTTTTTCTAATTTCTCCCTATCGAGTATAATTTCTTTACGGTCCACACCCCATGCATATCCAGAAAGCGCGCCGTCACGACGAATAACGCGATGACATGGAATTGCGATAGCGAGCTTGTTAGCAGCGCAGGCTTTAGCAACTGCCCGTGTGGCGCGTGGCATACCAATATATTCCGCAACGGCAGTGTAAGACCATGTTTGCCCAAACGGAATATCGCGGAGGGCCTGCCATACTCTTCGCTGAAATGCTGTACCTCTGATATCCAGCGGCAGATGAAGTCCAATTTTGGGCGCTTCAATAAATCCGACAACCTGAGCCACGACCGCTTCGTAGTCCTTTTCGGCACCGAGTAAGCGAGCTTTCGGAAACAGATCCTGCAGTTGGCGAAGAAGAGTTTCTGCATCATCACCGAGTAAAATAGCGGCTACTCCTGTGGCACTTGAAGCCACGAGCAGATCACCGAGCGTGGTCTTTGCAATCGCAAATTTAATGTCTTCGTCGCTTCCTCCCTCTCGGTAGCGTGACGGTGTCATACCAAGCATGGCACGAGACGTTTCGTAGAACCGACCACTGGAACTGAAGCCGGAATCGTAGATCGCATTGGTGATGGTTGCCTCGCGCGCCAACGCCGCGCGAACGCGCTTTGCACGATGTGCGGCAGCATAGTCCTTGGGTGTGAGGCCGGTATGGGCCTTGAAGGTGCGATGAAAATAGCTGCTGCTCAGGCCAACCGCCTGCGCAAGATCTGTCAGGGAAAGACTTTCTTCACTTTCCTCGATAAGACGACAGGCTGTCGTCACGGCTGCGGCGTTCTTCATTTTGCAGGTCAATCGTTGCGTTCAAACCGTTATCAGAGCAAGTTCTTTTCTGTACGCGCCCGATCTACATCAGGCATCCGATAAATTGTTTCATCAATTTCCGCGAGACGGGATGGCACGACCTGAACATCAAAAACTCCGTACAGTTTTTGGAAGTTCATAATGAGAGGGTGCCATTTATCCGGGTCAATTCTGTTCTCGTATCCTTCCATGAGTATGCTCGGATGCGCATGAACACGCGTAATACGTACTTCGAAAGCTGAGATGAGGCCCGCAACCTGAGGATCATCGTCCATAATACCGTGCTGCGCGACCAGAACAGCTTCCAGTTGAACCGGACATTCCAGAACACGAGGCACTTCAACTGTTTGAGACGCTATGGGCGTAAGGCCCGCAACTTCAAACTTGGAAGGCTCATAAGTGTAGCCCAGTTTCTGCTTGAATTCAGGAATGCTTTTACTCCCGGTAAGACGAGCCAACCTGTTAACCGATTCAGCTTGGGCGGGAGACGGCAGATTGAGGACGCATTGTCCTGTCCGTAACATATTCTGGGGGGTCTTTGATGCGGTTTGAAGCCCCAGAATGGCTCTCCAGCCCAGCCACCAAGCGGCAGACATCGGCGCAAGGTTGGAGCTTCCGTCTTCATTAACCGTGCTGATAAGGACCACCGGGGTACCCAGGTAAAGAATGGACGGCTCAATCGTGACATGCGGATCGTTCATCGGAAAACTCCTGGAGATAAATATGACTCCTTATGTCGCTCTCCAATCGCTTACGAACTCCGTTTCTTGCCCTGAATACGTTTTTCTTATTCCACGGGTGGAGATTACCGAGACTGCCCAAACTACTTTCAGATGTCCGCTTCCAAGAAGAACTTACTGCTTTCGGAAAATCGACCGGAAGGATTATTCCGAATATTTTGCGTTCTAGTTCCAATAAATAATTCATATCAACAGGTAATATAGGTATTTTGCGCAGAAAAACTACGCTATTATTATCAAATATAATGAATTTTTATGATAAAAATTTAACACATATTAATTTTAATTTTATAGGAAATATTTTTAAAATATGTGAGATATTTCTACGTTCTTCTTCGTTCATACCACTCACCACATGATGATATGTTTTGACCTACACTTCGACAGCTTGGTCTATCGTGGCAAACCTTTTGTCTGTTAGACCCACGAGTGTGTCACGTCCATCTTTGGGGTTAGGACGTCTCTCGACCAGTCCTGATCTTTCCAGTGGGCCAATCCAGTTTACCATGCTGCCTGACGAAATCATCGTGGCTTCGCAAACAGTGGTTGCCGGATTTGCAGATACGTCCAGTATTACGGTAGTGACGATTACCAAAGCGGCATTGGTGGTAGCTTTGGCAATCGGCTTCGTAATCTCTAGCAATTTTGGTAACGATCAGACAGGCACACTTCAGTTCTATCTGAACTACTCTGGTCTCAATACCGTTTACTCAACCGCGTCCAGAGGGCTCAACAATCAATCGTTTAGGTGCAGTCTAACAAGTGTTCAGACGCTGAGCCGCTAGTTTTTCCCTACGCACTGACTGACGACCAACTGGCGGCGGTTGCCCAGATCGTTCGGGCGCGCGCCACGTCGTTCGGCTTGACCGCTTGATGGATACCACTGCACGAGTACGTGCGATAGCAATGTCAGATGTTCTACAAACGGTATATGAGCAGGCAATTGGAGCACAGTTGAGGGTAAACGACCTGGAAGATAAGGCTGGCCTCACACTAGCTGTTTTTGCTCCATTGCCACCAGTTCCCGAAGCTTCTCAGATTACTGTTTTAGATGTGAATAGCGAGAACATTAAAGGCAGTCTAAACGGACTTTAATACGCTCTTGGACCCATCAAAAAAGAGGTCCCATAGTGTGTGTCCCTCACTTCCAAATTGAGTGTCGCGCTTCAGCCAGAACATGACGGTTACCTGGTTGAAGCACGTCGGGAGAACGAAATTCAGAGCGATCCTATTGCCGGGTCCGTCTGTCCGGGATGACCTGTTTCCACCCTCCCCGCGAAATGCCAGAGGAAACTGTCATCATCGGAACTGGTCAGCACAACATCATACCACATCGCATGCTGCGTAAGATCGAAAACGATTTCCACATTCTGTCCGGCGGCAATTTTCATGAATCTCTCTCCGCTCTGACCTGTTATCATGCTCACGATGTGCACCGTTGCGTCCCCGCGATTGGTCAGGCGCAGGACGAGATCCTTCTTCGTGCCCCGCAGATACTCACATGCCGCATGTATCCGAAGTCCTTTCGACTGCCCTTTATAGCGCCTGTAAAAACCATTCGGAGCATGAACTGAGACATCGTAAACGCTCTCTCTGAACATCGAAATATCGAGACCAGTGTTCAATGTATCACCTGCTGCGACGGCATAAGTCGCCGATTGCATACCGGATTTCGTATCGATACCATGACAATAGACATTAAAGGGAAGTCCAACGGCGCTGCTGCCATACAGGCCTGTACCGGCATGTAGATTCAGTGTGATAGTTTCACCTTCCCTATCCAACCCTCCGTCGCAATACGGTTCGTAGGGGAGTGCACAAGCCGGTCGTGATCCTGGTTCCTGCATGACGGTTTTGCCAATTCCGTCATGCTCATTGTGGAGTGCCTTAACCTCATCGGTCGAAAGGGCACGGAAGCCGCCCGGCATGGGTCGATCACGGGCTTCCTCGATCATGTGCAAATGCGTATTGCGATCAAGATATGGCAACGTGGGGACGTATCCGTCATAAGGACGAAAACATGACGTCAGATCACCACTGATCGCACGTCGCCAAGGTGAGATATTACTTTCTCTTACCGTCTTGCCAAACTTTGCCTCTACGAAGGTTTCCAGAAAGCGTAAGGTCGAGGTGTGTTCAAAAAGCTGAGAATTCACCCACCCTCCCCGGCTCCAAGGCGACGCGACGATCATTGGTACGCGAAAGCCGAGTCCGATCGGGCCACTGCGCGCCAGACGGTCTGGCACGCCCCGATTCATCTCATCCTGTGCCGTTGTATATTCGAGACCATCTGATCCAATAGCAGCAGAAGACCGTCCCGTTTCCGGCCGGTTGGGATCGGGCGCGACATAAGAACAGCAATGATCGAAATATCCGTCATTTTCATCATAGGTGATGAGAAAGATTGTCTTCTTCCAGACATCCGGATTTTCAGTCAGGATATCCATGACTTCCGATACATACCATGCCCCGTACCACGGCGAGGTCGGATGATCAGAGAAATGCCCGGGTGCGGAAAGCCATGATACAGTCGGCAAGTTCCCCGTCTTCACATCCTGACGGAATTGGTAGAGGATGTCGCCTTTCGGGGCTTCCATGTGCAGGGATTTTTCACCGTCATGAAAGGTCAGTTTTTCCAACTTGCGATAGTCGTTGTCCCGATCATTGATCACGAACGCTTTTTCAAAAAGAGCACGTTCTGCGGGTGTCAGCTTTTCTTTTGTATGCCCAACGAGCGAACGCCGTCGTAGAAGAACCTCCAAGAGGGCACGTGCTTCCGTCAGTTGTTCGCTATGGCTCTCGGAGACAAGCATCTCCCGGCTGTTCAAGCGATCAATATGGTGCTGACATTCACTAATCCGCTCCTCCAGCCAATCACCAAACCCCGGATTGGCAGAAACACAATACTGGTCGAAACATTCCAGAACGTTAGTGCCAAAATTACCAAGCCATCCCCGTTCGTCTTCGGTCATACCACCAGTTTGGGTCAGTTCGTTCTGATAATATTTCCACGATACTCCTGCCTGCTCCAGACGCTCGGGGAAAGTCGTCCAAGTCATCCCTCCTTCGAGGATCTCACCATTACGCATATAAACGTTTGACGTTGGATCCTGGCGGTCCCGCACTGTACCAGTCATAAACAGCAGACGATTAGGTGTCGTGCTGGTCATCGCACCGCAATAATTTTGGTCACAAACGGTAAATGCATCTGCCAGAGCATAATAAAAAGGCAAATCTTCCCGGGTATAATACCCCATTGTTAGCGGATAGCGATCATATCCCTGATGATGCGATTTTTTCGCATCAATCCATTGATTGTGACCGCCCTCGTTCCAAGCATCAACCTGGCTGTCACGTGAATGGGGGATCGACCCCATCCATGTCACCCGTGTATCTCTGATATTTAGGCGCCAAGGTAGATAGGTTTCGCCTGACGCACTGGCCTGCGCAAAGACCGAAACACCGCTCGGCTGGCGCATTGCTCTTGGATCATTGAATCCTCGAACACCCTGCAGAGCACCGAAAACGTGGTCGAATGAGCGATTTTCCTGCATCAAAATCACGACATGCTCGGCATCCCTCCATGTCGAGCCAACCTCCGGTGCGATTGCAAAAGCCCGCCGGATAGACGAAGGCAACGCTACAGTCGTGCCGACGGCCGCACCGGACAGGAAGGCATATTTCAGAAAGTCTCTGCGTGTTGTCACTGTAATGACCTTCCGACAGTTTCATAAAAAATTGTGGTTTGATCAGCACGATAAAGCAAACTAGCGGCTTCCGTGACGGAAAATAAATGGAACGGGTACATATCATTTCCGCTCCATTTTTAACGCCCATATCGCAACCTTAAAAATCTGCGGAAATCGTGCCCATAGCGACGAAAGGCGAACCGATCACATAGGTTGGACTAGAGCCCTTGATCGTCGTCCCGAAGATCCCTTTCTGCGTGGTCGCCGCAGCCGTGTATCCATACATTGAAGATAGATAACTTGCGTCTCCCAGATTGACGAGATTGAGCTTGACCTTCGGAAGAACGTGCCCAATTTTGGGTAGGGTTCTACCAACACCGAGATTTGCAGTAACATAACCGGGAATACGCTGATCGTTCATGAGCGTCGCATATTGCGATCCGATATATGACAGTGTGAAGTTACCGAACCATGCTCCGTCATTATAAGTTAGACCCAACGAGCCGGAAAATTTCGGCGCGCCAACTTCCTGTTTGCCTTTCGTGCGCAGATAATCGCCACTATAGGCAATGTTGTTGCCGTTTCGAGTGCGCATATACTGACCGGACGCATAGGCACTGACATGATGCCATGGCCGCGTTGCGATTTCAGCCTGGATACCATACGCCTCCATCCCGCCCGCATTGATCAACTGGGATATCGTGGAGGTGGAACCTTCGACATAGCTTTGAGCAGATATCTGATGGTTGGTGACGTTGTAATGGAAACCCGCAAGGTTGGCCATGAGAAGACCATTATAACGATAACCGATTTCCTCAGTGATCATGTATTCAGGCTTGTAATCAGCCAGGGGAAGAGACTGAGCCTGACCTGTCGAACGGCTATAAGACGCAAGCTGTGAACTGAGAGACCCTGGGAGATGGTAGCCTGTCGTTCCATTGATATAAATCTGATGGTGCGAATTAAAGTTGTAATTAATCAATACCTGAGGGGAAGGAACAAATACGTTTCTGATTGATTTGTAGTCATTCCCCGCTACACCCGGAAGGTCCTGTGTATATTGACGGTTTGCCATCGCCATCCGGATGCCGCCGTCGATCGTCAGACGATCATGCAGGAATGACATTTTATCGTCCAGAGCGAAGCTATTAAGTTGCTGGAGACCGTTTTCGTTGTCCTCGCTTAGAGGTATTCCGCCGTTCGCCGTCAGCGCAGGACCATTCCCGTTCCATTGTCCCTTGCTGTTCACGGGATAAAAACGCATTTGGGCCGCTTCCTGGGCATAGGAATACCAATAGGTCAGACTGAGCGTATTAAAGCTATGCTTCCAGTGTCCCGTCAGAATCATCCCAGAAGATAGAGTATACCAGCTAGAAACTTCGGCAGCAGTCAAATTTTTATTGGCGGGATCATAACCCGGGAGACTCTGATAATTATCTAGGGACTTGTAACCTTCAGCACCTACAAATCCTTTTTTGACGGGTACGGTAGCTCCATAATAATAGGGTCCGTGGAACTCAACTGAGTACGCTTGGGCATCAAGGCTCAGACCATGGTCAAAGCTGAAATGATTCTTGATTGTTCCGTAAACCGCGCCGGTGTTCTTGCCATTCATTCCGACATAATGCGTATCGCCTGCACTATACTGGTCATCCAGGCCATATTTCATGCCGTATTTTTTCCAGTTGGCCAGGGAAGGATATAACCATTCTCCCTGTGCTGCCTTTGTCCAGCCGAAGATGACTTTTGAATCGCTATGCGGTGCCCACTGCTTCGTCAGTGCCGCATCAACATGCCATCGTTTGATATCTCCAACTCCGCGCCACATATCACCACGGGAATAGGATCCCGATACAAAAGCCCGCACCCCCGTATGACCGATCTCTCCGGTATCGTACCGGATGAAATCCTTGTTGGTTCCATACGAACCACCGGATCCTGCAATGTGAACATTCCGTTGGTCTGCCGGCCCGCGGATACTGGCAGAAATTTCGGCTCCGGTTGCATTGTATGTGGGAGAATTTATATCCACCGCTCCCTGCATAACATTGACCTGCCCCATGTTCTGGCTGTCAACGAGAGAAGGTGTATATGTGCTGTATGTAAAGGGGTTAGCGGCTGGCATGCCTTCGAATGTCACACCGATTTCTGCCTGTGCCATGCCGCGTATATGAAGAGTGGAAAAGGAGGTCGTTAGCGGGCCTTCACTGGCTGAGACAACACCCGGCAATGTTGAAATCAGGGATTCAATGGTTGACGTGGGGGACTGCATTTCGATGTAGTCATGAGAAAGCGAACTGACTGTTTTGGCAACAGTATGCCGCACCATCATGCCACCGCCCGCATCCTTGCGGTAGCCAGTGACATTAATGCTCTCTTTTCTGCTTATATCGCGGGAAACATCTTTTTTCTGGGTGGCAGTCACTTTTTTATGCAGATGTTTTTGGGGCGTTCTGCTTTGTGCTTGGGCGCTCGTAGTAATATTCTGAAAACACAAGCAGCAAGTGGTGATGAACAAGATTTTCTTCATGGTCGCCCGTCCAATGAATCGAAAGTCGTGCCTCAAGTCCCGGAAAAATCATCTTCGCTCAACCCCTTTAAAAAAACTTCATTAGATTTACGCAAAATTGTCACCTTATTTTAATATAAATTGTATTGTTCTCCAGTCATAGCGCGTACCATCAATCGGTATTCTCAGTTCTCCATCATTTCTGGATGGAAATTTTATGACATGGTTTCCTAGTCAAGTGGAAGGATCGAAAAACCGTTAACTGAATTTCTTGCGACCTAATTTTTGGGCTCAACGGGCAAGCATTGATGGTTTTGGATGATGAGCTTCACTCTTTTGCTTGGGCAGAGCGAAGTTATTGCCCCCCTAACCTGCTATGCGGATTGGCTGATCCGCTTCAGGCACAGGAAGCAGCGGATATCAAAATACAACGGCTTTCTGCCGTAAAACCTATGTCCATTTCTTCTTGTTATCAGACATAGGGGGTGAGGCACAAAAAAAGCACTAAAGGTCTTTTCGAGACGTGTTCCATAGATGCTCATCCAAGGGTAAAGTCTTCTGCCGGAAAGACAATCTGATCGTCTCTTGTCCTTTTTGCGAGAGACATTTCAACTCACGCTGGCTTGAAACCATCTCTCTGGGTTGCGACTGAGTTGGGGAAGCTGAAAGTCAGCTTTAGGCGCGATTAATACCAAACCTGACAATTTTTCTATCTTCTACGCGCTCAGGGAATATCAATCACAACCTTCCCCATATCTCTTGCACTAGCAAAGTATTGGTAAGCTTCTCTTGCGTGGCTGAAGGGGAAGACACGATCAATCACTGGCTGTATCTGATGCAAAGCAATTGCTTCATTCATGCTTTCAAATATTATCCGTGATCCAACCGTCACACCTTCAAGAACCAGATTTCGACGCATGATGTTTACAGGGTCAGCGTCTCCTTCAGAGAGCACTCCCATCAGGTAAATCGCGCCTCCATACCGGCAAGCCGTCATGGAGTTGGACAAAGTTCCTGAACCTCCGACTCGATCACATGATCTGCGCTTCATTATGTCGGGTTCAGCGTTCTTAAGCCACGCATCATCATGGGCGTGCAAGGAGGAATCTCACAAGACGATGCACGCTAGCAAACTCAGTATCTCGATCGCCAGATGACAGAGCACAGGGACTGGGCTGCGGGCATTCATGACGTGCCGGAAATCCAGTTTAACGGAGCTTCAGACTGGGACGAACATCGAAAGCTCAAGCCCGGAGCTCCTGTCTACAGCCCGTTTATTCGGCACCAAGAAAAATTACGATTGAATTGACAGAGATAAACCTCGGATATTGTCTAAACCAATGTCTGCTTTGCTAGGCTCAGGACCTATTAATTTATTGAACTGGATGAACGGTTGTGATTCACAGGCTTACCGATGGAGGGTAGGCCTGTGAGTGAGGTATTTTTGCTATCTGAGAGCCAGATGGAGCGGATTG
>Ga0157365_10000637_pt1 | contig 15012 bp, 11 predicted proteins | sample AttsexASBM3_FD_111478 | JGI IMG/M metagenome (GOLD analysis project Ga0157365, IMG submission 111478) | Fungus gardens microbial communities from leaf cutter ant in Ribeirão Preto, State of São Paulo, Brazil - Atta sexdens ASBM3 | ecosystem: Host-associated > Fungi > Mycelium > Unclassified ... | reverse complement strand
CCGCAGGCTTCTTTTCGTCTGTGGTTGCCTGTCGGATCTTCGCCACCTGTGACGCCGTCATTGCCGCGCCGTGATTGCCCCAGCTTTGCCCGAGAAAAGTGACAAGGTCGGCAATCTGCTGATCATCAAGAACATCCCGGTATGACCCCATCACCAGAGACGACGGCGCAGCCGAAACTCCGGGAAGCCGTCCGCCGCTCAGAATGATATGAGCAGCCGAAGTTGCATCAGGGCCCTGAAGAACCGGATTTCCGGCAAGCGGAGGAAATACACCGGGATATCCGTGTCCGTCTGTCCGGTGGCAGGCGGCGCAACGGTCAACATAAATCCTCGCACCTTCCGACGGCATTTTTCCGGCAGATAGCTGGCGCGATACCGCGTCATCATAACGGAACGCCTCAACCGGAACGCCTTGCGGAGGACCAAGCGTCTTCAGGAAGGACGCGATCGCCGCCAGGTCATGGTCATTCGTCAGGGAGGTCGAGTGCGTGATGACGCCGTTCATCGCACCAAATGTCGCACCATGCCTGTTACGCCCCGTTTTCAGGAAGGCCACGATATCCTCGGAGGTCCAGCCCATAAGTCCACCGGCATCATCACTCCGAAGACTGGGCGCGACCCAGTTGTCTACGATGAAGCCGCCGGACAGATATTTCGGCCCATCCGCTGCAGTCTGGACCTTTTCGGCGAGTACGAGATTGCGTGGCGTATGGCAGCTTCCACAATGCCCCGGCCCTTCCACAAGATAACGGCCACGCTCGACCAGCGCATCCGGCGTCGCATCATGAGAGGCAGACGGTAATGGAGGCGCAGGTGAAGGCGCAAAAAGCAGGCGCCAGATCGCCAGAGGCCAGCGTGCTGACAATAACCATGGAATATCCGGCACCCGGTTCTTCAGGCTGACCGGAGCAACACCCTGCATGAGGTAGGCATAAAGGGCCTGCAGATCCTCATCCGTCATTTTCGAATAGGACGGATACGGCATCGCCGGATAAACACTAGACCCGTCTTTCCTGATCCCCGCACGCATGAGGCGCGCGAAATCCTCGTAGGTCCAGGCGCCTATCCCGGTATCACGATCAGGCGTGATATTGGTGGAGTAAATTGCTCCTATCGGCGACTGAAGAGCCAGCCCACCTGCCAGATATTTACCGTCATGGGCGGTATGACATGCTTCGCAGTCGCCCAGAACAGCAACATATGCCCCCCGTTTGATCAGATCCGCATCATCGGCATACGCACCTGATGACTGCATGACGCAAATCGCCCCAGCCAGTACCGGAAGAAGGCGCCGCTTCATTGTTTTACGCCTCTTCATGCCTGCACCATTGGTCCGGGAGACTTCAGATAACGCTCCCTGATTGCCTTTGCAGACCAGTAAGCCAGAGCCGCAACGATACCAGTGGGATTGTAGCCGATGCCCTGCGGAAATGCCGATGATCCGATAACGAAGAGATTGGATACGTCCCAGTGCTGGAGATAGCGATTGACCACACTATCCTTGGGGGACGTTCCCATGATCGCCCCACCCGCGATATGGGTCGTCTGATAATGACGAAGGTCGAATTCCTCTCCGAACTCCTTCGTCTCGACCGACATGGATTCTGGTTTCATGGCCCGACCGATATCCGCCATCCGGTCCGTCACGTAACGGATCATCTTCACATCATTGTCGTGCCAATTAAACGTGATCCGCAGCAGCGGACGCCCGGAAGTGTCGCTATAGGTCGGATCAAGAGATAGGTAGCAGTCGCGAAATGCCATATTGGTGCCATGGGCATGGATCGATATCGTGTGCTGGAAGTTGTCCTTGACGGCTTTCTTCCAATGAGCACCCCATTGCGGTGTTCTCTTGGGCACCGCGGCGCTGCTGATCGGCTTGCTCCCGGCCTGATTGACCCAGATCGGCGCTCCACCGACAAAGCCCAGCGGTCCATGATCAAAGTTATCCGCATTGAAATCATCGATCGCCACACCATTGCCACCGGCCCCGATGAACGGATTGGTGAATTTGTCCTGCCCGAAGAACAGCGTTACGCCGGATTCATTCTGATAGACGAAATTACGCCCAACAGTCCCCTCACCTGTCTTTGGGTCATAAGGCTGCCCGATCCCGGAGAGAAGAAGCAGGTAAGGATTGTTGTAAGCAAAACTGGCCAGAATGACGATATCGGCAGTCTGGCGGACTTCCTCACCTTTGGACGTCCGATAGATCACGCCCGTGGCTTTCTTGCCAGATGAATCTGTCTCGACTTTTAGAACATCACATTCGACCCGTAGTTCAAAACGACTTTCACGCTCAAGTGAAGGCAGGATGTTCACATTTGGAGATGCCTTGGAATAGTTGTAGCATGCATAACCGCTGCAAAACCCACAGAACGTACAGGCTCCCATCTGGCATCCATAAGGATTGGTATAGGCCTGTGACGCATTGGCGGACGGGATGCGGAAGGGATGATACCCACACTCCGCTGCGGCCTTGCTGTAGAGTTCGGCGGAATAGGTATTCTTCATGGCGGGCAATGGAAAAGGCGTTGAACGATCCGCATCGAACGGATTTCCATCACCTACGATCTTGCCATTGACCTTATAGGCCTGCCCCGACGTCCCGAACACGCTCTCGGCGAAGGCAAAATGCGGCTCAAGCTCTTCATAGGACACACCCCAGTCCTGAATGGTCATGTCCTGTGGAATAAAGTCCTTCCCGTATCGTTCCTCGTAATGACTGCGCAGACGGAGTTCGACCGGCGAAATACGCCAGTGGCATCCGGACCAGTGCAGGCCGGCCCCACCGACCCCCGTTCCCGGTAGAAATGCCGCGAGCTGCCGGTAGGGAGCCGCTACATCACTGTCGCGATGGCGCACCGTCACCGTCGACTGCGACGGCTGAAGGAAAAGAGCATGTCGGGTGTTGTGCGTGAGTTCGTCGATTGACGAGGGATAGGCCCCTTCAGGCCAGGTGTCACGACGTGGGCCACGTTCCAGCGCAACCACGTTCAGCCCCGCCTGCGTCAGTTCCCGCGCCATGATGGCGCCGACCCAGCCAAAGCCGACAATCACCACATCGGTATGTTTTTCGTTACGAGAAACCATCATACGCCTCCCTGCACGCCATGAACGCCAACTGAAACGGGCGGAAGGGGGTAGCGCGCCCCATAACGATCAACCCAGTCCGTAAAATCCGCACGGGCACCGGGGAACCCGATCATTTTCCAGGCTCCCATTTCGTAGTTCCCGCCATGTATTGGATCGGCGAAATAGCCTTCCTTGCAGTTTTTCAGGACCTGCCCGAACAGAAGCTTCGACGGCACGGGCGACAGCGTGAGGCTTCCCTTTTCCATCTGGCCGATAATCCGGTCACGTTCCCCCGCATCAAGCTGATGGAACGGCTTGCCATAGCGTTGCATGATCGCACTGTGCAGCGCTGGAAGACCCTGTTTGTAGATATCTCTCGGCGTGAAAAGGAATTGATAGCCCAGCGCAGCCGATGTCTTCATCAGAGGCGGCCGGAGATACCATTCGCTTCCATGGCCGTAAGGCGTATTCATCTGCCGATCAATGAATTCAGGCACATGCGCCTCAAGCGCGCCCGGCCCCTCGGCATCCGCCGGAATCAGCCTGTCTACAAAGCTGTTCAGTGTCTGCCACTCGTCATCGGAAAAAAATACGGGCCGATAAGCATATTCCCTGTCGGCAGCTTCTGACACGCCTTCCGAAGGGAAATAGAATAAAACTGCTGCAACAACACCCAGCGCCGTCCCCTGAAGCATGGCGCGACGACCACAGACCAAAGCACCGCCATTTCGCGATCTAACGCTCATTCTCCAGACACCTTTGAAAATTCGGTAAAATTGTTATGCGCGTGGATGCAATCAGCCGCGCGGACGCAGCTCAGCACCGTTTTTGATGCTCAGGCGCGCAGTAGCAGGCGCATCCGCTGGACGGCTGCATCCGGCGCGGCAAGAACCGGAATGCTGACAGCAGCCTCCACGGCTTTTAGAGCTTCGGATGTTGAAAAATGGGCAAGCATAATGACGTCACAGTGCTTCAGACGCGGGGCATAGTCAGCAACAAGACGATTATGTGTTTCAATATCACCACGACGCAGCGCGTCGATGGCATCAGGGACAATGATTGTTTCTAGTGTGGCCTTTGACGATACCTGCCCCCGGAAGGTCTCAAACTCCTGTTCCATTGTCACCACGGATGGAGCAAATGTCGCCAGCATCCCGATATGCGTGCCCTTTTCCAGCGCGGCACGAAACATGGCCTCATTGGGACGAAGCACAGGAATCGTCAGCTCGTTTTCCAGTACGTCAATCGCCGGACCAAATGCAGAGCATGTGATCATCAGACCCTGCGTCTGCATGGACGCTCCATATTGCCCCAAAGCAACAAATCGCTGTGACAGCTCCGGAGACAGATCAGCGCTTTTTTTGCGATCAATCGTCAATCCGTCATCAAGCAGGTTGACGATCTCCGCCTCCGGCCAGAGGCGACGAAATGCATTCTGAATGGGAGCCATTGCCACGGGAGTGGCATGAAGAAGGACAATACGCGAGCTCATTTCATCATTCCCTGAAAACACGCCACGACACTACAAAAGCCGAAATAAATGTAAGCGCTTTCATACTTTGAATACTCAGTGGGTTGCAAACTCATAGTAAGCGTCTCACGAGAACGTAATTTTCAGGATGACGGGTAAGTCATACCAGGAAAAGCCAGGTCTCCGTTCGTCAGCCGATCTGTGGTACGCCTTGCGTCGCAAGGGTCAGGCGATAGATGGATGTATGACACGCCATGAAAAGCTGGTTCCGATGAACGCCCCCGAAACAGACATTCGGACAACGTTCGGGCAGATCAATATGTCCGATCTGCTTGGCCTGCGCATTGAAAATCGCGACCCCGTCCAAACCCTTACCTGAACCCCATCCACACCACAGGTTGCCGTTGATATCCGCGCGCAGGCCGTCCGCCGTCCCTTCTGCACAATCCAGAAAAACTCTCTGGCTGGAGGTCGTGCCGTTTGCAGAAACATCATACGCCCATATCTGTCGATGAGGGGTGTGGCGGGATGCGATGACATAAAGGGTTTTTTCGTCGGGCGAAAAGCAGAGTCCGTTTGGTCCCGGCACATCCTCCAGCACGGCCTCGGTCTTCCGCGTCCGCGGATCGATCCGATAGATGCGCGCAGCCTGAACGGGGGGTAGATCTCCTTCGGAAAAATTCGGCCCGAAAGCCGGATCTGTAAACCAAATGGCACCATCAGAAGTGCACACGATATCGTTGGGAGAGTTGAAAGGTTTGCCGTCAAACCCGTCCGCAAGAACAGTGATCCGGCCATCGGCTTCCGTACGGGTGATGCGCCGGGTGGCACATTCGCACGTCAGCAGCCTGCCTTGACGGTCAACCGTATTGCCATTGGAAAAATTCGATGAAGCCCGGAAGACGGATGTCTCTCCCGTCGCCTCGTCCCATTTCATGATGCGATTGCGACGGATATCACTGAAAAGCAGAAGATTGGCCTCTCCCAGCCACACGGGACCCTCCGTCCATTCAAACCCGGTTGCGATCCGCTCCACAACAGACAGAGTATTGACGCAGGTTTTGAACGCAGAATCGAGGATTCTGACAGCAGGGTCCGGCAGCCGGAGTGATACCTCCCACATATTCGCATGAGCGGGATGCCACGACGAAAGAGACGCCGCCGCGCCTGCCAGAGCCACGGATCCAAGAAACGATCGACGCTTCAATATGATGCTCATCTCATACTCGCAGACTACACGTTCAATAGTAATTGAAAGCGTTTACATCTTCGATATAAATGCATCATCATTCAATTTGGGTTTTTTTGTATCACTTTGTTGTTATTAATGGATAACAAATCACAATGACTGACCAACCCTCCTCAGCCGCCAGGCAGTCCCGGCGGCAGAAAAGGCGGCGCCTAAGTCCGGTCACAGGGGCCATCCTGTGCGCATTTTTCGTGCATGACGTTCATGCGGCAGACCAATGGGCCATTTCGGCAAATGACGGCCACACGACGACCAATACTGCCGGGAAAATGGTCACTGCCGGGATAATCGTCCCGGACAGCCTCTCCCTGATCCGATTCGAGCATGGCTCGCCTGTATTGGGAAAAACCCTTCACCTGCCCAACTCGGTCGAAGGACCTCCGACAACAGTCTGGATCGCTCCGGATTCATGCTGGGCCATCGTCACAGCCGGCTCGCACGCAGGCGCGCATGTGGGAGATCCCGTCATCGAAGATGATGTCGTATCGGTTGTAGCCGTCGACCACGCCACCCTGCATCTAGTTCAGACGCTTCACGCGGGCTTGGGCGCAAGTCAGGTCACCGTGTCACCGGACCAGAAATGGGTACTCGTTGGAAACCGGAAAAACGGAACAGTCTCTGTCTTTGCCGTCGCACACCGGCAACTCCATCCTGTCCAGACCCTGAGCATGGGGGCTGACAGCAACCCGGCCTCCGTCCTTTTCCTGCCGGACGGGCAGCATGCCGTGGTCGTACTGCGCGGCCCGCATCAGCTCGCCCTCCTCGACAGGCGCAGAGACGGTTTTGACGTGCAGAAGCAACGTCTCGATCTTGGCTATGCTCCCAACACGATGGATATCACCAGATCAGGTCTCATCGCCATAGGAGATCAGGACCCTGCACACCCCGCCGTGCATCTGGTGCGGCTGAACGACGGGACGTTAAATCTGCTCGGCACAATACCGGTCGCCCCCGGCCCCGAACCCCTTCGATTTTCTCCGGACGGGCGCTACCTCGCCGTGGGCGCTGTCAACAACTCCAACAAAGATCCGTCGAAACACGGAACTCTTACACTCTATCGTGTTGACGGAAGCAGGCTGGCGCCCATAGCGAGTGAAAACGTTGGACGCTGGCCCCAGGGCATCATGTTTTCTCCAGATGGTCACACCCTTGTCGTGCAGAACACGACCGACAAGACAATGACTGTTTTGAAATGGGACGGTATAAGACTGCATCCGGCCGGCACCCTCTCCATGACAGCCGGGCCGGCAGCGGCCGCAACGTCATGGTAAAGCCCTCCGGACCGGTAACGGGAACGCAAGCATTGAGCACAATCAACCCTGACCACCCCTTGCCCAGAAAAAACAGGAGCTCAAACAGCGACGGTCGCACGCGCCTTCCGGTCGCGCAGGATGTTGCAGAACTCGCGGGCGTCTCCATCGCCACAGTGTCTCGGGCCCTGAACGAACCCGAGAAAGTGAGACCGGCAACACGCGAAGCCGTCATGAAAGCCGCTGCGGAACTTGGCTTTGTGCTGAACAGCGCCGCACGCGCGCTGAGTACGCGTCGCTCCTCAACAGTTGGCGTGATCGTGCCCAGCTATGGAAACGAGGTGTTCGTGCGGGCGCTTTCGAGTTTTCAAAGAACGATGCGGGCTGCAGGATATCAGGTGCTGGCGGCCAGTTCCGAATACGATCTCGCCACCGAAATGCAGGAAGTCGCTTTTCTGTTGCAGCGCGGCGTTGATGGACTGATGCTGGTTGGCGGCATCCACGATCCAGCCCTTTATGCGCGCGCGGAACGCAGTCAGGTTCCCATCATCCAGAGCTTCAGCCTTTCCGACCGTGAATACTGTGTCGGCTTCGATAACCGGGAGGCCACATTTCGTGCCGCAAACTACCTCCTAGACCTCGGCCACAAGCGACTTGCCGTCGTCACCGGCACACGTGAAAACAATGACCGAGCAGCCCCACGGGCCGAAGGTGTGCATCTGGCCATGGCAGAGCGCGGCCTGAAACTCAGTCCGGTGCATGATCTGATTGTCTCGTCAGGGATTGTGGCTGGCCGGGATGCCTTTAGCCAACTGATGGGCGGTCCGGAAGAGCAGCGGCCGACAGCCATTATTTGTGGAACGGATGAAATCGCACTGGGTATCATGAGCGAGGCATCCGAGAGAGGCATCGATATCCCCCGGGCGCTTTCCGTAATCGGTTTCAACGATTCAAGCTTCTCTGCCGTTCTCTCGCCGCCACTGACAACCATTCGTGTCGATGCCGACGAAATCGGGAAGTCATCGGCTCTTGCCCTGCTCAACCTCATGGGCGCCAGAACGACGGTTCAGGTCACCCGGATTACTCCCGAGCTTGTCCTTCGGGGAACCGTAGCCCCGCCGGAGAAGCTCTAGGGACAGACCTTTCTAACAAAGCTTTCGTTCAGTTCTGCGACGGAATTCACACCCAGCATTGCCATGTCGCGCATGATTTCGTCGCGCATAATGTTATAGGCATGCTCCACCCCTCTCTGACCATCATAAGCTGCTGCGAATAGAAAAGGCCGTCCCATCAGCGTGAAATCCGCTCCCAGAGCCAGAGCCTTGAGGACATCGGATCCCCGGCGAATACCGCCATCAATGATGACCTTCATATCTCCCTTTCGAGACGCGACCTCTGGCAGAACACGCAGAGGCGCCATCGCATAATCGAGTTGACGGCCACCGTGGTTGGAAAGAATGATGCCGTCCGCGCCATGATCCCGCGCCATGAAGGCGTCATGCGGAGAAATGATGCCCTTAATGACCAGAGGCCCCTTCCAGCGCCTGCGAATAAACGCGATATGCTCCCAAGTCAGCTTGTCGCGCGCAACAGTATTACGAACTTTGCGGGACATCATCGGCGGACCGCGATCGGCTTCCGTATTTTCAAAATGTGGCGCACCGTGCTTCAGAAAGGTTCTGGCCACAGTTCCCAAAAGCCAGCGTGGATGGGTTACACTCTGCATCATCACGCGGGGAGTAACCCGTATCGGCATTGCAAATCCCGACCGGATATTATGTTCACGATTGCCAAGTATCGGCGTATCGACGGTAACGACGAGATTTCTATAGCCCGCGGCTTCGACCCGGTCGAGCATTCGCGTGATCCGATCAAAATCTCCGGCAAGATACCCCTGAAACCAGGCATCAGGATTTACGGCAATGACGTCTTCCAACCGGATCAATGAAGAGGCGCTGAGGATCATGGGGATGTTGCACGAGCAGGCCGCACCCGCCAGCGCAAGATCCGCACGATAGGCGACGAACGCTGCCCCCCCTAAAGGCCCGATCGAAAATGGCGCGGAATACATTTTCCCAAACAGGCTGGTCTGCGTAGACCGTGCGGAAGTATCAACCAGCGCACGAGGTGTGAAACTATAATCCTGATAGGCTTGACGGCCGTTGCGCATGGCGCTTTCCGTTTCCACACCGCCTGCGACGTATTGATAGATCATGCGCGGAAGGAAAGGCTTGCAGTGCCGCTCAAAATCATCAAGCGCGAGAATATCCCGCAGGCGTGCCGACAAAATCCGGGGAGCCGCCTTAAGTGCTGCAGAAAGACCAGGAGGGGCAGTCTGCGGAACGCCGTCAGCCGCTTTTATGATGTCACCCATTTCCAGACATGCTCCCGTGCTTAAATTTATTATGTAATCCTTTACATTACCTTTATGTCCCTTTTTCCTCCTGTTGCAAGAGACACATGGTACATCCCCGCATTTCCATCTGTTCACTCATGACGTCGAAGCTTCGAGTAAATCAATTTATGTTATTGTTTTTGTTTTATTTTTCCAATTGATCCTATCAGGATCCTCTAACCCCGCATTTAAAGATCACGCAAAAATGAGCACCATTTTACGGAGCGTCATTAACGGCACCCTCAAGAGCATGTAATCGTTTCCAAAATTACCATTCCGGATTCCAATTCACGTAAGAAAGGAGAGCTTATGCCTTGCGGATTTTTCGCTTATGTCGGTTGCTACACGACTGCAGAGCGGCAGGCACGCGGCCGAGGGATCAACGTTTATCATGTGAACGACACGCTCACTGAGTGGAAACATCTTCAGAATATGTCGACACCCGACAATCCCTCATTCCTTTCGCTTGATCGAAGCAGAGACTATCTCTGTGCCGTTCATGGAGACCGCAACCATATTTCGTCTTACGCTATCGATCGCCAGAACGGCCTTCTCCAACACAGGTCCGGTGTTGAATGCGGTGGACGCAATCCGGTTCATCTCGTTTTTGATACGACCAACCGCTTCATCGCGATCCCGAATTATGCAGATGGCACTCTCACATCTGTTTCCTTCGATGAGGCCAACGGCATGCTCGGCGCGGTCACGTCATCGGCAACACTCCCGGGAGAGCGTGGCCCTCACCGGATCGAACAGCATTGCTCCCATCCTCATGGCGTAACATTCGATCCCGCAGAACGCTTCCTGTATGTCCCAGACAAAGGTCTGGACCGTATTTTCGTTTTTCGTTTTCACGAGGGGCACTTTCGGTTTGTCGACAGCATACCAACACGTGAAGGCGCAGGCCCCAGACATATCGTCTTTCATCCAACCAAATCTTGCGCCTATGTCATCAACGAACTGGACTGTACGGTAACGTGTTATCGCCATGATTCCGAAACCGGTAAGTTGACCCCTCAGCAGGTTGTTCAGGCTCTTCCAGAGAATTACACAGGAAACGGGAGAGGAGCAGAAATCGCCCTTTCCCCGGACGCAAAGTCAGTACTCGTCTCCCTTCGTGGCGCCGATCTTCTCAGCGTCCTCTCCATAGACAACAATACCGGAACGCTTTTTCTCACCCAATCAATCGGGAGCGGGGGCAAAACGCCACGGTTTTTTACAATCGTCGCGCCTACATCAACGCTTCTAATCGCCCACGAAGCGTCGGACACAATAGGGCGCGTCGCCTTTACGACTCAGGGACTGGACGTTACGGGTATTCAGCATTGTGTGAACGTTGCCAGTCCGAGCAGTATTGTTCTCAAGCCGGCATCAGCTCAACCAGCCTGAAACACCGGAAAATTCTCGGCCTCCAAAGACAGACATATCTGTTTACTAAAAAATCTGAACGGTCGATTTAAAGCCCATAACATGCGCCGTCCGCAGATTTTTCTGACCGTTCGGGTTGAAGAAGATTTGATAATCCGGCGCGAAAGCGAAACCCTGGGTTACCTGGATCTGATAATTGACTTCAAAAACAGCGGCATTTTTCTGGATACCCGTCGCATGATTAGGCATCCGACTTGCCGCCCCCTCTTCAAGATAATTCGCCTCCGTAGCGCTCACGCCACCGGCAATTTTTTCGTACATTCCTATGAAATTCAGAGCATCCTGAGGACGCGAACGGATAAACCCCCGATTGATAAAACCGAAATAGGTTTCCCAGCGCCTGAGCGCAACGCGAGGATCATTGAGAATAAATCCACCGATCAGTGTGGTACCTGACGAAGCGGGCGCTCCCTGCGGCTGCCAGATTTTCTGATCTGTTTCGAACCATGCAGTCCAACTCCTGTTATGCTGCATCGCCTTTTTGTGGCTCACACTAAGCGGCAAACCGTCAATATCATAATAGTTATCCGAAACCGGAACAGTCAGGAGACGCGCGCCGATCTTGTAATGGCCAGCGAGTTTCTGTTTCGCTCCAAACTCTGGCTCCCACCCCAGTTCGACGGGTATCGACTGACCAAGGATGGCCGACCCGCCACTGAATTTGAAGCCGCTCCGGTTGTAGAGGTTGGAGAACATGCTTTTCTCAGGAAAATAAACGGCGGCCTGAATATAAGTATAGCGCGACGGGCGGCCACGGACGCGGGTTCCCCAGACACCAGCCGGATAACGGCCAATGTAGTCATTATCACTTACAGCCCTGGGACGGCCACACAGGCTGTTGTTGATGAAATTGCAGAACAGGGGCGAGTTGGAAAAATCCGATAGTTCAGTCATACGGCCCCCTGCAATCGCCAGTCGACCACCGAAAAGATTTTCTTCCCCATAAGCCATGACAAGATGAACGACGACATTGCCACCGCCACCATAAATCTCTGACGCATGCCCCAGCCAGTCGCCAAACATGCGGTTGGCGGTCGTACCATAACGGCTTGTAAAAACGGTATGTGTTGCAAAGCCGCGCAAACCGATCAGCTTGTCCCAGTTCATGTGCAGAACCGTACTAACCTGCCCCGCATTGCTTGCCCCCTGTCGATAGTTTTTGAAACCCGGCGTGGGTTTAGTGACGGCTCCTGTAAATTCATTGGTATTGGATATCAGCAGTGCGATTCCATGCGCTCTCAACCAAGATTTTACACCAAAGACATCAGGCAAAAGCGCAGGGGGATTTTCAAATGGTGGCACCACCGGTCCATTCAGAGGTACGGCGGGAAGAGGCTTTGCTACCCGAACGCTGGCATCGTAAGTTGGCTCAGCCTCCTGAATCGTTTGAGCATATGCGGAACCACAAAACAGGGCAGCACTACCGATCAGCAATGCAGCCGAATACCTTAAAGAACCAGAAATCATGATCGTTGCTTCTCGCGATTTACCTAGGCTCAAGACCGGACTTTCTGAAACGCTCCGCTGATTTCGGCTCGCGCAGGAAGGCGAGAAAGGCCTCGACCTTCTCTTTCTGGAGGCTGTCAGCCAGAGGCGCACCCGAGAAAGGCGTGACTTTCTGAATTGCTTCAGGAAGGGGCCCTACGATTTCTGTTCCTTCGATTGCCAGAAGCTCGCTGATCTGTTGGACAGCGATATCAGCCTCTCCCGTTTTCAGCTTTTCTGCGGAAAATCCGGCAGGAATGCGGGTCGCCCGGGCATTGACTGCTTCAGCAATACCAAGCCGCTCGAGGAGAGGTGCAAAATACAGACCACTCTGACCACCAAGCGAATAGGCAACCGAGCGGGCCTTCAGCAACGTCGCCTTGAAAGCATCGACCGTTTCTATATCGGGATGCTCCGCCCCACTGGCGACACCGATACCGATTTTCGAGGCCACCAGTGGTGCCAAAGCGTCTGGCGCGACAATTTTCTTCTCAACAAGTCCCGCCAGCGCGTCATCGGTCACAATGATACCGTCAGGTCTTTTCCCTTTTTCAAGCGATGCAAGAATGACCGTCGTAGGGGCCCATTCAATAACAGGTTCCAGACCGGTTTTCCGGGCGAAATCTTGCAGAATTCCGTTATCGAATGCATCTTTTACGACCAGAGCCACGCTCAGTGAAAACTGCTCTCGCGTCATATCCGCCTCTCTCCTTTGCGCAGATGAAACAAAGAAAGCCACGCCAATCTCTCGGAAACCGGAATCTGCACGGCGTCAATGGAAACGCTTACACCGGACACTTTCTTTCACGGTAAACACGTATATGTTATATATCTCATAAAAATATAGAAAATACCTCTATATATCTGAGTTTGTGTGATATTTTTTATTTTTTATCGCTACTGAAGTTAGCTTTAATCTGCATATCTCATCTAAAATCACGCTTTTTAGATTGTTTGGCAGCATTCATGTGATGTAAGCGCCTGTCATTAGAGCGTTATACGTTTTGATTTTCCACACGAAACCAGCTGCGCAGATCAATGCCAGCCATTGAGGTGTATAGTGACAAAAGGCCGCTACAGACTTGTAATCGCCGTGCTGCTGTTTGCGCTTGGAATGATCAATTATACTGATCGTGCCGCTGTCGGCATTCTGGCACCTCAAATACAGCATGATCTTCACATCACACCTTCACAGCTAGGCTGGGTGTTCAGCGCCTTCTTTTTTAGCTACGCAATATTCGCCTTTCTGGGCGGTTACCTGTCTGACAAATTCGGGCCAAAGCGCACCTTTGGCGTTGCAGTCGTAAGCTGGTCGGTTTTCTGCTCGCTGACAGGAGCGGTCGCAACGCTATTCCCGCTTATTATCGTGCGTCTGTTCTTTGGTGCTTCTGAAGGGCCGATGAACTCCACCACCAACCGAATGGTCACAAACTGGTTTCCCAGAAAAGAAACGGCCCGCGCTCTGGGCTTCACGCTTTCGGGACAGAACCTCGGAAGTGCGGTCGCGGCGCCACTGGTGATTTCTCTGGGTTATTTCTTTGGGTGGCGGCTGGCATTCGGTGTGCTTGGCGCAATCGGTATTCTCTGGTGCGTCCTGTGGCTCACCTTTGCATCCGATCGCCCCGCGGAAAGCCCCCACGTCACCCCCGAAGAACTGGCGCATATCACGTCTGACCGCTCGGAAGCCATCCTGCCAAAAGGAAGCGCGCCTCTGAGGCATTACATTCTTCGGAAATCCACCTGGGGTCTGGCTCTCGGGCTGTTTGCGCTTCTTTATCCCCTCTATATTTTTGTTTCCTGGATGCCCAGCTACTTCACGAATGTCATGCATGTCACGCCAGCAGGGCTTTCCGTTGCGGCAGGCGTTCCGTGGATTGGCGGATTCCTTGGATATTTCCTCGGCGGGTTTATTTCAGACCTATTTTTCAAGCAGAGCGAAAACGGACTGAAGGCCCGCAAAACAACCACTATCGTGCCCCTTCTTCTGGCCACGATCACCCTTTCCGTCATCCCCAGCGTTCAATCCGTAACCGCAGCTGTAGCACTTTTCACGTTATCGCTCTTCGCCCTATCGATGGCGACCCAGTCGCTCTGGGCCATGATCCATGAAGTCACACCTGTCATCTATATGGGTACCGTCGGCGGTTTCATCCATTTCCTTGCCAACATGTCAGGCGTCATTGCCCCTGCCCTGACAGGCTACGTTATCGAACACGCCGCCAGCGGATATGCGTCCGCCTTCTGGATCGCAGCAGCTGTAGGCCTTTTGGGGGTCCTGAGCATCTTCTTGCTGGTGCATAACAGGCGAATTCCTTCGCACGCCCACAGTTCGTCGGTGACACCTCTGACAACAGAGCGTTCATGATGCGCAAGATCTCAAATTCCTGCACCACCACAATGGCTGTATGCCTTATGGCGTGTTCAGCTTTCACCGCACTGGCGTCCCTGCTGCCCAAGGCACAGGCTGCAGACGGAACACTCGTCGAAAAAGGCCGATACGTTGCGACAGCCGCCGATTGTCTGGCCTGCCATACCGCACCTGGTGGCAAACCCTTTGCGGGTGGCTACCCGATCATAACGCCTGTCGGAACAATCTATTCGACCAATATCACACCTTCCCCGAAGACCGGCATAGGCGACTACACAAAGGCAGAGTTCT
>Ga0157365_10000636_pt1 | contig 15017 bp, 13 predicted proteins | sample AttsexASBM3_FD_111478 | JGI IMG/M metagenome (GOLD analysis project Ga0157365, IMG submission 111478) | Fungus gardens microbial communities from leaf cutter ant in Ribeirão Preto, State of São Paulo, Brazil - Atta sexdens ASBM3 | ecosystem: Host-associated > Fungi > Mycelium > Unclassified ... | reverse complement strand
GAGAGTTTCCGGGGCGGTTGCTCCTTCGGCGCCGGAAAAATTGTCCGGTCTCTCCCGTGAATCGGTGTTTACTCTTCGCAGAATTGGGGCAGAAAAGTCAATTCAGTAAACTCGATGGAGTTATAGCCATGTCCGAGCATTTCACCGTCATCGCGGAATTTGCGGCTCCCGCCGAAAGCTTCCCGGCGTTTCTCGAAATGTGCCGCTATGACAGCGACCGCTCCCTTGCCGATGAGGAAGGCTGCCTGACCTTTGACGTGCTGACACAACAGGATGCCTCTGACATCATCGTGCTCCATGAAGTCTACACCGGACGCGCCGCTTTCGAAGCGCATCTGAAGACCCCGCATTTCGAGAAATTCGCCGACGCCCTGCGCGATCTGAACATCGAAGAGCGCAACGTGCGTTTCTTCACCAGACGTCATCCCTGATCGGCGCAACACCCTTAAGGTCTGTCTGTCGCCTGTGCAGTTCTCCGGCAGATGCCGCACGGGCAGCCGCTCCGGGCCCGTCACATCGCCAGTGCCCCGCGTGACCAGTCCCTCGCGCCCCTTTGATCGGGCGGGGGCCAATCCCCGGGTGTTCATGACTCACAAGTAACGACCGCAGGGTTTTCCTGCTCCATGGGCCCGTCTAGACTCGGGCTTTGGGTTCTCGCGCGACTGAGACAGCATGATTCCGTTTTCCAGTTTCCTTCCTCATCGTCCGGCGCTCTCGCCCACGCGTGAGGCCATCGCCCATGCTGCCCGCCGCCCCGAGGCGGAAATCCTTGCTCCCCTCCTCACCCGCGCGACCCTGACCGACAGCCAGATGGAAGAGATCGAGGCTCAGTCCCGCATCCTCGCCACGGCCCTGCGTGAGAACGCCGATACAAAAGGGGTCGAGACCATGATGCAGGCCTTCCCCCTTGTGTCGGCCGAGGGGAAGGCTCTGCTCTGCCTTGCGGGAACGCTGTTGCGCATTCCCGACGCCCCGACACGCGATGCGCTGATCCATGACCAGATCGGCCAGGGGGAATGGCTGCATCATGGCGGCCATGACCATCCGTTCTTCCTGAATGCCGCGAGCTGGGCCATGTCCACCTCGTCTCGCTTCAATGCCGTGACGGGCGGGCTGCGCAGCCTGGCCATGCGCGGAACGGCCCCCTTCATTCGTCACGGGGTGGAAAAAGCCATACGCATGATGGGCAGCCAGTTCGTTCTGGCCGAAACCCTGAACCAGGCCCTGCGGCGCGGGCGCAAGCTGGAACAGCAAGGGTTCACACTCGCCTATGCCGCCCTGCACGAAACGGCCCAGACTGCCGAGGAAGCCGAAATGGCCCGGCGCGACGCACTCACCATGGTCGATACGCTGGGACGTCAGGCTCGGGGAGACACGCTGTTCGAGCGCCCGGCCCTCTCGCTGTGTCTCTCGTCGCTGCACCCCCGGTTCGAGACCACGCAGCTTGCACGCATCAAAGCCGAATTGCTGCCCTTTCTCGCCACGCTGGCACAACGCGCGCGTGCCGCCGATATTCTCCTGATCCTCGATGCCGGTCGCAGCACGGAACTGGAGCTGTCGCTCGATCTATTCGAGGCGCTCTGCCATCTGCATGATCTGGCAGGGTGGAACGGACTGGGCTTCACAGTGCAGGCCAGCGACAAAAGATGCCTGCCCGTGATCGAGCATCTCATCGCGCTCGCGGGCGAAACCGAGAGACGTATCGTACTCCGTCTGGTCAAGGGCGGGTTCTGGGATCGGGAGATCCGCGACGCCCAAAGGGATTCGGCCAGCGATTACCCGGTCTTCACGCGCAAATGCCACACCGATGTGAGCTTCATCGCCTGCGCCCGACAGGCACTCGAGGCGCCGGAAGCGCTCTACCCCCAGTTCGGCACCCATAATGCGCGAAGCATCGCGACCATCATGGCGCTGGCCAACCCGTTCACCCCGGGTCGATATGAATTCGGCTGCCTGCATGGCATGGGCGAAACGCTCTATGCCCCACTGATGCGCGCCAACGCCGCTTCCGGTGCGGGACATAGCGGCACGGGGCAGAATGCTGCAACGCCGGGCTGTCGGATCATGGCCCCGATCGGCCCCGATTCACGCCTCGCCCCGACCCTGGTGCGTCGTCTGCTCGAGAACGGGGCTCCTTGCTCCTTCGTCAATCAGGCCGCCAACCGGACCATCGCCCTGGATACGCTGATCGCCGATCCCGCGGCCAAGGCGCGCAATGTCTTGCCGCGCGGCATGCCAAGCCAGCGTATCACGCCCCCTACCGAGCTGTTCTTGCCCGAGCGCGTCTCGGCCGCCAGTCTCGATCTGGCGAACCCGCTCACACTGCAAGCGCTCGCAAGCACCTTGCCCGGTCAGGTTGCCTTGCTTGAGGCTCTGCCGATGGGCGCGGCCATGCCCCGACCGGAAGGCAGACCGCGCGCCATCTCCAACCCGGCCACCCATGAAGACCGGGTGGGGGTGGTCGTCTATGCCAGGCCACGCGATATCGACGCCGCGCTCAATGCCGCCGAAACCGACATGATCTGGCGGCGAACCGAGCCCGGCACCCGCGCCAACTGTCTCGATCGCATGGCTCTGGCTCTGGAGCAGGACCAGATAGCCCTGATCGCCCTGCTGATGCGCGAGGCGGGCAAGACCCTGGCCAATGCCGTGGGGGAATGGCGCGAAGCGGTGGATTATCTGCGCTACTACGCTGCCCAGCTACGCAGCCTTGCCGAAGCAGGCGGGCTCGGCGCGCCTCTTGGCACCATTTTGTGCATCAGCCCATGGAATTTCCCGCTCGCAAGCTTCACCGGGCAGGTGGCGGTCGCTCTGGCTGCGGGCAACGCGGTCATCGCCAAGCCTGCGGAAGAAACACCGTTGATCGCCGCGCGGCTGCTCGGCTTGTTTCTGGAGGCAGGACTTCCCACGCGTGCCCTTCAGCTCCTGCCCGGTGAAGGAAATGTCGGGGCCTCGCTCGTCGCGGATTCACGCATAGACGGCGTGATGTTCACCGGTTCGACAGCCGTTGCGAAAACCATCAGTCGCGAATTGCTCGGGCGTACCGGGCGCACGGGTCAGCCTGTACCCCTGCTGTCCGATACGAGCGGGCAGAACGCCATGCTCGTGGACAGCTCCGTGCCCCCCGAGCAAGTCATTCCCGATATCCTGTCTTCCGCTTTCGACAGCGCCGGGCAACGCAGCGCCTCGCTGCGCGTCCTGCTGATTCAGGAAGACGGAGCCGACGCGCTGATCGAGCGGCTTCAATCCGCCATACGCGAAATGTGTATCGGAGCGCCTGACCAGTTCAGGACCGATATCGGCCCGGTGATCTCGGCCAGCGCCCGGGCGCGTGTGGAAGACCATGTCGAGCGCATGAGGCGCGCGGGTTATCGCGTCTGGCAGCCTGACATGCAGGCCGAGACCTTGCGAGGACATTTCGTGGCGCCAACCCTGATCGAGATCGGGCGTGTGGCTGATATCGGACAGGAAGTATTCGGCCCGGTCCTGCATATACGGCGTTACGCGCGGCATGAACTCGATGGCGTGATCGATGCGCTGAACGCAACAGGCTATGCACTCACGTTCGGCGTACAGAGCCGCCTTCCCGCCACGATCGAGCGCGCCTGCGCACGTAGTCGAGCCGGTAATATCTATGTCAATCGGGCCATTATCGGGGCCACGATCGGGATGCAGCCTTTCGGGGGCAAAGGCCTGTCCGGCTCCGGGCCCAAATTGGGCGGACCGCTTCTTCTGCCGAGGCTGATGCACGGCGCGCCCTGCCCGATCGTCGCGCCTCCTGAAACGCCGGTTCCTTCTACCGCGCGCGCTTTCCTGTCCTTTCTCGAGCCGCGTGACCCGCCCTCGGCCCGACGCGTGCGCGCTGTGATCGCTCACGCGCTGAGCGGGCTGTCATTCGACCTGCCGGCGCCCTCCGGCGAAAGCAACCGCTACAGCCTGCGTCCGCGCGGCGTCATTCTTTGCGCCTGTGAAAGCTGGCCTTCCCTGCTCCACGCAGTCGGGCTCGCTTTGGGCACGGGCAATACCGTGCTCGTGCTCGCACCCGATCCCGCTGTGGAATGGCTGCGTCAGGTCTCGCGCCAGCTTGCCAACGCAATCACGCGCGTGGACCCCGGCGCGCTACCCGAATGCGACGCCATGCTGATCCAGCGTGGAGCAGAAAGCGCCGAGCAGGCCGCCCTGACGGTCACCGCCCGGGAGGGCATGGTCGTACCGGTTTATGATCTCGATACCGTCCGCCCCGAATGGCTGCTGAGCGAAACCGTGGTGACGATCAACCATGCGGCCATCGGCGGCGATATCGGGCTTCTGACCTCTCGCTGAAGGGCGTTTCTGCGTGCACGATGCCTGTCGCTGACGAGCGGAACCAGCGCCATGGCGAGATTGGGTCACAGAAGCCGCGCCCTGGGAAGGTCAGAGCCGCATGTCGCGATACGTCCTGCGGGACGCATTTAAACCCGGAATATGGGTTGCCAGAGGGCGCCGTTTCCATTTTGGTAATGAACCGTTTCAGCCACGCCTTTTTTCCGGAGTGTTCCCGCTTGACGATCCGCCTCTTCCGCGCCGGTAGCTTCCTGACTGCCCTGATCCTCGGCAGCCCGATCATGCCTGCCCTGGCTGCCCAGCCTCAGCCCGAGGCGACCCCGCTGCCCTCGCCGCTCCCTCAGGCCAAGGACGGCGCCTTTCCCGGCACCATCAAGCTGAGCGTGAATGCCACCGATCTGGCGCATCACGTGATGAGCATTCATGAGACCCTGCCCGTGCCCCAGGCCGCGCGCGAAGCGGGCGAGCTTGTGCTGCTCTATCCGAAATGGGTGCCCGGCGGTCATGCGCCTGAAGGCACGATCACCCAGCTCGGCGGCCTCGTCGTGCATTCAGAGGGCAAGACCCTCTCCTGGCTGCGCGATCCGGTGGATGTGTTCGCGTTCCATGTGCCTGTCACCAAGGCGCAGACCCAGATCGGCCTCGACTTCAAGCTGCTATCGCCTGTTACGGATGACGAGGGCCGCGTGGTCATGACGCCGCATATCGTCAATGTGCAATGGAACGAGGTCTCGCTCTACCCAGCCGGATACTACTCCCGCAACATGCCCTATCAGGCGAGCGTGACCCTGCCTCATGGCTGGCAGGCCGCCACTGCCCTGCGTCCCACGGGGCCGGCCAACGGCGATACGCTCACTTTCGGCACCGTGCCGTACAACACCCTGGTCGACTCTCCGATCTTTGCCGGGGCCTACTTCAAGAAGGTTGCCCTGAACGCGCCGGGCGGCGTTCCCGTGACGCTCAACATGGTGGCCGACAAGCCGGGCGACCTCGCCTATGACGACGCGCAGTTGCAGATCCACCGCAATCTTGTCACGCAAGCGCTGCTGACCTTTGGCTCGCAGCATTACGCGCATTACGACTTCCTGATGGCGCTGACCGACGAGCTGGGCGGGATCGGTCTCGAGCATCATCAGTCGAGCGAAGACAGCGTAACCGAAGACTATTTCGTGGACTGGAAGCACTCCTTCCCGCAGCGCGACCTGCTGGCGCATGAATACACCCATTCCTGGAACGGCAAATATCGCCGCCCAGCCGATCTCTATGGGGCCACCTTCAATACGCCCCAGCGCGGTTCGCTGCTCTGGGTCTATGAGGGCCAGACCGAATTCTGGGGTAATATCCTTGCCGCACGATCGGGACTGGTCACCAAGGATCAGGGCTTCGACAGCCTGGCGCTCATGGCTGCGAGCTATGATTCGCAGGCAGGCCGTAGCTGGCGCCCCGTGGCCGATACGACCAATGACCCGATCATCGCCCAGCGCGCCCCGCTCTCATGGCGCGATTTCCAGCGCTCGGAAGATTATTACGTTGAAGGTCAGCTCGTCTGGCTGGATGCCGACATGACCATCCGCAAGCTGTCTCATGACACGAAATCGCTCGATGATTTCGCCAAGGCGTTTTTCGGTACGAATGATGGCAGCATCATCGTCAGCCCCTATACTTTCGACGATGTGGTTCTGACGCTCAACAAGATCGTACCCTATGACTGGGCCAAGTTCCTGCATGAGCGCATCAGCACCGTACAGAAGCGCGCGCCGCTGAACGGGCTCGAAACGGGCGGCTACAAGCTGGTCTATACCGATCAGGAAAATGCCTTCGAGGCGCAGCTGCTCAAGAACCGCCACCGCGTGGGCCTGCGCTTTTCTCTGGGCGTGATCATCAACGCCAAGAATGGCTCTCTGGGAACGGTTGCCTGGGACAGCCCGGCCTATAAGGCGGGACTTGCCATCCATGACCAGATCGTGGCCGTCAATGGCGACAGCTTCTCGCCCGATGGGTTGATCGACGCCATCAAGGCCGCGAAGACAGACAAGGCGCCCATCACGCTCCTGGTTAAATCAGGGGAACATTTCCGCACGGTGGCCATCCCCTATCATGATGGCCTGCGCTACCCGCATCTGGAGCGTATCGCCAACACGCCGGACCGTCTGACGACCCTCTATTCCGCGCGTCACTGAGGTCGGAAGAGGAGGACCGGGTTTCCCGGAACCTCGAGGCGGGAGAGCGGTCGCTCTCCCGCCTTTTTTCATCGTGAATCTGCCCTCGCCTCCATGAACGGCACGCGTCCAGGGACGATGCCCGGTCACGAGCACGAGGCCGTCGCTCCGGGGCTACCATTTCTCAATCGTTCCTCAGCCCGTCACGAGACGCCTCTGCCGCCGAGTGACGGCTCGACGCTTCCCGATGCTCCGCTCAGGGCGCCGCGATGAAGTTGAACTCCAGACGCTGCCCTTTCACGTCGAATTCGGGCTTGAGGCGCAGGGTCATGGCAGGCCGGGCGGGCCCGAGGGCCTCGGCGATGATTCTCTGACAGGCGGCAAAAACGCTGCTATCAGGAATCATGTAGGCCAGATGGGTGATATCCTCGGGCACGAGACCATGGGTGGCCAGAATCTCGCGCATACGCATCAGGGCGTTCTGGCATTCCTCGATCAGACTCTCCGGTGCCTGCCCATCAGGACCAAGTCCCGTCACGCCGTAATAGGTCACACTGTCCTGTAGCGCTGCAGGACGGGTAGGAGAGGAGTGATGATCGTGCATGAAACCCAGCATATCGCACAATCCGAACGCTGCACATCGCTTATCGCCCCGACAGGCCCTGCAGCGCCCCCTGCCCCCCGGCCTCCAGCCTCCCCCCCTTCCCCCGCCGGTTCGCAGGCTGGGGCGACGACCGGGCATCATGCTTCCTGTGCACACTGGCAAGACATGGGGGTGGTTCTGACCGGCCCCTCAGGCAGTGGAAAGTCGAGCCTGCTGCTTCGCCTGATCGACTCAGGGTTCGACCTGGTGGGCGATGACCGGATCCTGATCGAGGCGGGTATGGCCCGTCCGGAGCCGCGTCTCGCCGGGCTCATCGAGGTGAGGGGGCTCGGTATTCTGCGCATGCCTCATCAGGCCAGTACCGCCGTCAAACTCTGGATAGAGCTCGTTGAGAACGGGCCGGTAACCCGTCTGCCTGAGATGGCAAGCGACCCGCAAACCGGCGCCTGGATGATCAGGATGAACGGGTTTCAGGCTGACGCGGTAGCGATCATCCGAAGCGCCCTGCGGTGCATAAACGGCGAACTCACGCTGCTTTGTGGCGTAAATGGGGCAACGCCCCCTGTCCTCCCCCTCCCCATGGCGCCGGAAGCGCGATAACATCTTCCGTTCTTCCCCCCTTACGGCCTGGCAGGAGACTTGAACCGTGACACCCGCACGACGCGTACTTCTGGTCACGGGCCTGTCGGGAGCCGGAAAATCCTCGATCCTGCGTATCCTCGAGGATCTGGGCTACGAGGTGACGGATAATCCGCCCCTGACGCTGCTCGACGCACTGGTTGCGCGAAGCGACCAGCCCCTTGCGATCGGGATCGACGTGCGCACGCGCGGTTTCGAGGCCAGGGCCGTTCTGGGCGCTCTGGCCCAGCTCCGCGCACAGAACGACCTGCTGGTCGAGCTGCTCTACGCCACGGCCGAGACCGATATCCTCCTGCGTCGCTTCACGGCCACGAGGCGGCGTCATCCGCTCGATAACAGCACAGGCACAGCCCCCGGGCTGGTTGCGAGCATCGACCAGGAAATTGTGCTGCTGGCCCCGCTTCTGGGGGCTGCCGATCTAGTGATCGACACCTCGGACCTGCCCCCTCATGACCTGCGCCGCCTGATCGAGGCCCGATTCGGCCATCAGAATGATGGCGACTCGATGACGGTGACGCTTCAATCCTTTGCGTATCCTGCAGGATTGCCCCGCGAGGCCGATCTCGTTTTCGATGCGCGTTTTCTGCGCAATCCGCATTACGATCCTGATCTCAAGGCAATGACCGGGCTCGATCCTGTCGTGCGTCAATACGTGAAGCAGGATCCCGATTACGATGTTTTCCTGTCCAGGATCCTCGATCTACTGAAACTTGTACTACCTCGTTTCGTTGCCGAGGGGAAAAAACATGCGACCGTTGCGGTGGGATGCTCGGGTGGTCAGCACCGTTCTGTAACACTTGTTGAAGAGATCACAGCGTCGTTGGGCGGCTCTGACGACATTACACTCTTGTCAGACGGACCGATCGTCGTCATGCATCGAGAACTGGCACGTCAGGGACGCAGCTCATGGAGATGGGTACGCGCGCCCCAGCAACGTGCGGTACCGGATGAACAGATACGGACAGAGCCGTCTTGATAACGTCGTCGGATGACCAATATGTCATGGGTTCGCCCCTGAAAGGGCGCTACGTACCCCATGAAGGAATGCCCCGATGATCGGGATCGTTCTTGTTACACACGGCTCTCTCGCTCAGTCTCTTCTTGAAATCGTCACCCATGTTGTCGGGCCTCAGCCCCAGATCGCGGTGATGGGCATCATGCCCGACGACGATGTCGTTACCGCCCGCGCCCTGCTCGAGACGGCAATCAGCGCCGTAGATACCGGAGATGGCGTTCTCCTCCTGACCGACATGTTTGGCAGCACCCCTTCCAATCTTGCCCTCTCTCTGCGTCAGGAAGGGCGCGTGGAGGTTCTGGCCGGGGTGAATGTGCCGATGCTCGTGAAACTGGCCAAGACCCGCTGCACGCGCAGTCTGGCCGAATGCGCCGAGCTGGCCACAATGGCAGGGCGCAAATATATCGCGGCTGCCTACCAGCTACCGGCTTCATGTTTGCAGGGCGGTAAAAGCTGTGAAATGGTGGTCAATACGACCATGAGCTATGTCCCTCCCATTACCCCTCTTCTGACGCCCCTGCGTCAGGCCGCCCGATGAGTGCAGGCCCGACGCTGGAGCGCGATGTGACCATCGTCAACCGGCTCGGCCTTCATGCCCGCGCCGCAGCAAAATTCGTGACACAGGCGGAGCGCTTTGATGCGACCGTCGAGGTGAGCCGTCATGATCAGAGCGTATCGGCCCTGTCGATCATGGGGCTGATGATGCTCGGAGCCGGTCGCGGCGAGATGGTCCGAATTTCGGCTAGCGGCGCGCAGGCCGCTGCCGCGATCGAGGCGCTTTGCGCTCTCGTCGCGGATGGTTTTGGTGAACGTGATTAAGCGATTGCGGCGGCCACCGAGCGAAGTGGCCCAGCCAGACGATCAGCCCATGAAAGTCCTGCAGGGCGTTGGCATCTCGCAAGGGGTAGTCATCGCCCGAGCAAGCCTCGCCTATGAGCGCCCACTGCCCGTAATTGAGGCCGTCCCCTCGCTTCTCGGTGCCGAAGCCGAGCGTACGCGGCTCGATCAGGCAATTGCGCTCACGCTCAAGCAACTGAGGAAACTGCGCGGTAAACTCGACACGCTCCCGGATGAGGGTCGGATTGAGATCGATGCACTGCTCTCTGTCTATGAGCGTATGCTCAATCACTCGCGCCTGGTGCGCGCCGCGCATCGTCGCCTTGCCGAGGACGGCCTGACCGCAGAGGCTGCGGTTCAGCTCGAAAGTGACGCGCTCGCGGCGCAGGCAGGGCCGCAACCGGGCATGCCGGAAGAGGAAATCGAGGGTGCAAAAAGACGCGAGGGCGAATTCCGTGAGGTGGCCCGCCGTCTGCTGCGTAATCTCACAGGTGTCTCTTTCCGGGCCTTTTCCGATATCCCAGGTGGCTCGGTATTGGTGGCCGAGCAGATACGGCCCGCGGATGCCGCCGTCATCGACCCCAACCGTATCGCCGCCGTACTCTCGGAGGGCGGGGGCGTAACAGACCATACGGCCATCATGCTACGCGCGCTCAACGTGCCCGCTGTGCTGGCCGTCCCGACCCTGATCGATCACATGCAGGAAGGCTGCCTTGTGATCGTGGATGGCACAACGGGTCGTGTGGTCCTGCATCCGGACTCGGCAACGCTGGCCGAGGCTCGCTCGGCCATGGCTGAGGAGGCCCGTGAGCGTAAGGGCATTGGCCGGTTGCGGCGTTTGCCCAGCAGGTTGGTAAGTGGCGAGGATATCGAGCTTCTGGCCAATGTCGAGCTTCCCAATGAGCTTCCCCTGCTGCACCGCAATGGCGCCGCGGGCATCGGATTGCTTCGTACCGAATTCCTGTTCGATGAGAGCGAGGCTCTGCCGGATGAAGACGGGCAGTATGCGGTCTATGCCCGCCTCGTTGCCGATATGCAGGAGATGACCACCACGATCCGTGTGCTGGATTGGGGCGGCGAGAAAGGGTTGGCGCGGCTGAGGCAGCTCGGGATTACGGATGAGCAGGAAGAGGAAAATCCGGCACTCGGCGTTCGTGGCCTGCGCCTGCTGCTGCGTCATCCCGAAATTCTCGAAACTCAGCTCTGCGCTATCCTGCGCGCCAGTCTGGAGGGAAAGCTGCGCATCCTCCTGCCCATGGTGAGTTCGGTCAATGAGGTGCTGGCTACACGGCAGATCTATGAGCGCTGCGCCAAGAGACTACGCCGCAGAGGGGTGAAACTTCCTGCTGACTTGCCCCCTTTGGGAGTCATGATCGAGACCCCCGCCGCCGCCTTGACGGCCGGTGCGCTTGTGCGTCAGGCGGAGTTTCTTGCGCTCGGGACGAATGACCTGACCATGTATACGCTGGCAGTCGATCGTTCTTCGGCCATGGGGTCGGATCTCTATACAGGGCTCCATCCCGGGCTGCTGAAATTGCTGCGCCTGTCGGTGGATGAGGCACTGCGCGCCCACAGACCGATCTGTGTGTGTGGCGAGATGGCCTCGGACCCACGCGCCGTGGCGCTCCTGATCGGTATGGGGCTCCGCTCGTTCTCGATGTCAGCCGCTCTGCTGCCACCCGTGAAGCGGATGATTCGCTCGCTAAGCCTGGACGCGTGCGATGAACTTTACCGACGCGCGATGCTGGAGGAAGACCCTCTGGCACTCAGCGCGATGGTCCGACATTTCGCCGTCTGAAGACGTGACGGGCGCGCAGCCCGTCACGCAGTCAGATCAGTGACGCAGGTCTTCAGGGACCTTCCCACCATTCTCGGCCAGTTTCTGCATGACCTGACGGATCAGCCAGACATTCATGGCCGCACTGTCTTCCGTGCTTTCGGTATAATGCAGTTCCTGAGCGAGGTGCTTGCGTGCTTCCAGCGAACTGTCCATGTCGAGCAGCTTCAACAGATCGACGATGGACGTGCGCCAGTTCAGCGTCTGGCCCTTCTCTGCCTGCAGGCGGGACAAAACCGCGTCGACATCGACCGGGGCGCTGGGCGCCGAGGGAACGGAAGACGCCGCCGCAGGCACGGCGTCGCCTGATGCGGCAGCCCCGCCTGCCGATCCACTGGCCGGAGCCGCCTCCGCATGGCCAAAGATCTTCGTCATGATGGTGCTGAATATACCCATAAATGCCTGTTCCTGTGTTACGGCTCTGACGACAAATGCCTGGTTGGCGTCAGCGTCGAGCAGCGATGGTGTCAGGCGCTGCCATCCGCCCGGCATGAAGACCGACAGAGCGCGATGCCGCAGACCGTGACACGACCATTACGTTCGGTAACGAAAAGTGACGTGTTGCATTTCTGCATCACAATTCGCTCGAACCATCTTATCGCCCGAGGCCGCAAAAGGTTTATTCCTTGCATGTGCTTTTTAGGGCACAGATTGCGCCCTTCTTGCCCGATTGCTGCCCCCCATATCGCCGGATAAGCGAAGTCCCTCACTTATTTAGAGACGCTCAGGCCAGGGATCATCGCGCGTGCTGCATACGGGACCAGATGTTCATTTCATTTCCGGACTGCCCCGCTCCGGATCAACCCTTCTCTCGTCCCTTCTGAGCCAGAATCCGGCTCTGATAACCTCAGGACGCACCTCACCCGTTGCACCGATGATCCTGCGTGTTTCCTCCCTCATGGCAGAGGGTGATCATGCGAGTGATTTCGATCCCACGCGTCGCGACCGCGTACTGAGGCAGATCGTGAGCAGCTACTATGCGCCTTCCGGTACCCAGCGCATGATCATCGACACCCACCGGGACTGGTGTGCGCGGCTGGGGCTGATCGACACAATCTTCCCCCAATCCAAGGTCATTTGCTGCGTACGTGACCCAATCTGGATTCTGGACTCGCTCGAGCGTCTGATCGTGAGCGATCCGATTCTGTCATCACGACTGGTGCCCATGGCGCGGCGCGCAACCCAGCATGACCGTATTGAGCATCTGCTCTCGCCCGAAGGCGTCTTCGGCTATGCATGGCGCGTTCTGACCGAAGCCTTCCATGGCCCTTTTGCGCATCGTCTCGTCATAGTGGAATACGACTATCTCGCGCGATACCCGAAAGCAGCTCTCGACACGCTGACGCGCGCGCTCGACCTGCCCCCTCATGATTATGATCTCGAGCGCATCGACCAGATCGGCAGTGATGCCTTCGATGCTTGCCTGTCGACGCCGGGGCTGCATCATCTGCGCCCCAGAGTCAGTCTTGAGCCCAGACGCTGCATTCTTCCTCCCGCCATACAAGAGCGTCTGCAGGGCGGGATGTTCTGGCGCAGCCCTGAGGCAGCCCCGAGCGGGATACGCATTCTCGCCTAAAGACCCATCCCGCGCAGAAGGATCGGGAGCCAGAAAGCGGCGGCGCTAATAGACCAGCACAGTCTTGCCGATGCTTGTACCGCTCTCGCTTTCCTCATGCAGGCCGCGCAAAATGCCGGCGTTCAGACCCTGGGCGCGTTTATGATCGGTCGGCACGATTGCCCCTGCCTGAACGAGCGAGGAAATCTGCTCTAGTATCTCGTGCTGACGCCCCTGATCGGGCGTGGCGAAAAGCGAGCGTGTGAACATGAACTCCCACGAGATCACCGCGCTCTTGCGCTTGAACCCCATGATATCGAAACTGGCCGGATCATCGATCAGGCTCACATGTCCCTGCGGCGCGAGAATTTCCTCATAGAAAGCCTGGTGACGATCGCTGGCCGTGAGCGAGGCGATATGCGTCACCGCATCGAGTCCAAGCGCCCTTATCTGGGCCGCCATATCGGCGCGGTGATTGATCACATGATGCGCCCCCATACGACGCACCCATGCCTCCGTTTCGGGGCGCGACGCAGTTGCGATCACGGTCAGTCCCGTGAGCTTGCGCGCAAGCTGGATCAGAATCGACCCAACGCCCCCGGCTCCACCCACGACCAGCAGAACGCCCTCGGTCAGACTGGTAACCCCCATGCGGTCGAAGAGCATTTCCCACGCCGTCACGCCTGTCAGGGGGAGCGATGCAGCCTGCCCCCAGTCAAGACCTTGCGGCATATGCCCGACGAGGGTTTCATCGACGCATTGAAGCTCGGCATTGCTGCCCTGCCGCATGAGCTCGCCCGCATAGAAAACATGGTCACCAGGTCTGAAAAACGTCACATCCGGGCCAATCGCCTCCACGATCCCTGCAGCATCCCAGCCGAGTACGCGCCAGGTCGCGCCTTCGAGCGCACCCGCGCGGCATCGGATCTTCGTATCCACTGGATTGATCGAGACCGCCTTGATTCGCACCAGAAGGTCACGCCCCTGAGGCGACAGGGGGTCGGGGAGGATGATATCCTCAAGGATTTCCGGCGCGCCGGGCGCCTTGTAGCCAACCGCTTTCATGCAGGTTCCCCTTTTGAGACGACTCACCAGGAGGCAAGGCTAACACAGCGCCACTGTAAGACGCAGCCCTGATCAGAAGGGCAAGGCGGCTCTCACAGGAGGGGAACACGCTTCTGCGATGCGCAGCCCGGGCGCGCGCACGCCCCATGCACTTTCCATGGACATCAGGGATGCCTGAGCGCTTGTTGGCGCCCCCCTCTCAGGCCGGGCGTACGAGCTCATAAAGGGCGACCGCTGCGGCATTCGAGACGTTCAGGCTCTCCATATCACCAGGCATATAGACGCTGGCAATCTCGTCGCAGCTTTCACGGGTGAGGCGGCGCAGGCCTGCCCCTTCAGCCCCAAGCACGAGAGCGACACGTCGCCCGGCGAAGCCCTGCCCGTTCAGCACCGACCCATCGGCATCGAGACCGACCGTCCAGAGGCCTGCGTTCTGGAGCTGCGCGATAATGCGTGAGAGATTGACCTCGCGCAGTACGGGCACGACATCCAGCGCGCCCGAAGCCGCCTTGGCAAGAGCGCCTCCCTCCTGCGGGGTATTGCGATCCTGCACGACCAGCGCTGCGGCGCCAAAAGCTGCGGCCGAACGCAGGATCGCACCGATATTGCGCGGGTCGGTCACTTGATCGAGAATCAGAAGCGGCCCCTCGCGGCTTTCGAGCACCTCATCGAGGAAAGGCGGTGTGAGCGGTTCGACACGCATGCATACACCCTGGTGCACGGCGTCACGTTCACACAGATGATCGAGACGTTGGCGCTCCACCACATTGGGGGAGAGACGGATCGGTGCCCGCTTGGCCTCTAACGCCGAAAGAGCCTCCTTGGTCACCAGCAATTCGTGAACCTGGCGGTCAGGATTACGCAGGGCGGCTTCAACGGCGTGAAGGCCGTACATCCAGTAGCCCGAGGCGGTCGAGCGCCCCTCGGATGAGCGTGCGGAACGGCCAGCCGGAGCGCGGGCGGCGGAAGGGCGGGAGGGGCGT
>Ga0157365_10000635_pt1 | contig 15047 bp, 14 predicted proteins | sample AttsexASBM3_FD_111478 | JGI IMG/M metagenome (GOLD analysis project Ga0157365, IMG submission 111478) | Fungus gardens microbial communities from leaf cutter ant in Ribeirão Preto, State of São Paulo, Brazil - Atta sexdens ASBM3 | ecosystem: Host-associated > Fungi > Mycelium > Unclassified ... | reverse complement strand
AATACCTTGCCGGACACGTCGATAGCTACTTCTCGGTGCTGATGCGCGTCGGGCTGGCGGCGCTGGTGTTCCTGCCGTTTTTACGCACCCGTGGTCAGAGCCTGAAAACGCTTTCGCTCTATATGCTGGTGGGCGCGCTGCAGCTGGGCGTGATGTACCTGTTCAGCTTCCGGGCGTATCTTTACCTCACCGTCTCGGAATTCCTGCTGTTTACCGTCCTGACGCCGCTCTATATCACGCTGATTTACGATCTGCTGAGCCGTCGCCCGCTGCGCTGGGGCTACGCGTTAAGCGCGGGGCTGGCGGTCATTGGCGCGGCGATCATCCGCTATGACAAAGTGAGCGATCACTTCTGGACCGGGCTGATGCTGGTGCAGCTGGCGAATATCAGTTTCGCCATCGGGATGGTGGGCTATAAACGTCTGATGGAAACGCACCCGATGCCGCAGCACAGCGCGTTTTCATGGTTTTATCTCGGCGCGTTCGTGGTGGCGGTCATCGCCTGGTTTGCGCTCGGCAACCCGCAGAAGCTGCCGACCACCGGCCTGCAATGGGGCATTCTGGTGTGGCTTGGCGTCGCGGCGTCCGGGCTGGGATATTTCATGTGGAACTACGGCGCCACGCAGGTGGACGCCGGCACGCTCGGCATTATGAATAACGTGCATGTGCCCGCCGGGCTGCTGGTCAACCTCGCCATCTGGCAGGAGCAGCCCCACTGGCCGAGCTTTATCATTGGGGGAGCGGTGATAGTGGCTTCTCTGTGGGTCCACCGACGCTGGGTCGCGCCGCGCTCCGCACAAACGGCAGTGAATCACAGGCGTGCTGACGCGCCTGCTGAATAAACGCCTCCGTCACCGGCTGACGCTGCTCGCCATCGCGCACCGCAGCGTACAGCCGGCTCCATAATCCGTCGCCCAGCGCGCGCGTCACCACCAGCCCCTGTCGCTCGAAATTCTCCACGACCCAGTGCGGCAGGGCGGCAATGCCCATACGCGCCGACACCATCTGGATCAGCAGCAGCGTGTTATCGACGCTTTTCAGCGTCGGGCTGACGCCCGCAGGCTGTAAAAAGTGACGCCAGACGTCAAGGCGACTGCGCTGCACGGGGTAAATCAGCAGCGTTTCGCTGGCGAAATCTTCCGGCGTCACCTGGGCTTTGGTCGCCAGCGGATGATCCGGCGCCACCACCAGACGCACTTCAAAATCAAACATCGGCGAATAGTGCAGGCCGCTGCGCGGCAGAATGTCCGAGGTCAGCACCAGATCGAGTTCGTCCTGCTGCAGCGCAGGCTGCGGGTCAAACGTCACGCCCGATTTGAAATCCATCTCCACCTGCGGCCAGCGCTGGCGAAACGCCTCCAGCGCCGGGGCCAGCCACTGAATGCAGCTGTGGCACTCAATCGCGATGCGCAGCCGCGTCTGCTGCGGTTCGTTGCACGCCTGCAACGCGCGGCTAATCTGCGGCAGCACCTGCGCTGCCAGCTGCAGCAGGATCTCGCCCTGCTGCGTAAAGCGCAGCGGCTGGCTTTTACGCACAAACAGCCGAAAGCCAAGACGCTGCTCCAGATCGCTGAACTGGTGTGAAAGAGCCGATTGGGTCTGATGCAGCGAGGCCGCCGCCGCCGCCAGCGAGCCGCAATTGCGCAGCGCCTGGAGCGTTCGCAGGTGTTTTATCTCGATCATGAAAGTCCTTCACTTGGCCATGAACATTTTGCGCTTGAGGAATATACAGTAACTGCCAATTATGGATGTGTAAACATCTGGACGTCCAAATCCGTCGTCTTTCGAATTTCTGGTGCGTTGGCTGCGCTGGCTCACCCCGGTCACTTACTTCAGTAAGCTCCCGGGGATTTCCCAGCTTGCCGCCTTCCCGAAATCCGAAATACATACGGATTAATTAAATAAGACGAACAGATTCATCTCCTGACACGGGATTCATTCTTAAGAGAGGCAGAACATCATGACTATCCATAATCACACCCTCGGTTTTCCCCGCGTCGGCCTGCGTCGCGAACTGAAAAAAGCGCAAGAAAGCTACTGGGCGGGCAAGAGCACGCGTGAAGAGTTACTGGCGGTGGGCCGCGAGCTGCGAGCACGCCACTGGGAGCAGCAAAAAGCGGCGGGAATCGATCTGCTGCCGGTGGGGGATTTCGCCTGGTACGATCATGTTCTGACCACCAGCCTGCTGCTCGGCAACGTTCCGGCGCGCCATCAGAACGCCGACGGATCGGTTGATATCGACACGCTGTTCCGCATTGGTCGTGGCCGCGCGCCAACCGGCGAGCCGGCCGCCGCTGCCGAAATGACAAAATGGTTTAACACCAACTACCACTACATGGTGCCGGAATTCACCAAAGGCCAGCAGTTTGCGCTGACCTGGACGCAGCTGCTGGACGAAGTGGACGAAGCGCTGGCGCTTGGCCACCACGTTAAGCCGGTGCTGCTGGGCCCGGTTACTTACCTGTGGCTTGGCAAAGTGAAGGGCGAACACTTTGACCGTCTCTCGCTGCTAAACGAGATCGTGCCGGTCTACCAGCAGGTGCTGGCGGAGCTTGCGAAGCGCGGCATCCAGTGGGTGCAGATTGACGAACCGGCGCTGGTGCTGGAGCTGCCGCAGGCGTGGCTCGACGCGTTCAAACCGGCCTACGACGCGCTGCAGGGCCAGACCAAACTGCTGCTGACCACGTATTTTGAAGGCGTGAGCGACAACCTCGACACCATCACCGCGCTGCCGGTGCAGGGGCTGCATGTCGACCTGGTGCACGGCCATGACGACGTGAACGAACTGCATCGTCGCCTGCCGCAGGAGTGGCTGCTCTCGGCGGGCGTGATTAACGGGCGTAACGTCTGGCGCGCCGATCTCAGCGAGAAATATGCGCAGTTGAAGGCGGTCGCCGGGCAGCGCGAACTTTGGGTCGGCTCTTCCTGCTCGCTGCTGCACAGCCCGATTGATCTCAGCGTCGAGACCCGTCTGGATGCCGAGGTGAAAAGCTGGTTTGCCTTCGCGCTGCAAAAATGCGAGGAACTGGCGCTGCTGCGTGACGCGCTGAACAGCGGCGATACGGCGAAAATCGACCAGTGGAGCACGCCTGTCCAGGCCCGTAAACACTCGGCCCGCGTGCACAACCCGGCGGTGGCGGAGCGCCTGCAGGCGATTACTCCGCAGGACAGCCAGCGCGCCCATGCGTACCCGGTGCGTGCCGAAGCGCAGCGCGCCCGCTTTAACCTGCCGGACTGGCCGACCACGACGATTGGCTCTTTCCCGCAGACAACGGAAATTCGCGGCCTGCGTCTGGATTTCAAAAAGGGCAATCTGGATGCGGCAAACTACCGTACCGGCATCGCGGAACATATTAAACAGGCGATCGTCGAGCAGGAGCGTCTGGGCCTTGACGTGCTGGTGCACGGCGAAGCCGAGCGTAACGACATGGTGGAATATTTCGGCGAGCATCTCGATGGCTTCGTTTTCACCCAGAACGGCTGGGTGCAGAGCTACGGCTCCCGCTGCGTGAAGCCGCCGGTAGTGATTGGCGACATTAGCCGTCCGGCGCCGATTACGGTCGAGTGGGCGAAATATGCGCAGTCGCTGACCGACAAGCCGGTGAAAGGGATGCTGACGGGCCCGGTGACGATCCTGTGCTGGTCGTTCCCGCGTGAGGATGTCTCTCGCGAAACCATCGCGAAACAGATTGCGCTGGCGCTGCGCGACGAAGTGGCGGATCTCGAAGCGGCAGGCATCGGCATTATCCAGATTGACGAACCGGCGCTGCGTGAAGGGCTGCCGCTTAAGCGCAGCGACTGGGACGCGTATCTCGCATGGGGCGTGGAGGCGTTTCGCCTGAATGCCGCCGTCGCGAAGGACGACACCCAAATTCATACCCACATGTGTTATTGCGAGTTCAACGACATCATGGACTCTATCGCGGCGCTGGATGCGGACGTGATCACCATTGAAACGTCACGTTCAGATATGGAGCTGCTGGAGTCGTTCGAAGAGTTTGAATACCCGAACGAAATCGGGCCGGGCGTGTACGACATTCACTCGCCAAACGTGCCGGACGTGGCGTGGATTGAAGCGCTGCTGAAGAAAGCCGCGCAGCGTATTCCGCAGGAGCGTCTGTGGGTGAACCCGGATTGCGGCCTGAAAACCCGCGGCTGGCCGGAGACCCGCGCGGCCCTCGCCAATATGGTGAAAGCGGCGCAGAACCTGCGTCAGGCGTAACCGGTGTGATGATGTAATGTTGTGATGATGGCGGGTGGCGCTTCGCTTAGCCGCCCTACGAAAAACAGCTTTCACATCTATGTAGGGCGGGTAAGCGCAGCGCACCCGCCATTTGCCAGCGGTGGGATTTATGTAGGGCAGGTAAGCGCAGCGCACCCGCCGTTTGCCAGCGGTGGGATTTATATAGGGCAGGTAAGCGCAGCGCACCCGCCGTTTACCAGCGGTGGGATTTATGTAGGGCGGGTAAGCGCAGCGCACCCGCCATGTATCCCATCGCCACACGCAAAAAATCGCCCGGCTCACCGGGCGATTTTCTTATCCTTTCTTACCACCGTATGTCTGGAACCACGCCAGCATCCGCTCCCAGCCATCTTTCGCGGATGCCTCGTGGTAACTTGGGCGATAATCGGCGTTAAACGCGTGGCCTGCGTCTGGATAAACCACGATCTCCGCACTGGCATTCGCGGCGCGCAGGGCATGGCGCATGGTCTCCACGCTCTCCAGCGGAATGCCGGTATCCTGCGCGCCATACAGGCCCAGCACCGGCGCGGTAAGATCGGTCGCGATATCCACCGGATGTTTCGGCGAGTTCAGCGTCTTATCGCCGAGCAGCTTGCCATACCAGGCCACCGCGGCTTTCAGCTGCGGATTATGCGCGGCATACAGCCAGGCAATGCGACCGCCCCAGCAGAAGCCCGTCAGCGTCAGACGGTGCGCGTCGCCGCCATTGCGCGACGCCCAGCTTGCGACATGGTCTAAATCCGCCAGCACCTGCGCATCCGGTACTTTCGAAACCAGGTTGCTTATCAGCGACGCGATATCCTCATAGTCATTCGGGTCGCCCTGACGGAAATAGAGCTCCGGCGCCACCGCCAGATAGCCTTCCAGCGCCAGGCGACGGCAGATATCGCGAATATGTTCATGCACGCCGAAAATCTCCTGCACCACGATGACCACCGGCAGCGGGCCGTCGGCCTCGCGCGGGCGGGCGTGATAAGCCGGCATATTTTCGCCCTGTGTCGGGATCGAGGTTTCGCCCGCGATAATGGCATCCTGCGGCGTATGAACTACCGTTGAAGCGACAGGGGAGACCGCAGCGGCAAAGCCCGCCGGATGGTCAGTTGTGTTGGTCATGGCATTCTCCGTACCCGTTATTGTTTTAGCGCGTCCGATAACTATAGCCTGCAGGCGGCGGGAGTGGGTGTGGCAAACCTCGGCATTAAAGAGGCGTGATCGCGCTTTTCGGGTTGTGCATGTGATCGCTATCACGAAATAATGGAAAATTAATGCAACTCCTTTCTTTTGAAGTGAATCCGGTCACGAAAAACGCCGGAAAGGTTCTGTAAAGTACCGTTTTGCTTCTCCTGACAAACCGACCCACAGAGGAGTCACCTATGTCTGATGTTTTTCACCTCGGCCTTAAAAAAAGCGATCTTCAGGGCGCAGAGCTTGCGATTGTTCCCGGCGACCCGGAGCGAGTGGAAAAGATCGCCGCGCTGATGGATAAGCCGGTTAAACTGGCCTCCCACCGCGAATTCACCTCCTGGCGCGCCGAGCTTGACGGCAAAGCGGTCATTATTTGCTCCACCGGCATCGGCGGCCCGTCGACCTCTATCGCTGTTGAAGAACTGGCGCAGCTCGGCATCCGCACCTTCCTGCGCGTGGGCACCACCGGCGCCATCCAGCCGCACATCAATGTCGGCGACGTGCTGGTCACCACCGCGTCGGTACGCCTTGACGGTGCCAGTCTGCACTTCGCGCCGATGGAATACCCGGCGGTTGCCGATTTCGCCTGCACCACCGCGCTGGTGGAAGCCGCGAAAGCGGTCGGCGCCACTACGCACATCGGCGTGACCGCGTCTTCCGACACCTTCTATCCGGGCCAGGAGCGTTACGACACCTTCTCCGGCCGCGTGGTGAGCCGCTTTAACGGCTCCATGAAAGAGTGGCAGTCGATGGGCGTGATGAACTATGAAATGGAATCCGCTACGCTGCTGACCATGTGTTCAAGCCAGGGCCTGCGTGCCGGGATGGTGGCGGGCGTTATCGTCAACCGCACCCAGCAAGAGATCCCGAACGCGGAAACCATGAAACAAACCGAAAGCCACGCGGTGAAAATTGTGGTGGAAGCGGCGCGCCGTCTTCTCTGAATGTTCCTTTCAGGCCGGCGTTCTGCCGGCCTTTTTGCGTAATGTCTCGCAGGAATAACGCTCCTTACAGAAAAACGCTTTTCCTCTGGAATTATGTACAGCACAATCCTCTCTGGCGTAATGCGCGGTTCAGGCAGGAGGCGTGGTGGAGATTTCATATCTGGTGTTAGCGGTGGTCGCGCTGGCGGGCGTTGCGGTGGGCTGGCTCATGTCGGGCCTGCGCACGGCCCAACAGAAAGCGGAGCTGCTGGCGGAGCAGCGCGATATCTACGGCGAGCTAAGCGCCGCCCGCGAGGCGCTGGCGCATAACCAGCACTGGCGCGACGAATGCGAGCTGCTGAATAACGAACTGCGCAACCTGCGGGAAATCAACAGCTCGCTGGAATCCGATCTGCGAGAAGTCACTACGCGGCTTGAGGCCACGCAGGTGCACGCCGAAGAAAAACTGCGCCAGATGATGAGCAGCGAACAACGCCTTAGCGAACAGTTTGAAAACCTCGCCAACCGTATTTTTGAGCAGAGCCGTCGCCAGGTCGACGAGCAAAACCGCCAGAGCCTTAATGGCCTGCTGTCGCCGCTGCGCGAGCAGCTCGACGGTTTTCGTCGCCAGGTGCAGGAGAGCTTCGGGCAGGAGGCGCGCGAGCGCCACACGCTTGCCCACGAAATCCGCAATCTTCAGCAGCTGAATGCGCAAATGGCGCAGGAGGCCATCAACCTGACGCGCGCCTTAAAAGGCGACAACAAAGCCCAGGGCAACTGGGGCGAAGTGGTGCTCGCCCGCGTGCTGGAGGCCTCGGGCCTGCGCGAAGGGCATGAGTATGAAACGCAGGTCAATATTCAGCTTGCCGACCGCAGCCGCATGCAGCCGGACGTGATTGTTCGTCTGCCGCAGGGCAAGGATGTGGTGATTGACGCGAAAATGACCCTCGTGGCCTACGAGCGTTATTTCAACGCGGAGGATGACTACAGCCGCGATCTGGCCATCAACGAGCATATCGCCGCAATCCGTAACCATATCCGGCTTCTCGGCCGCAAGGATTATCAGCAACTGCCAGGGCTTCGCACGCTGGATTACGTGCTGATGTTTATCCCGGTCGAGCCCGCGTTTTTACTGGCTATCGACAAACAGCCTGAGCTCATCAGCGAGGCGTTGAAAAACAATATCATGCTGGTGAGCCCGACCACGCTGCTGGTGGCGCTGCGCACCATTTCCAACCTCTGGCGTTATGAACATCAAAGCCGCAACGCCCAGCAGATAGCCGATCGCGCGAGCCGCCTGTACGACAAAATGCGGCTGTTCGTGGATGACATGAGCGCCATCGGCCAGAACCTCGACAAAGCCAGCGACAGCTACCGGCAGGCGATGAAAAAGCTCGCTACCGGGCGCGGCAATCTGCTCGCGCAGGCGGAGGCGTTCCGCGGTATGGGCGTCGAGGTGAAGCGCGAGATTAATCCGGATTTGGTCGAACAGGCGACGCAGGACGAAGAGGCGTTCGCGCTCCCCGATGCCGACGCGCTTGCTAACGCGCCCGATGAAAACAGCCACTTAGCGGCGTTTCGAGTCGCGGGCGAGCGCTGAGCGGCGCGGCAATGCCGCCTTGAATCGTAGGGCAATTGCGGCCAATCTGTTACACTTCACAAACATTTCCTTGATAAGCAGGCACTGAGATGGTTGAAGATTCACAAGATACAACGCACTTTGGCTTTCAGACCGTAGCGAAAGAGCAAAAAGCGGATATGGTGGCGCAGGTCTTCCACTCCGTGGCGGCGAAATATGATGTCATGAACGACCTGATGTCGTTTGGCATTCATCGTCTGTGGAAGCGCTTCACTATCGATTGCAGCGGCGTGCGTCGCGGCCAGAAGGTGCTCGACCTGGCAGGCGGCACCGGCGATCTGACCGCCAAATTCTCCCGTCTGGTGGGCGAGAGCGGCAAAGTCGTACTCGCCGATATCAACGACTCCATGCTGAAAATGGGCCGCGAAAAGCTGCGTAATACCGGCATCGTCGGCAACGTCGAGTATGTCCAGGCTAATGCGGAAGCGCTGCCGTTCCCGGATAACACCTTTGACTGCATCACTATCTCCTTCGGCCTGCGTAACGTCACCGATAAAGAAAAAGCGCTGCGCTCCATGTTTCGCGTGCTGAAGCCGGGTGGTCGTCTGCTGGTGCTGGAGTTCTCCAAACCGGTATTTGAGCCGCTGAACAAAGCGTATGACGCTTACTCTTTCCATATTCTGCCGCGCGTTGGCGAACTGGTGGCCAAAGACGCTGGCAGTTATCGTTATCTCGCCGAATCTATCCGCATGCATCCTGATCAGGAAACCCTGAAGGCGATGATGAACGACGCGGGCTTTGAGAACGTCAACTACTACAACATGACCGGCGGGATCGTAGCGCTGCATCGCGGCTACAAATTCTGAGGAGGTGCCGGATGCCTTTCACTCCGCTAATGATGGCAGGCATTGAAGGCGCGCTGAACACGTTCCTGTATCGCGAGAGCGCGCTGAAAGCGCCGCGCCAGCGCCTGCAGGGCAAGGTACTGCGCGTGACGCTTGAAGAGATTTCCACGCCGCTGGTGCTGGTGTTCAGCGAGCAGCAACTGGATGTGCTCAGCAAATGGGAAGGCGAGGCGGATTGTACCGTCATCACCCGGCTTTCCGTGTTGCCGAAACTGCAGGACCGCCAGCAGCTGACCGCGCTTATCCGCAGCGGCGAGCTGGAAGTGCAGGGCGATTTGCAGGTGGTGCAGAATTTCGTCGCGCTGATGGATATGGCCGAGTTTGACCCTGCCGGATTGCTGGCGCCGTGGGTCGGCGATATCGCGGCGGAAGGCATTGGTCGTGTAATGCGTCGTGGCGGGCAACTGCTGCAAAAAGGCTTTACGCGCAATCAGCAAAATCTTGCGCAAGCGATGACTGAAGAGTGGCGCGTCGCGCCGGGCGCGCTGGAAGTCGCCTGGTTTGCCGAAGAGATTTCGGCTATTGAGCGCAGCCTGGAAGGATTAACCAAACGGTTGGATAAACTGGAGGGCAAATGACGCCAGGTGAAATTCGGCGCCTTTATTTCATCATTAAAACGTTCCTGAGCTACGGCCTGGATGAGCTTATCCCGCGCATGCGTCTTACGTTGCCGCTGCGGGTCTGGCGTCGCGGGCTGTTCTGGCTGCCAAACCGCCACAAAGACCTTGAGCTTGGCACGCGCTTGCGTCTGGCATTGCAGGAGCTGGGCCCTGTGTGGATCAAGTTTGGCCAGATGCTCTCGACCCGCCGCGATCTCTTCCCGCCGGTTATCGCCGATCAGCTGGCGCTGTTGCAGGATCGCGTCGCCCCCTTCGATGGCCGGCTCGCGAAACAGCAGATCGAAAAAGCGATGGGCGATCAACCCGTCGAGGCCTGGTTTGATGATTTCGATATTACCCCGCTCGCGTCCGCCTCTATTGCGCAAGTGCATACCGCGCGTCTGAAAGAGAACGGCAAAGAGGTGGTCATTAAGGTGATCCGCCCCGATATCCTGCCGGTCATTAAAGCGGATATGAAGCTGATTTACCGCCTCGCGCGCTGGGTGCCGCGTCTGCTGCCGGACGGCCGCCGTCTGCGCCCGATGGAAGTAGTGCGCGAGTATGAAAAAACGCTGCTTGATGAACTCGATCTGCTGCGTGAAGCCGCTAACGCCATCCAGCTGCGCCGTAATTTTGAAAACAGCCCGATGCTTTATATCCCGGAAGTCTACTCGGACTACTGCAGCCCGACGATGATGGTGATGGAGCGCATCTATGGGATCCCGGTGAACGACGTCGCGGCGCTGGAAGCCAACGGAACCGACATGAAGCTGCTCGCCGAGCGCGGCGTTCAGGTCTTCTTTACCCAGGTCTTTCGCGACAGCTTCTTCCACGGCGATATGCATCCGGGCAACATTTTTGTCAGCCACGACCACCCGCATGACCCGCAATACATCGGCATCGACTGCGGCATCGTGGGCTCACTGAACAAAGAAGATAAGCGCTATCTGGCGGAAAACTTTATCGCCTTCTTCAACCGCGACTACCGCCGCGTGGCGGAGCTGCACGTTGATTCCGGCTGGGTTCCTCCAGACACAAACGTGGAAGAGTTCGAGTCGGCTATTCGTACCGTCTGTGAGCCGATTTTTGAAAAACCGCTCGCGGATATTTCGTTTGGCCATGTCCTGCTGAACCTGTTTAACACCGCGCGTCGCTTCAATATGGAAGTGCAGCCGCAGCTGGTGCTGCTGCAAAAAACGCTGCTGTATATTGAGGGCGTCGGGCGTCAGCTCTATCCGCAGCTCGATTTATGGAAAACGGCGAAACCTTTTCTGGAAAGCTGGATCAAAGATCAGGTGGGTTTCCCGGCGCTGGTGCGCTCCTTTAAGGAAAAAGCGCCATTCTGGGCCGAGAAAATCCCGGAAATCCCTGAACTGGTCTACAACAGCCTGCGGCAAGGCAAACAACTGCAACAAAGTGTTGATAAGATTGCCCATGAGCTGCAGGAGCACCGCGTGAAGCAAGGGCAATCGCGGTATCTGTTTGGCATTGGCGCCACGCTGATGCTGAGCGGCACGCTGCTCTTTATCAACCGTCCTGACTGGGGTATGTCGCCCGGATGGCTGATGGCAGGCGGGATCCTCGTCTGGCTTATCGGCTGGCGGCGCACCGACTAGCAGGCATTGTTATGTAACGGCCACGGGTATACTGTGGCCTGATGAATACCATTATCACTGGTAACTGAGGAAATATATGGGTGGCATCAGTATCTGGCAGTTATTGATTATCGCTGTTCTGGTTGTTCTGCTTTTCGGCACCAAAAAGTTACGCTCGCTGGGCTCCGATCTCGGTGAATCCATCAAAGGCTTTAAAAAAGCGATGGGTGATGACGATAAGCAGAAACAGAGCCAGGATGCAGATTTCACTGCGCCTGCCGCGCAGGATAAACGAATCAGCGAAACCAAAAGCGACGTCGAGGCTGACGACGCCAAGAAACGTGATAAAGAGCAGGTGTAATCCGTGTTTGATATTGGATTTGGCGAACTGCTGCTGGTGTTTATTATCGGCCTTATCGTACTGGGGCCGCAGCGTTTGCCTGTGGCTGTCCGGACCGTCGCAGGCTGGGTACGCGCGCTGCGCTCGCTTGCGACCACCGTGCAGAATGAACTGACCCAGGAGCTGAAGATCCAGGAGTTTCAGGAAAGCCTGAAAAAAGTGGAAAAAGCGAGCATCGATAACCTGACGCCGGAGCTGAAGGCCTCCATGGATGAACTGCGTGAGGCGGCGGAATCGATGAAGCGGTCTTACAACGTTAACGACCCGGAAAAAGCGAGCGACGAAGCCCACACCATCCACAATCCGCTGGTTAAAGGCAACGAGGCCGAACATCAGGGCGTGACGCCCGCCAAAGCCGAGCATCAGGCTCAGTCGCCCGCGCAAAAGCCGCAGCAGGATGTCCCGCACGCCCCAGCGACTGATGCGGCGATGGAACCTGCGGCGGCGGAGTCTGTACACCCTGACGTCGGGAATAACGCTGACGCTGCGCCCGCGCCCGCTGGCGTGCGCAAACCTGACGCCGTCTCTACCGTGAGTGATAAATCCTGACATGGCTGTTGAAGATACCCAACCCCTAATCAGTCACCTGATTGAACTGCGCAAGCGACTGCTGAACTGCATTATCGCGGTGCTGGTGATTTTCCTGGCGCTGGTCTATTTCGCCAACGATATCTATCAGCTGGTTTCCGCGCCGCTTATCAGCCAGATGCCGCATGGCGCGAGCATGATAGCGACCGATGTCGCGTCACCGTTCTTTACGCCTATCAAGCTGACCATGATGGTGTCGGTGATCCTCTCCGCGCCGGTTATCCTGTATCAGGTCTGGGCGTTTGTCGCGCCAGCGCTCTACAAGCACGAAAGACGCTTGATTGTCCCGCTGCTGGTGTCCAGTACGCTGCTGTTTTATATCGGCATGGCGTTCGCCTACTTCGTGGTGTTCCCGCTGGCGTTTGGCTTTTTGACCAAAACCGCGCCCGTCGGGGTGGTGGTGTCGACGGATATCACCAGCTATCTCGATTTCGTCATGGCGCTGTTTATGGCCTTCGGCGTGTCGTTTGAAGTCCCGGTCGCGATTGTGCTGCTGTGCTGGATGGGCGTCACGACGCCGCAGGATCTGCGTGAGAAACGCCCCTATGTCCTGGTCGGCGCGTTTGTCGTCGGGATGCTGCTCACCCCGCCGGATGTCTTCTCGCAAACGCTGCTGGCGATACCGATGTACTGCCTGTTTGAAGTCGGGATTTTCTTCTCGCGCTTTTACGTCGGGAAACGGCGTCCGCGCGAGGCGGATCCAGAAGAAGCAGAAGAATAACCCAACCGCCCGTCAGGGCGGTTTTCATATGGAAAGCGCGATGTTTGATATTGGCCTGAATATAACCAGCTCTCAGTTTGACCACGACAGGGACGAGATGATCGCCCGGGCGCAGGCGGCGGGCGTCAATCGCATGCTCTTTACCGGCACCTCGCTTGACGAGAGCGAGCGCGCCTGCGCGTTCGCGAAACGCTATGAAGGCTGTTGGGCGACCGCAGGCGTTCACCCGCATGACGCCAGCACCTGGAGCGACGAGAGCGCGGCGCGGCTGCGCGCGCTGGCAGGCGACGCGCAGGTAGTGGCCATCGGTGAATGCGGGCTCGATTTCAACCGCAATTTTTCTACGCCTGCGCAGCAGGAGCATGCCTTTACCGAACAGCTGCGGCTGGCGGCAGAGCTCGCGCTGCCGGTGTTTTTACACTGCCGTGATGCGCATACGCGTTTTCTGGCGCTGCTGGATCCGTGGCTGGATAAGCTGCCGGGCGCGGTGCTGCACTGTTTTACCGGCAGCGAGCAGGAGGCGCGGGAGTGCCTGGCGCGCGGCCTGTATCTGGGCATTACCGGCTGGGTATGCGACGAGCGCCGCGGGCTCGAACTGCGCGCGCTGCTGCCTGTGATCCCGGCAGACCGTCTCCTGCTGGAGACCGACGCGCCGTATTTGCTGCCGCGCGATCTCGCGCCCAAACCCGCATCGCGTCGCAACGAGCCATGCTGGCTGCCGCATATTCTCTCGCGCGTGGCGCAGTGGCGCGGCGACGATCCCGCCTGGCTGGAGGCGACCACTGACGCTAACGCGGCCCGTCTGTTTCTGAAAAGCGCCCGTGCTGCGTAAGGCGATAATCAGAACCCCGCAGAGTGTGTATTTTTGCACGCTGTTGAGACATCCCGTCCTGAAAGCCCGGTGATAAGCTTCCCGCCGGGGATTTCCCCTGTTTTCACAGCTGAGGGACGATGATGAAAAAAGTAACGACGGGAGCAGTAGCGCTGATGATGCTGGTGAGCGGGTCGGTCATGGCAATGGACAAAACCGCGACCGGCGCAGTGCTGGGTGCGACGGCGGGCGCTATCGCCGGCAAAGATGTTAAAAGCGCGGCGGGGGGCGCCATCATTGGCGCGGGTACCGGCGCGATGCTGAAAAAAGGCGATAAAGGCAAAGCCGCGCGGAAAGGCGGCGTGGCGGGCGCGGTCGTGGGCGCAGGCGTGGCGGCGGCAACCGGTAAAAGCGTCTTAAAAGGCGCGGCGGTCGGCGCAGGCGCGGGCGGCGTTATCGGCGAAGCGACGCATTAACGACAAGTGGCGGCCTCGCGCCGCCATTTTACGGTTCGCGTTGTCCGTCAGACTTTACGGAATTCGGTATTTTTCACGCTCTGCAGCACCTGCTTATTCAGCAAATTCAACAGCAGCATGGAACGGGCTTCGCCATCGGGCTCGGTAAAAATCGCCTGCAACCCTTCAAACGCCCCTTCGGTAATAACGACCATATCGCCAGTATGCGGCGTGTCCGGGTCGGTCACGTTTTCCGGCTGCCAGTCGAGTAACTGTTCGATGACGGTTTGCGGCACCATGGCGGGGCTTGAGCCGAAGCGGACGAAATGGCTGACGCCGCGCGTGGAGCTGACCGTAGTGGTATGAATATCCTCCGGATCGAACCGGACGAAAAGATAGTTAGGGAAGAGCGGCTCGCTGACGGAAGTGCGTCTGCCTCGTACCATTTTATCGAGCGTAATCATTGGCGTAAGGCAGTTCACCGACTGTCGTTCAAGGTGCTCTTTGGCGCGCTGAAGTTGCCCGCGTTTACAGTACAGTAAATACCAGGATTGCATAATGACTCTTCTTACATGGCCGGACGCGCCAGCATAACAAAACCACCTCAGGATCGCTAAGGGCATTATACCGTGCTGTGCTATAGCCTGTGGTGATGATTCACGTTAATTTAACAAAATTACGGCATGCCTGCGGCGAACACCGTATAATAAAAAGCTTATTTTAAAGCCACGAATAACTGCATGAAATACCACGACCTACGCGAATTTCTGGCGCTGCTGGAGCAGCAGGGCGAACTCAAGCGCATCACATTGCCTGTCGATCCTTATCTGGAGATGACGGAAATCGCCGACCGCACGCTGCGGGCGGGCGGCCCGGCATTGCTGTTTGAAAACCCGAAAGGCCATACCATGCCGGTGCTCTGCAACCTGTTCGGCACGCCGAAACGCGTGGCGATGGGCATGGGGCAGGATGATGTCTCCGCGCTGCGTGAAGTCGGCAAGCTGCTGGCGTTTCTCAAAGAGCCGGAGCCGCCGCGCGGTTTT
>Ga0157365_10000634_pt1 | contig 15075 bp, 29 predicted proteins | sample AttsexASBM3_FD_111478 | JGI IMG/M metagenome (GOLD analysis project Ga0157365, IMG submission 111478) | Fungus gardens microbial communities from leaf cutter ant in Ribeirão Preto, State of São Paulo, Brazil - Atta sexdens ASBM3 | ecosystem: Host-associated > Fungi > Mycelium > Unclassified ... | reverse complement strand
GAGTACTCAATTAGTGCACAGCTGTCGACTCGGATGCCAATGGCTATGTTCTACACATCCATAGGCAGTGGATCGTATGCAACGTGTATGGTTGTCCGATTCGTCTACTCTGGCGGCAAAAGAGAGGATCGGAGGGCAACAGAATGAGGGCGGTGTCATGAATCCCAGCATTATGGGCGTCGAGAAAGAATTCACGTTGTAACCAGAAAACGGAGACGATCTGAGTACCTGAAACTGCGAATCTCTAGTCCCTACGAAGGTGAATGGCAAGTCGAGATGGAAACAAAGGACTGTACCATGTATTGTCAGGGGTGACAATCTGAAAATAGAACCATGTGATTTTGATATTGCAATGAATCATTCATGAAAAAGAGCAATTACATAGTGGATACACACGATCAAAAACATTCTAACTAATAGATTGTACAAAAAACCAACAATAGAGAGCCAGGGCAACACGTCTAAAAACAAAACTTCGCAAAATAAATATAGGACTATGTAGATATCTGTTTACTCCGCTTCTGCAAAATCACGAAGCTCAAGTAAATGCCGAGACACCTCCTCTTTGAATATCACAATATCATGAGTGTTCTTGACAATAGAACGAATAGTCTCCTCTTTCAGCCTTGAAACTTTGTCAATCTGCTCTCGATAGCTGTTCGGCGACGATGTCAGCTCATGCGATCCAACAGATACGAATGGCCCACCTGAATTCCAAATTCTGAAGTCGTGACTTGACACCTGTCCCGTTTGCAATTGCTGCGGCTTTAGCTTGGGCGATATTATGTTCGAGGTTATCAATGTCCTGTGTAGCAATTATTGCATCTCGTTGGGCAGCCTGGACCAGGGTGAGTGATCTGAAACACGGAACAACGAGAAGACAGCGTACATCACGTATTTCATCGGCCTGGTAGCTGACGCTATTGGCTCGCTTTTCCAACTCCAAAATCTCCTCTTCCAAGTTCTCACATTCTTGGATAATTTTATCTAGCTCAGCCTCGACTTTGATCTTCTCATTCTCCGAATCTGCTCGTTCCGCTCGCTTAGCATCAGCGATCGAACTGAGTATCGGTCGGACCGTTTTCCGGAGATCTGCTCCTTGCAGCAGATCTTGAGGTGTTGAAGCCGCAGGATTCAGTTCCAGGGCTAGATTTGCATGATCCAGGGGGGGTGGGGGTGTTGGATACAGTTCGAGCGAGACCAATAGATGAATGTACTTCTCTAGGGCATCTTCAGCTGAGCTTGTCTTATTAGATACACTAACTTCCAAGTTCATGACGTGACGATGTGTATCAGCCATGCGCTGTCGTAGCTCATCAAGATTCTTCGATAATTGCTCATGATCGTTGTTCATTTTGGCCACCTCTTCAGGGGTCAGATTTTGCTCTCGCACGACACTTGTCAGGTGTGCAAGAGTGTTTGTCAGTGCCTCAAGTTTCGATTCTGTTGGATCGGTCCAATCAGAAAGTTGCCCTGGATGTCAAACTATCAACCCACTCAGCGTAACCTTTTCCGCCTTTTCATACGCGATCACCTCCTTGACTTTCTCTCTTCGTGACTCATATCGCTTCAAAATACCAAGATATTTTTCACGATCACGAACGAGAGTATTATGCTCCCTTTCCAATATCACTCGTGGAGGCTGTAGCAACTGATCAAGCTATCAAATTCTGTCATTGAAGAAAGTGACCTACTTCTGATGATTTGAGCTTTTTCAGCTCTGCTTGAGCTGCTTTGAGCTTTTCCCGTTGCTCCTGTAAGTCGTTTTCCACTTTCTCGTTTTTCTTATCTAATGTCATGGTTTCAAATCCATCTTGGCAAGGGAAGATTTTGAGCTTACTATAACGAAAATCGAGGTCCTCGTTAGCTTCCACAAATTCATCCAGCTCATTCAACCACATTTCGTATGCATGTTCATAATACTGGAATGCAATTGCTTGATGGTCCATCGGGTCCTCGAACTCCTCGGGGATCCGCGAAGTATCTTGCAGAGTAGGGTGCCCACTAGCGAAATATTCATCCCGAAGCTAATGGAATGTCAGTCGACGGATATTGACGGTTTCATTAGGCTGACCTTACACATCTCCACCAACCAGTGCAGTACACCCAGTAACGGAGGCCACGAGTGCATACTGGCTGGTGCAGCAAGCCATCTGTTGTCCAATGCATGAGAATAAGGATAATGGAGGGCTTTCAACGCGGGCGCAAAATCATCCTCGAACCTGCCGCTCGAAAATGGATAAGCAGGATCAAGAATCAAAACAAGAAACTCGAATATAGTACGATATTCCTTTCCCTGGATGTTGTTGAGAGTACTGGGTGCGATCTCGAGGCCTGCGCTCTGGAGAAAGACGAAGATGTCGTGCCTCATCTTGGCTTGATATTGTCTATCGCGGAGTGGACGAGTATCTTTGAATGGTTGATTTGCCTGTTGCTGGTTTTGGCCTCCACCAGACCATATTGAAGGTCGTCGTGCGCTACAAAGGAGACCTCTTCAAGCCACCAGTCGCTGACCACAAGAATAGAACGCACTTGTGAAGTGGTGTTCGTCCTTGTATTGTCTTTGACACACTTGCGAGCAATGGGTTATTCTGCGAGCGCATCATTGAGGACTTGAAGGCAGAGCCGGGTACATTGAGTGAAAGTGACGAGTTGGGAGCACGCATGGCAGATCCAGCAAGAGACATGCGGGGGTTAGCTGGGGGTTTCTTAGTAGTGGAAGGCACTGGGATATTTGACCGATTTCCGTGAGCGTCGCCTGGGGGCTGCATCACAGAACGCCGCCTTGAGTCCATCGTTCCAACGTTCAACGCGTCGGAGTCCACAAATAAACGCTCCCGTGACTAGCTAATATCGTCACGTTATACTCACGTGTACAAAAATAGCCCTGACAGTGTATCAAGATCTGGCTAGCCACACATGTCAGTATCCCTTGTCACTCGCAGTCTTTTTGGTGGTGCTATCACCGTTGAGGCACCCAAAGATCTCATCGACGTATCGTGAGATGACTCCTGCTTCTCCTTTGCAATGAAGTAATGGTCATTAGAACGTTTCGCCCATTGCCTGATAACCAAGAGGTTTTCATTTCCCAATCCAATGACATCAGCATTGTCGTTGAAGTACTGCAAACCGTTCCAGAATCTGAAGGCCGGAAAGCGATAGAGCAAGTGCTTCGAAAAATCAATCAATTTATCATCCTTAAATTTCCTTTACAGATTTCACTTTGATGCTTTGGCGCACGACAACGATGCTGAGAAAGCTGAGATAGAACAGATTGGTGGAATACCCAACGTCCGAGGAGACGCTACACCGCATGCAATCGTCCTTCAGGGCACCCAGTTGATCAAGAAATCCAACCCAGCCACACCAGATACCGTGAAAATTCTAATGGCGTTGTATCGTGTACAAGCAAAGAACGTTGATCTGGTCGCAACGTTCAACATTCCTCTCGTAGCGGCAAACGGAGTGATGTCCGAGGCAGACTCTCAACAGGCAACCCACTACTTCCACGAATTTGCTCGATCACTAACCATCGTCGACTTTGGCCTTTTCGCATAACCTACAATTTTTTTCATACGTCGTACATTTACACGGAAAACCATACAGTAATACTGACAGTACAAACGATACAACAAAAGTTCTAGTTTACGTGTCGTCCAACTCCTCTTCGGCCTCGGGTTCTTCCACGATGCGCTCTCTCACCGGCGATGCCGCCGCGGCAGCAGCAGCCTTCGCTTCCTTTTTCCGCTTAGCAGATTCCTTCAGTTTATCCCATCGTTCGCGATACTTCCTGATCATCGCTTGCTGTATGTCAAATCAGCGAAATTCATGGGAGCACCTGCATGATGTACGCACATTTTTCTCATTTTCGACTCGAGCTTGTCGGACATCGTTCTCCAACTCTTTAATTCTCTGTAGATATTGGTTCTCCCGATTAGATGGGAGGGTAGATGGTGTTGATACTGGTGGTGTAACATTGGGGTTGAGGTTGGCCAGGTCAGGGCCTATTCGTTGTTGCATCGAACTACCCATTACTCTTTGTGCCTAGAAATCGTAGGAGCAAAACAAAGTGAATAAGGATGGTGGAGGCTCACCTCTCTCCTTGCTTGATATATACTATCCCTCAATTGTCGATCTTGTTTTTCATGTAAATGAAGCACCTTTTCTGCCATTTCAAGCCGTTTCTGCAGATTAGCCACCTCAACTTTCAGAGCTGTATTCTCCTTTCGCAATGCCCCTATTTCTGAGCCTGACGGAATGACAAGGAAAGACTCGGATAGATCATCACCTTGGGATAGATGAGAATGATCAAACGGGGAAAGACAGAGAAAAGACGCACCGACGTCAAATAACGACTCATCAAAATCGTCTTCCGAGGATACATCGACCTGGGAACTTTTGTGTGAATGCCTCATCCCTGGAATAGTCTCCTTTGTCATTCCGATCCTCCGTCCAAGTCTCGTCAAGATAGGTTCACCCACTCCCGGATCATGGAAGCTTGAGCTCTTAAAAGACATGGAAGATGGTGGCGTTCTTGAGTGCGCCGAACCATTTTGTAATGAAGTAGGAGCGTTGGCAGCTATGGGGCTGCTTAGGGGTGCGGTTGCGAATGCCACTGGTGAGGAAAGGGTATCTAGCATTCCTTGCATTATGTTCCAAAACTGATTGAATGGATCGCCCGGCTCTGACTAACATCATTCATGCGAAAAACAAGTGAAAATCAGGGGGCTCATTTTTACTTACCTGCTGACCACCCAGGAGCATAAAAGATTCGTCCACTGTATCTGTCATTCTTTGTACAGGTTGAGGTGATTCCATACGACCAGGTACTTGAGGTGAAGACGTCATCGCTCTGTGAGGAATTAGAGCGTTTTTGGGTTGGATGTTGGATGTTGTCGTGGGTTGTAGTAATGAAGGATCTTTACCCTCTTCTCGAAGTTTTTCAATACGTCGATTGAGTTCTCGACTTTCCTTCAATTGTTCATTGTAGAGCATGCGCAAGGTGCGTTTTGCCTGCAAAGATAGAGTGATTAATCATTGTTGCATGCGTAAAGTAGGAAAAGAGTTGACCGATTCATCATGACTTCGTTCGATGGCGGCTGCGAAGGCTTCAGCAGCCTTGGTGTGTTCCTCCATGGCAAGGACTATAAGACCATTGTTTGTGTGTTCTTCTGCATTAGCAGCGTGGTTGTGTGCCTAGAATCCCTTTCACTGTAAATTCTGAAAGATTATGGGTGCAAATCTGTCGCTCACAGCACTTATTGGGTTCTCGGCTGGTAAGGAGGGCATGGTAGCATGAAAAGTGGCAGTGATTTCGAAGCCAAGGGAAAGTAAACAATGTGAGAAGTTTTACATTACACGTCAAGAAGCTCAATAAGGAAGTATAGACTTGAAACCGTTACGCAGTGGCATTTTTGTATTCGAGTTTATGTACTGAATATTCCTGAAAAGGATTGTTTTCGGGCAGAAGAGACCGATAAACAGGGCAGTGCAGTGACATGTGACTGATTTACGGTGGTTTCTCAGACTTGCTCCTCTTTTCCACAAATCACTTTTGTTTCCTTCCTGCTGCTTGGACAGATCAATTTGCATTTCTGTGCAAATTACAAACACAAGCTAATCTGCAATGTCTGTCCCTCCTCGTCCCATGTAGGCAGTACCACTCTACCATCCTGAGCAACTTCTCATCTTCTGCGCTCACAGAGACAAAAGGATACGAGCGACAGGTCCGTCTGCCCCGATGTCCTTCTCTTGACCTTGAAAGCTCATGTTTGTGTCATTAAACTCACTCAGTCGTCGCTGCAGATGGTCTGTCGAAGCGTGATGTATTCAGGCTTCCTGACCCCTTTGCCGTCCTCACCGTTGATGCCGAGCAAACCCATACGACAAGTGTCATTAAAAGGACTCTGAATCCATATTGGAATGAATCGTTCGACATGTGGGCCTCTCCTATCTTGAGATTTTGCAACTCACCCAAACTTCTCCTAATCTAGAACCGTAAAGGAATCATCCGTCATCGCCGTTCAGATTTTCGACCAACGCAAGTTCAAGAGGAGGGATCAGGGTTTCCTAGGTGTCGTGAACATCAGAGTCAATGACGTGTTGGATCTGGAACTTGATAGTCATCGTGCGTAATGTCCATGCTTTTCGTTACTTATGGTTGCACCAACGCAATGCTCCTGCCTTGCAGAAATGCTCACTCTAGACCTCAAAAAGTCCAATGACAATTTGGTTGTACATGGGAAATTAATCATTTATCTGACCACAAATGCCAATCATCCAATCAGCAACCAAGGACCAGCCACTGCATCAAGTAGCCTATCTGCGGCCATTGCAGATCTTAGCCTAGATGGAGCTTCTCAGCCGACCAGTTCTTCAAATGCCACTCTGCAGCCTACCGTCAGTGGGAATCTTTCGCGCACACCGAGTTCTCACGCCACCACCGGTGATGCTGTTGCAATGCCTGTTCCAAATACGTCTCCCTCGGCAACTGCCTCAGTAGAGCCAGAACGACAGCCATCTACCCAGCTATCCACCTCTGCAGCTGGTTCTGCTGCCCCTTCCCCACTCTCCTCTGCATCATCACAAATCGCTCCTTCCGCCGGTGTTTCGCCCCAGAATCCGAACATGCGCAACTTCAATCCAAATGTAGACCAGTTCGGTGCACTACCTACGGGTTGGGAAAGGCGCATCGATCCGCTCGGTCGTACGTATTACGTTGACCATAACACTCGTAGCACGACATGGAATCGACCTTCTGCTAATGCCGCTGTCAATACTAGTGCTCAGGACAATGAGACAAATGCAGCTCGGGATCAACATTCACGGCGTATCCTTGCAGATGACTTATTGGAAGCGTCCAATCCACCAAACCGTACCAGTAGCATTACCGACACAACTGCGACACAGACAAACGCTCCTGCCCAAATGTCAACTACTGGTGCTACGACTGCTGGCTCGGGTGCTCTTCCTCATGGTTGGGAAGAGCGGTACACCCCAGAGGGACGCCCTTATTATGTCGACCACAACACACGGACGACAACGTGGGTTGACCCCCGACGACAGACTATCATACGTGTAGTGGGGCCTAATGGTCAGGGATCATCTCAATCGCAGACTATTTCTCAATTAGGACCATTGCCATCGGGTTGGGAAATGCGTCTGACGTCGACTGCACGAGTCTATTTCGTCGATCATAATACCAGGACCACAACTTGGGATGATCCTCGCTTACCATCTACTCTTGATCAAGGTGTACCGCAATACAAGCGAGACTTTAGGAGGAAGCTTATCTACTTCCGAAGTCAACCTTCGATGCGTGCTCAGCCCGGCAATTGTCAAATCAAAGTTAGGCGCAACCACATTTTCGAGGATAGTTACGCAGAAATCATGAGACAAGCGCCTTATGATCTGAAGAAGAGACTGATGATCAAATTCGACGGTGAGGATGGTCTGGATTACGGAGGTCTCTCCAGGTGAGTTTCCATCGTCTCCTCAAACTTTTGCGAAGCCAACCTCCTCGCTTTTCAGAGAATTCTTTTTCCTTCTGTCTCATGAGATGTTTAACCCGTTCTATTGTCTCTTTGAATACTCCGCCCATGACAACTACACTCTTCAAATCAATCCCGCTTCTGGCGTAAACCCCGAACATCTCAATTACTTCAAATTCATCGGTCGATGCTTGGGTTTGGGCATATTTCATCGCCGTTTCCTTGACGCCTACTTCATTGTCAGCTTTTACAAGATGATACTCAAGAAAAAAGTGACGTTATCCGACCTGGAGAGTGTCGATGCGGAGTTACATCGTGGTTTGACATGGATGCTGTGAGTCTTCTTCGATGCTGTCAGGCACACCAAGTTATTGACCGTGCATGGTAACTAGGGAAAACGACATCACGGATATCATTGATGAGACATTTACGACCTCAGAAGATCGATTTGGCGAGATGGTGACTTTGGATCTCAAACCTGGAGGCGCCGACATCCAGGTGACTGAGGAGAACAAGAAAGACTATGTTGATTGTGTGGTGGAGTACCGCATCTCCAAGCGCGTCAAGGAGCAGTTTGATGCTTTCATGTCCGGATTCAGTGAACTCATTCCATTGGATCTGGTCAATGTATTTGATGAGAGGGAGTTGGAGTTGCTCATCGGTGGTATGTCCGAGATTGACGTGTATGTATCTGTCCTTTATACCATTCGTGATCCGGACTGATTTTCGAGGGTTTGCAGCGACGACTGGACTAAATATACTGATTATCGTGGCTATGAACAAACCGACGACGTCATTCAATGGTTCTGGAAATGCGTCCGGTCGTGGCCGCCTGAACGCAAGTCCCGCTTGCTCCAGTTTGCAACTGGAACGTCGCGTATACCCGTCAATGGTTTCAAGGATTTACAGGGCTCGGATGGTCCTCGACGGTTTACGATCGAAAAATCGGGTGACCCATCGCAATTGCCGAAGAGTCATACATGTTTTAATCGGATTGATCTCCCGCCTTATAAAGACTATGCGAGTCTGGAGCAGAAATTGACTTTGGCTGTCGAGTGAGTCGTACACACCCATCCACCTCCTCTCTCTCGTGTGATGTTAACTGTCTACTTTTTATCTTAGGGAAACTGTTGGCTTCGGCCAAGAGTGATTGTGCGTCGTAGACTCCTGTTTTTGTTTTTTCTATTTCATCCATGCGAATAGTCTTAGTATTCCCCCCTTTCCTCTCCCTTTTTACCTCTTCCTTCGGTGTTCCCTCTTCCTGGTCAAACAGTTTAATTTCTTGTGTCGGTGTTTCAACGATCTAATGTACTTCATACTTGTCCCTCTTTCTTTCCTTTTAGATTTCGCCTCTGGATTTGACTTGAGAGAGAGGAGTTATATGCATCTCATTTCATATCTAAGATAACTCCTGTGTTTGTGATATTAATCTGAAGCGTGATTTTTGGATGTAAAGCAGGTTTTTTCCAACAATGTTAAGATCTTCATGTACTACCAAGCAGCGAGCGACAATCATAAATTGATTGTCATATATAATATACATGTAATGTAAAAAAAACGAATGAAGCATGAAGGAAGTATGATAAGATGATAGAATCAGAAAAAACGGCCCACCAGAATTACTTGGTTTTCTCAAAGGCAAAAGCAATGTAAATATCTAGACCAAAGAGAAAAAAATCACGGTCAAGCATGGGAAGAACAAAAAAAGGGAGACGCACTAGCAGCTTCCCATTGCGCTTCATCCATCGAACTTTCACCGTTTGTGTCCACAACTTTCATCTTGACCATCAAGGAATGAAATTCGGGATCTTCCTGGTTTTCTAGGAAAACCTCATGAAACTCTTTCTTGTAGATCAACTCCAGTTTATAATCTGCCGCCATCCTGCACACCCCGTGATGGACCAGATCATGGATGAAGAAGGTGAATACAATGGGACCAGACACACACAGAGAGAGCGCAATTGTTACCTACCGACGGAAATTGTCCCATCTGACGACGTACTCTGGTACATTCTCCACTGCATCTCGGAGGAAGAAATTGTATTTATGACCAAATATAGGTTGTTTTATACGATCGTCAAATTGAATGGTGTAAACGTCGTTGCCGAAAGATAGATCTTGTTGATCAGCCGGCAGACCGTTCAATTGCTCCCTAGACAATCAGGACAGACGAGTCGCTGAGAAAGAAAACAACATACAGAAGAAAGTCCGAATTGGGTACCGTGCCGATAAAGATACCACCTGGACGAAGATAGCGCGTCACATTGTCGAGCATGCATCGAGCTTTCTGTATCGATTCAAAGGCATAGTGCATACAAAACTGCATGGAAACAACATCGAATGGCTGGACAAGTTTTGCGGGAGGAAATGCTCGAGATAGTCGCTCAGAATAACAATCAAGAGCAGCAAATGTGGCATCGAATTTCGTTCCTTTCTGATTCAACCATCGATCGCGTGCTTGATCGACAGAAACAGCAGCTATGTCTGTTATCTGGATGAGCTGCGAGGACAAGACGACGATGAGCAACACACACACCAACAGCTAGCAGTTCTCGAATTTTGGCTTTTGACCACTTTGTTATGTCACCGCCCTTTCCACAGCCCATATCAAGAACCTTGCCTTTGGCCCGCGCTTGTACATGTGTGCTCTTTAGGAGGGCAGGATGGGCAAAGCGAGAGATGAGTATTGATTTGACCCAGTTGTTGAAATTTTTGAGTCCGATAATGGGTGACTCCTGGCGCTGGACGACTCCAACGTCAGGCCGCGAGTTATCTGTATGTAATATAAGAAATGTGTGCATGTCTCAAAAGGCATACGAACAGTGATCGACGACGACACCGACATCACCTGCGTGTCGCTTGCTCGGGGGGGACTCGGGCTCATTACTGGACGCACGTTTACGCTTGAGCAAACGGGCAGCACCCTTGCCGCGATAGCTCTTGAAAGTCTGTATTTCTGCGGGAGTGAGAGGCTGCAGGACGGAGGCAGGAGGGGTAATACGGGTGCGGGGATTGTAGGGGATGGGGCGGGGGACGTCGACAGTGAGCTGAGGGTCATCGACAGTGAGCTGAGGGTCATCGGCATTGAGGAGGACAGCGAGATCGGTTGCTCGGCGGGGAAAAAGAGGGCCGTGCGTGTGCTCAATTGGCGAGTTCAGGACAGCATCTCGCACGGGGTCAAACGCCGGCATGGCAAGGACCCCGTTCCCTACTCATCTGAAACCTGTTTCAAATTACATGGTCATGTGCTACTCTACGAGGACCCCTGCCACCGTTCCAGCCAGCCCTCCAAATCCTCCGTCGAGCGCTGCAATGCCACAATGCCAGTTACATATATTCCCAAACAACACATGAGCACACACCTCTAGCCACTGTGTCCTTGCTCGGATGCTATCCAGGCTCTGCGCCAATGTCAGGTTATACTTCGACGTGTCTTTATCCTGTTCTCCCGCCCATTGTCAGGGGTGTAACAAGTCTCGTCTCGCAAGTCCGACACCCACCTTGAAGAAAGCTTCCGTCTCTTTTAAATCCTTCTCTGTGGACAGAAAGTTGAACGAGCACTAGACAAGCAGGCATTTAGTCCATAGATCCCAATGTAACTGCGGCTTGAACAGACCGATAAAAGAGATTGTATCATAGAGTTTCCTCCAACCCGTTTCTCGAGCTACAAAAGTGTCAGCCATCCAACACTACCATCATTCTGCACCCAAAGCGCTCACGGTCTCATACTCTTCCTTGAAATAGCTGACAAGTTTGCGCCTCAACCGTATATTCCCTGCCAGTCCACGGAAAAAGTAAGGCAAGTCTTGATCCCTAGTCTTGACCTTTATAAAATCAAGTGTCCTCTGCCACAACTCGTCATCATATGTGGCGCCCATGGCGGTGCTGAAAATCACAGGTGAGCAATACACCTCCCCAGTTGAACCAGCCTACATTGCAGCAGTTCTGGCTGTTGGTGTCTTTGGCTTTTCATAGACAGCAACAACAGCATTGTATTCAGCAACCCCCCCGTTCCGTACGGCCTTGAATCAATAGTCAGTGTCAACCTCTTGGTTCGATTACGGGAACAGGTGCGTACAGTGCTGAAAGCCACTCTTTGAAGATCGGCTGGGATCCGAGAATCGTCCCCTGTCTCCATGAAATGGTGAAATCGGTCTTGCAGCTCCTTGATAACGCTATATCCACCACAGATCATCAGCGGTTGAAAAATCATGGAAACATCCTCCCCACCCAGCATCACACGCCGAGGCTGCATCAGAAATGGCGAGAGTACGCAGCGATGTCATGTCAGCAGAGTCATCTGCACTATACTCAAAACCCAATCTCTTGACCAAGGGCACAAACAACGCCTACACAGAATTCATTAAACACCAATGCTAAGCCCTGAAATCTTTCAGACTCACCCGGCGTAAGGCATTCAGCCGATCAACCACCAGCTGATTCTCCCACCAAGTGGACACTAAAGTGCTCAAATTCTCTGAAATTCCTGCCCAAACGAGATCTAAAACCATCTCAGCATCATCTTCCTCACAAAATCAGGAGCAAACCAACATTCTTTCTCCTTCTTTCCAACAACATCAATCAACGTCAAAGCACTGCTAACCTGAGCTAGTCCAGCCTTTGACAATGATACCGTATCATAAACAACTCCCATGCGATCATTGAGTGAGAACACTGGAACTTCTTTGACGGCCTCTTCTGCAATCTTGACCATTGTCTTAGGTTCGTACAATACACGGTCTGAGAGCGATCAGTCAAACCGAGAGTACACTCGCACCATCCTCGTTGATGACTTACAAAATCCAGTAGTATCAGCATTCACTTTGTAGGGCTTACTAGTGTCAATCTTGAAGAATTGTTCCCGCTCAGTCAGGAGGACTTCTTTGTCAACCGCCGCTTTTCCGGCAGAGTCAACGGTAAGGAGCCTCAAGGGAACATTCCTACAAGCTCTGTAAGGAGCAATCTACATGGAAAGACAGGAATATACCAACCAGATGGTCTCATTTTCTGCTCCTTGGCCCTTTCCCGTCTCTAAGAATCGATCCTGACGCACACGAATACCTTCCGGCGTTTCGATCACCGTGAGAACAGGGAAGCCAATCTGCAGCACGTCCGTCAGCTCCATTGAAAACAAATTTCTTCTTTCATCACCTTTGTAACCCAATTGTCCATAATTTTAGGTACATCAATACCGGTTGCCTTGCTGATACCATTCCAGAGGTCAGTGGTAACACTGTTCCCATAAAGTTTGTTCTTGAGGTATATAGAGACACCTTTCAGAAAACGATCTTCTCCAACGAAGTTTGAGAGCATGCGTAAGACTGTACTCATCATCGCATGAGTGTTGGAGGTCAATGACATAGATTCGCCTTACCTGATGCAGCTTTGGAATATGACAAGCTGTCAAAGATCTGGAGAGTCAATTATCAGCTGCTACTTCACTGGGACAATCGGTAAATGTTACTTTACTTGGTTGATTTGGTTAGCATCCGGACAATCGACCTCAATCGGATGAGACGAAAGTTTTGCATCCAGGTTGAGTGCCCTATTCAGATGTTCCGAGATGAAGTTGGAATCAACCTTCCACTCCGGGAATACTCTATGCGAAGTCAGTTGAAGGAGCCGCCTTCAGAACAAGATAGGACTAACTTGTCTGAGAAATCAAAGAGTATCACTGATAAGATGTGACACTCCAAAAATGCACTTACCAGGAATAATGACCTCTCCCATCTACGAAACTCAGGAATTAGCAATTGCAAAAACGATGAATCACTGCACAATTGGCATACTAGAGTTGCAAAACCTTCATTGAGATAAAGATAGGTCCACCACTCCATCGTCGTGATATTTCCAAACCTTCAAGTCTCCTAAGTCTTTACATATCGATGGGAAGAGGCCAGGAACTTACCACATGTGAGCAACTTCGTGGCTTTGAGTGGTTGCAACTTGCTTCTTTGCCTGCAGATCTGCGTTCTTCGGGTCAAGAAGGAATGCATTTGTCCGACCGGTAATCAAGCCCCAATTCTCCATTGCACCTGGTAAATGTATGGCTGTCATTAACGACCATTGTAAACACATCACATTACTAACCAGCTTCAAAATCGCTTGCCTGGAGGAAGATGAGGTTGGTATGACATAAGAAGAAAGCTCTAGCAAGTGGATACTGACCACAAGAGTGTCCAACTTGGGAAGAGGATACCCGACATCAAACACTTTTTCATACAAGGGAAGTACAGCCTTCTTCACATCAAGAGCAAACTGCGCTTGGTGAATGTGCTCAGCGGTTGCTGTCGGATGCATCAGCCCACGATTTCCACTCACAAAACAATACTTTCACTGACTGTAGATACGCAAGGGCAAAGTCTTCTCGCTTAAAGGGAGGAAGACAGAGTCTTCCAGGCATTCGAAGTGGCCATTGGCAAATGCAACAAGATAAGACGACACAGGCGGAGTATCTTGGAACTTGGTGATCTTCCATTCACCATCCTTCAAACCAGAGAACAATGCCCTGTAACCCGAATCACCCTTGGTAACTTGATGATTTGGCGTGATGACTTCCTCCGAAATAGAAGACATGTTGCTTAGATTGGTTGTATCAGCACGGGAAATGAGAGTAATTCCAAACGTGGCTTTGAGAAGAGGTTCATCCCAACAGGGGAATGCACGTCGTGCAGCAGTGGGCTATAATGAGCATTAGCGAAGGGTCCATTAGTCTCTGTGCAACAGTTGCATACTCACCTCGAACTGCGTCAAAGCATAGTATCTCGTTTGTCCATCCTTTTCGTATGCAGATTTATAATAGCCCGCCATACTACCAGTGAGTCTTCCCTTGAACGAAACTTTGAAAGATGCTTTCGATCCTGCCGGAAGTGTTCCACTGAGGCTGTATGTAGCCCGTTCAGACTTTTGGTTGATGTCGATGTTTTGTTCACTGAAAACCTGACCAGTCTTCAGGACATTAGAGTACAGAGATCTGTAATCGAATCAACTTCGAGTCAGAAAACAGACTGAGGACTGAAGTATACGCTTTTCCAAGAGCCAAGTCCGAGACATTGAAAACGATTTGATTAGTTGATTTCTTCACATCCAGGCTATGGTTGAAATGAGTCTACGGTCAGGGATCAAGCACAGAGAATTCCCACTTGATCTGGACGAAGCCTTCAAACACCTGATTTTCAATATCTGTTTTGATAGTGACATCGTAATGGGTAGGCTTGACGTTCGTCGGAAGACGGTACTCGTTCGAAGCTTTCTGGGGGGGTGAAACCATGTGTGCGAGTGAACGAGAGAGTGTAGCAGACAGATAAGATAAACCGGGAATACTTCGGATGACACAGCCTTTACGCGTGTGATGCATGCATCGAATTGGAGAAAATCTCGCAGGGGCCAGTATTCTATGCCATGACGAAACACGAGTACAAACTTGCATGAAAAACGGTAGGTTTGCTAGAGTTCTCACGCGTCTCTGGACCAAGTCAATAAATTCGGATTTGCCTAATACAATCTGGAGCTAATTTACAATTTAATCCCACCATAACTACTTGGAGAGTAATTTTCCACTCTCGAGGACACCGGGGTATTCATG
>Ga0157365_10000633_pt1 | contig 15076 bp, 15 predicted proteins | sample AttsexASBM3_FD_111478 | JGI IMG/M metagenome (GOLD analysis project Ga0157365, IMG submission 111478) | Fungus gardens microbial communities from leaf cutter ant in Ribeirão Preto, State of São Paulo, Brazil - Atta sexdens ASBM3 | ecosystem: Host-associated > Fungi > Mycelium > Unclassified ... | reverse complement strand
TGCCACTGACACCGCCGGAATGGCCGGAAAGGGGCAACCCGATCGAAGACCCTGCGGCCTATGACCTGATTGCCGGCTATTCCCCCTATGACAACGTGCGTGCCGCGGCCTATCCGGCAGTCCTGGCGATCGGTGGCCTGACCGATCCGCGCGTGACCTACTGGGAGCCCGCGAAATGGATCGCGCAGTTGCGGGCGCACAGCACATCGGGGCGCCCTGTGATGCTGCGCACCAACATGGATGCCGGGCACAAGGGCGCGCGCGGCCGGTTCGACGCGCTGGAGGAAGCCGCGTTCATTCAGGCCTTCGCGATCTGGGCCGTCGGGGGTGTAACGGGCTGAAACATCAGGGGGGCATTGGCGTTGATGCCCCGAATGATCGTCATCCGCTGTTTACACGGAACTGCGGATGCCCGCACAGTCGGGCAGCCGGCACACGGCCTGACCGATCGGCTTTCACGTCCCAGGAGACGAGGATACATGACCTACCGTGCCCCCACGGGCCTGACGGCGACACCGACGACCACCTTTTCCGCCGTCAGCATCGGCGAGCCGCACAGGTTCCAGCGGATCGCCCGTGCCATCCTCGGCCTGTTTTTCATCCTCATGGGGCTTTACACAATCCACGGGTTCATCGTGGCGCTGGTGTGGGGCGGCGTGTTTGCCATCGCGTCCTGGCCGCTTTATGCCCGGGCGCAACGCTGGTTCGCCGGGCGGGGCACACGGTTCCTGCTGCCGGTGCTGTTCACCGCGGCGATTGCCCTTGTCTTCCTGATCCCGCTGACCCTGATCGGGCTTGAAGCCGCGCGTGAGGCCCAGAACGTGCTGCACTGGATGCAGACCGCCCGGCATGAAGGCGTGCCGGTGCCGTCATGGGTGGGGCACCTGCCGTGGGGGCGCCCACAGGTCACGGCCTGGTGGCAGAGCAACATGGCCGACCCGCAGGCTGTGTCAGACCTGTTTCATTCTTTCGACGCCGGGCACAGCGTGGCCATGACGCAGCGCGTGGGCACGCAGCTTGCGCATCGCGGGATGCTGTTTGCCTTTGCCATCGTCACGCTGTTCTTCCTGTTCAAGGACGGGGAAGGCATCATGCGGCAAAGCCTGATTGCGTCGCGCCGGGCCTTTGGCAAGCGCGGAGAATCGATCGCACAGCAGATCATCGCCTCGATCCACGGCACACTGGCCGGACTGGTGCTGGTGGGGTTGGGGGAGGGCATCATCATGGGGCTGGCCTATGTGGTGGCGGGGGCCCCGCAGCCGCTTCTGTTCGGCGTGGTGACGGCCATTGCCGCGATGATTCCGTTTCTGGCCATCCCGACCATCGCGCTGGCCAGCGCGCTGATTCTGGTCAAGGGATCGACGCTGGCGGCGGTCATCACCCTGTGCTGTGGCGTTGTGGTGAATTTTGTGGCCGACCACTTCATCCGCCCGGTTCTGATCGGGGGCAGCACGGAACTGCCGTTCCTGTGGGTGCTGCTGGGTATTCTGGGCGGGGTGGAGACCTGGGGCCTGCTTGGGCTGTTTCTGGGCCCGGCCATCTTGTCGGTGGTCTATCTGCTGTGGCGTTCGGCAGCGCGTGACCGCGGAGCCGCTTCACAGGGTCTGGATTTCGACTGAAAGAAAGACCGCAAGGACGACGATATCGGGCAGGCGGGATTCGAACCCACGACCCCCAGTCCCCCAGACTGATGCGCTACCAGGCTGCGCTACTGCCCGTCCGTCCTGCGGTGAAGGGGGTGTAGCAGCGGACGAAGCCGACCGCAAGCCAGGTGGCACGCTTTTTCAAGAAAGCAGGGTGTCGGGGTGAAAACCACGCCCGATCAAGCGCCTGCCGACGTTCAGACCGGGATGTGCCGCCGCAGGGCCTGTAATTCCTCCAGCACCATGCGCAGGCCTTCGCGCAGGGCGGTGTTTTCTTCGGCCAGACGGCGCAGCGCGTCGGTGTAGGCCGCATCTTCGGCCACTGCCCCCGTGTCCTCTGGCACATCGTCCAGCGGGGCGCATTCGCCGTCATCCATCTCCGGGATTTCTTCCGGGGGCAGGGGGGGCTCCGCCAGTTCGGATTCGGGGCGCGGGTCGAGCGCCCCGGTTCCATGCGCGAACAGCAGCGATGTCTGATACTCGGCCTCGTCCACATTGTCGGTTTCGGCCGCGTTGGTTTCAGCCGGCAGTGAATCGCCCTCGCGCAGAACGCGCTGCACGCCCTTGATGGTGTAGCCCTGGACATACAGCAGGTCGGAAATCCGGCGCAGCAGATCCACGTCGTCGGGGCGGTAATAACGCCGCCCGCCACCACGCTTCAGGGGGCGCACCTCGGCAAAGCGGGTTTCCCAGAAGCGGAGCACATGCTGGGGAACGTGCAGTTCGTCGGCCACTTCGCTGATGGTGCGGAAGGCCGTCGGCGCCTTGCGCAGGCGCGTGCCGGCGTCTTCATCGTCGGGCAAGGGGGGAAGGGTGTGATCGTCGGACTGCGAACCCGGCACGGAGGCGCCGCTCATTCGGCGTCGTCCTCAAGCCCTTCGGCGGATTCGCCATTGACCTGCGCCTTGAGGATCTGGCTTGGCCGGAAGACCAGAACCGAACGCGGCAGGATCGGAACCTCGACCCCCGTTTTCGGGTTCCGCCCGGTCCGGCGTCCTTTCTGGCGCACCGAAAAGGTGCCAAAACCGCTGAGTTTCACGGAATCCCCGGCCTCCAGGGCAGAGGAAACACGTTCGAGCACCGACTCCAGCAGGTCTGCGGACTCATGGCGTGAGAGTCCGACCTGACTGTAGATGCTCTCGGCAAGGGTTGCGCGCGTTACGGTGCTCATTGCCCGAACGTAGCATGCCTTAAATCATCGTCAATTCAATGCTGTGCAAGGAAACGGAAAATTGCACAGCAACGGGGCCGATGCGGTTACATCCGCACCAGTGCGGCGCCCCATGTCAGGCCACCGCCGAGGGCTTCCAGCAGCACCAGCGCACCGGGTTTGATCCGCCCGTCGCGCACGGCTTCGTCCAGCGCCAGCGGAATGGAGGCGGCCGACGTGTTGGCGTGGCGGTCCACCGTGACCACCACCCGCTCGGCTGGCAGGCCCAGCTTCTTGCCCACCCCATCGATGATGCGCAGGTTCGCCTGATGCGGCACCAGCCAGTCGATGTCGCTATGGCCAAGCCCGTTGGCCGAAAGGGCCTCGTCCACCACTTCCGACAGATGCGTCACCGCATGGCGGAACACATCGCGCCCGTGCATCCGCAGATGTCCGGGCATCTCCGGCCGTCCCAGAGCCCCATCGACGAACAGCAGGTCGCCCGTGCGCCCGTCGGAATGCAGGTGGGTCGAGAGAATACCGGCGCCTGCCGGGTCATCCGCACCTGCCGCGCGTACCACAACGGCCCCGGCGCCGTCGCCGAACAGGACGCAGGTCGCGCGGTCTTCCCAGTCCACGATGCGGGAATAGATCTCGCTGCCGATCACCAGAACCGTGCGGGCCTGCCCGGCGCGAATGAACGCATTGGCCGATGAAAGCCCATAGATGAAGCCCGAACACGCCGCCGTCACGTCAAAGCCGAAGCCGCGTGTCATGCCAAGCGCTGCCTGCACGCGCACGGCTGTCGCCGGAAAAACCTGGTCGGGGGTGCTTGTCGCCACGATCACGGCATCGACGTCGTCCGCATTCAGCCCGGCATAGTCCAGCGCGCGCCGGGCCGCCTGCGTGGCCATGCTGACTGCGGTTTCCTGTTCGCTGGCAATGTGCCGCTGGGCAATGCCGGTGCGGGTGCGAATCCATTCGTCAGACGTGTCCACCCGCGCGGCGAGTTCCGCATTCGTGACGATCCGCTCTGGCAGATAGCTGCCGAATCCCACGATCAGCGCGCTGGACGACATCATTTCTCTTTCTGTTCAGTGAAGGGATGGGCCTGCGGCAAGGCCGGCCGTCAGGGTACGGGTTCTACGACGTCCCGCGCACCATCGGATTCGCCGCGCGCCGCCGGCGCTGTCAGTGAACCCATCCGCGCCAGACTTTCGCGGATGTTGTTGTTGAACCCATGCGTGACCATATCGACGGCCACGTCAAGGGCGGACGCGAAACCTTCACTGTCCGTTCCGCCATGCGACTTCACGACAACGCCGTTCAGCCCAACGAACACCGCACCGTTATACCGGCGGGGGTCCAGCCATTCGCGCATGCGCTCCAGCCCCGGGCGAACCATCAGATAGGCCAGCCGCGTGATGACGCTTGAGGTGAAGACCCGCCGCAGCAGATCGAACGCGAGCTTCAGCGCGCCCTCGCCGGTTTTCAGCGCGACATTACCGGTGAAGCCGTCGGTCACGACCACATCGGTGGTGCCGGCCGTGATGTCATGGCCTTCGACGAATCCGTGAAATTGCGGGCCCAGCGGGCTGTCGCGCAGAACCTCGGCCGCCTGACGCAGCCGTTCGTCGCCCTTCAGTTCTTCCGAACCCACATTCAGCAGGCCGATTCGCGGGGCAGGAAGGCCCAGCACGGCTTTGGCGAAGGCATCGCCCATGACCGCGAATTCAACCAGATTGCGCCAGTCGCACGAAACGTTGGCCCCAAGATCCAGCATCACGGCATCGCCGCGCGCCGTGGGGCTGATCGCCGCCATGGCAGGGCGCGAAATGCCGGGCAGGGTCTTGATGACGATTTTGGCCAGCGCCAGCATTGCGCCGCTGTTGCCAGCCGACACAACGCCCAGCGCCTCGCCATGCGCCACAGCGTCCATGGCCATGCGCAGCGACGAATCGCGCACACGTAGGGCCGCCGTGGGCTTCATTTCCATGGAAATGACCGCAGGCGCGTGACGCACGGTGCACACGCGGGCGGCTTTGGGGTAACGGGCCATAAGTGGAAGAAGCTGGGCCTCGTCCCCGATCAGCAGAACCTGGATGTCGGGGTGCCTGTCGGCCGCAAGGGCCAGACCGGCCACAACGACCTCCGGGGCGGCGTCACCCCCCATGCCGTCAACGGCAAGGGTGTAAGGCTGCTGCGGCGTGGTGAGGGTAGCTGCTTCGCTCATGCCCGTTCTTTTGCTGGCCGTTCCCGGATCATGCAAGCCCGGGGACGCCGTGCGCGCCATCCGCCAAAGCGGAATGGCCCACGGCGCCACGTGTCATGAAAAACGCCAGCCTGACGTGGTGTCAGGCGCGAACGGCGGTCTTCAGGGTCTTGCCAGCCGCAACGACCTCACGGCCGTCATAGTGGCCGCAATGGCTGCACACGTTGTGGGGGCGCTTCAGCTCGCCACAGTTGCCGCATTCGGCGTGAGCCTGCACGCCCAGGGCGTGATGGCTGCGGCGCATGCCACGACGGGAAGGCGAAGTCTTTCTCTTGGGTACAGCCATGGGCCCGGGCCCCTCCGATCTGTTTGGCGTGCATGCCGGACGTGTCGCCAATCGCGACGCGCCGTGCCCGCCATATCCATAATTCAGGCCGGGGCCTCTAGCAGACTGCGCGACCCATCGCAAGCCAAATGCGCGGGTGCCCTGCTTATCGCCCGGTCTTCCTGCGGCCCTTACTGCATTTTGTCTCGCAGCTTTGCAAGGGCGGCGAAGGGGGATGGACGCGTTTCGGACGTTTCTTCTTCAGTTTCGGCGTCTTCACCCGCCGGAACGACGTCCACGCCCACATCGTGGCGTGCGCCATCCTTGCGCGGATAGGGGGCGAGCATCAGGGCAAGCTGCGCCACGGCCTCTTCCCCCAGATCCAGCGCTTCGCCGTCATAGGGAACTTCATCCACCGAATCCGGGTCTTCGGCGGAGATGTCCTCGCCGATCTGGTGTTCGGGCACGAAGCGGATCTCGAAACTTTCGGCCACGGTCTCGGTGAAATGTTCCAGGGTGACGACGCACACCCGCCGCACGCGCGCATCCAGCAGTCCGTGCGCGGTGAAGTGCCCTCGCCGGTGCGCCGCGGCCACCCGATAGACGCAGCGCAGCGCCCCGACCGAGGGCACGCCCAGGCGCGCCGCAATCGCGCGGCATTCCTCGGCCCGGGCCTCGACCGTCATGTCCAGCGCCAGCGTGCCGATGCGTCCGACGGGAACTCGGCGGGAAAATTCCGGCTGCCCGGGCGGGGCGGGGGTGGGGTCTCCAGTTTGTGCCATGGCGTGATACTCCTTTTTCGATAGCTGGCCGAAGGGCGGGTGGCCTGTCCACACATGAACGTCACGCATGAACGATTGACACCCGGCCTGCGATCGGGCACCCGAACAATTCGGTCATTTTCTCTGGTCGTTCCAGCCCGTTCTGGCCCGACCACTGCCCAGGACACAAGACCCGGCCATGCCGTCACGCTCATCACGCCCGTTCGCCCGTGCGCGTATCCTGCTTGCCGCAGGTGGCGTCGCCGTGTCCCTGAGCGGATGCGGGCTGTTTTCGCCCGTGCCGCAGCCCCGCGGTTCGTTGATCGAGGCTGACGATTACAAGCCGCTGAAGCCCGGCACCAGCAACAAGAACGACGTGCTGGATGCCATCGGGTCGCCCACGGCGCATGCCACCTTCGACGACAACACCTGGATTTACGTCTCGATGGTCACGGCGCCCACGCCGCTGGGCTTTCCGGCGGTGCGCAAGCAGGACGTGCTGGTGCTGAAGTTCGATCAGGGCGGCACGCTGCGCAGTCTCCAGACGCTGGACAAGAAAGACGGGCACCCCGTGGGCATGGTCGCGGGTGCCACCCCGACGCCGGGCACCAAGGTCAACATCATGCAGCAGATTCTGGGCAATGTCGGCCGCTACAACCCCATGTCCGGCATGACCAACAGCGCCTTCGGCGGCAGTACCGGCCCGATGAACGGCAATGCCGGTCCGGGCCACGCGGGCACGGGCAACAGCCTGCCGTAAGGCCCGGCGTGGTGCCGTGCGTCACGTCGGCACCACGATCAGCACCCGCAACCCGCCCATCGGACTGTCGAGCAACGAGATATCGCCGCCGTGCGCATGCACGATGTCCCGCGCGATGGTCAGGCCAAGGCCGATATTCCCCCCTTCGCCGTGCGAAAAGGCGCGGAACATGTCCTCCCGCTGGGCGGCGGGAATGCCTGCGCCGTCATCATCCACGCAGATGGACAGCCAGCGTTCGTCCCGCCATGCGGCAAACGCGACGTGGGGCGCATGGCGGCGGGCATTTTCCGCCAGATTAAGCAAAACCCGGCGCATCGCATCAAGGCGCAGCACGGCTTCCAGCACGGGCGGGACGGTCACGTTCGTCACTATGCTGCCCGCGCGGCAGGCAGCAGCGGCCGAGTCGTGCAGAAGCTGGACCACGTCCACCATCGTCGCCACCTCGGCCCCTTCGCCGCGGGCGAAGGCGAGATAGCCGCCGATCATCCGGTCCATCTCGTCCAGATCACCCTCCATGTCCCGGATGTCTTCGGTCAGGTCGGCGGCTTCGATCCGGCCGGTGCGCGGCAGCATGGCCAGACCCAGCCGCAGGCGCGTCAGCGGGGTCCGCAGATCGTGCGACACGCCCGCCAGCATGGCCGTGCGCTGGCTGACAAAGCGCAGGATGCGGGCCTGCATGCGGTTGAAGGCCACGGCCGCCTTGCGGACCTCACGCGCGCCCTCGGGGCGGATTTCGCCGGTGTCGCGGCCCATGCCGAACAGTTCGGCCGCGCGCGCCAGGCGGCGGATCGCGCGCACCTGCGTACGCATCACAAGGCCCGCGCCCAGCATCAGCAGCATCGAACTGCCGACTTCCCACACGATGAACAGCCAGATCGGCCCCACATCCAGCCGCTTGCGCGGGGCTTCGACATCCAGAACACCGTCACGCAACTGGATGCGAATCCGCACCGTGTGGCTGTCGCGGCTCCAGTCCACGAAGAAGGACCGCCCGATCGTGGCGTTTAGCGCGCGGGCCAGATCGTCGTCCATCGGGCCGAGAATGTGGGTCGAGCCGTGGCGCTGAAGGTGCATCCCCGGCTCCCACTCCATGTCCAGCAGGGTGCGTTCGCGCGCGCGGTCCAGAATCCAGTCGCGTTCGGTGGCGCTGCGGGCATGTTGCAGCAGGTCGATGGTCAGCCCCACTTCGCCCGTTACGCTGTCGGACAGGCGCCGCGACACGACGCTGAGGAAATTGCCGTAAAACAGTTCCAGCGCGATGGCCTGCGTTACCATCAGCGGCACCAGCACGATCAGCAGCGCCCGCCCCAGGAACGACCCGGGCATCACCCGCCGCAGGGTGCGGTTCACGCCCCGGCGCCAGCGTTCGCGCAGCCGCGTCATGGGCGCGCGGGGCGCCTAGTGCCCGGGTTTGAGGACATAGCCCTTGCCGCGGATGGTGTGCAGAAAGCGCGGCTCCCGCGGGTCGGGCTCGATCCGGCGGCGCAGGCGCGTCACCTGAACATCGACCGCGCGTTCGCCGATTTCCTCCATCTCCAGCGCCTTGGCGATTTCCTCGCGGCTGAGCACATCGCCGGGGCGGCGGGCCAGAACACCCAGCAGCGCCTGTTCGCCCCCGGTCAGATGCACAACGCCGGACTCGCCGCTGAGCAGGCCGCGCCCGGCATCGAATTCCAGCGCGCCGAGTCGAATCGGACGCAGCGGCGTGGCCTCGGGCGCCGGAGAGGCGCGGCGCAGATGCGCCTTGAGCCGCAGCAGCAGCTCGCGCGGTTCGAACGGTTTGGCCAGATAGTCATCGGCGCCGGCTTCCAGCCCAACGATCCGGTCTTCGGGTTCGCCGCGTGCGGTCAGCATCAGGATCGGCAGGGCCAGGCCGTCGTCACGCAGGGCGCGGATCAGGTCGGTGCCGCTTTCGCCCGGCATCATCACGTCCACCACCATGGCATCGGGTTGCAGAAAGCCCAGAATACGGCGGGCCTCGGCCGCGTCTGCCGCAACGGTGATGCGGAACCCCTGTTCGGCCAGATAGCGCTGCAACAGGCGGCGCAGGCGGGCATCGTCGTCCACCACAAGCACATGGGCGCCCGTCACGCCGGCAGTGGTGGGGGGCTCGGTCATGGCTGGCTGTCCTTGGGTCTGGTGCGCCCGGGCGGTGTGCGCGACGCGCGTGCCGGGGCCTCGCCATTGATAAGAGCGCGGTTTGCAGGCTCCAGCAATCCGCCGAGAACCCGGCGGAATCCCTCGACCGCCGCACCGCCGGCCGCGCGATAGGCCTCGACCAGTTTTTCACGCTGGCATTCGAACAGCGCCTGTTCGATGGCAGCGCCTTCGGGGGTGAGGGACAGCAGCCGCTGGCGGCGGTCCTGCCGCCCGGGCACCTGTTCGACCAGTCCGCGGGCCTGAAGCTCGGTCAACACGCGGCCCAGGCTCTGTTTGGTGATGCGCAGGGCCAGCAGCACGTCGCCCACCGTCTGGCCCGGCCGCCGCCCGACGACGATCAGCACCCGGTGGTGCGCCCGCCCCAGGCCGTATTGTTCCAGCAACGGGTCGCACTGGGCGTTGAGATCCTGCGACGCGAACATCAGCAGTTGCTGGGCCTGACGGATCTGTTCTTCGCGCAGGAAAAGGTGCCCGGCACCGGGGTCGGGCAGGATCTGTTTGGCGGGCAGGGGCCGCGCTGTCATGCCGCCCGGCCGGACAGGCGTGCGCGCACCCGGCCGATGGCCCGGACTTCCGCCAGCCTGCGGTCGAGATAGGATTCGAGTGCGGGCCGGTCGTCGGCGCGGGCCTGCCAATACAGCAGCAGCGGGCCGAGGATGCCCGCCAGCGTCAGGCGGCGGGTGACGAAGGCCATGCCGTCGCCCTCCGGGTCGGCGTGGGTCCAGATCGCATCCGCGCTGCGCAGCACGGCGCGGGCGAAAAAGCGCGCGGCCCAAGGCTGTTGCAGGGCCGCCAATGCGCGTCTCGGCCCTTCGCCCCCGGCGTGCATCAGGTCGAGTCGCGCCAGCGTCAGGGCCCGCACCCGGCCTGAAATGCGCCCGATCCCCGATACGTCGCAGGTGGCGGCCAGCAGCCTGTCACCCAGATCGAACGCATATTCCGCGATTTCCGGGGCGCCGCGGGGGAACAGCAGGTCGGCCTGCGGGCCGGCGGCGCTGCGCAGGGCCTCGGGGCTCCAGCGTGCGGGCCAGCTGCTTTCCAGTGCGATGACGGCGGTGTCGCGCGCGGCGCTGCGTTCCAGTGCGGGTGGCAGCGCGGTGCGGGCCAGGGCTGCGGCGAAGGGTCCGCCGATCATGACGGTTCCCCGTGGCGGAGCCATTCTTCATTGAAGCCGAAGCGGCGGTGATCGGTCATGCGAGTCGGATACAGGATGCCATCGAGGTGATCGTATTCGTGCTGCAGCACGTTGGCCAGAAAACCCGTCGCGAGTCCTTCGACCGGGGTGCCGGAGCGATCCAGTCCCGCATAGCGGACCTGTGCAAAGCGCGGCACGACCCCGCGCAGGCCGGGAATCGACAGGCACCCTTCGGTGCAATCCACCATCGCGTCGCCCACCGGGGTCAGCACGGGGTTGATCAGCGCATCGACCGGGCGTGGCGGATCTTCGGGGCCGGTGCTGCGGGAAGGGGGCACGAAATAGACGAAAAGCCGTTTGGAAACATGGACCTGCGGGGCGGCGAGCCCGACGCCGCCGGCATCGTCCATGGTTTCGATCATGTCATCGATCAGCGTCTGGATGTCTGGCGACAGTGGCAGCGCAACCGGGTCAGCCGGCCGAAGAAGAACGGGGTGCCCCATCCGCGCGATCTTGAGTAATGTCATCTGGTCCACCGTCATGCGTTGCCCGGAGCGCCCGGAACCGCCAAAAAACAGTGTAACAGCCGCGTGCGATGTCGGGAATGAATTGAATTCGGCTTCGGACGCGTGTTATAGGGACGCCCCACCATCGAATCGCGCCAGGCACGAACGCCCTCCGGTCAGCGGTTCACGACCACATCAAACGGTATGGCGCGTGCAAGGCACGCCCTGCCAGACAGGAGTTGACGGCCCAGTGCAGGTTCTCGTTCGTGACAACAATGTCGATCAGGCTCTCAAGGCGCTCAAGAAGAAGATGCAGCGCGAAGGCGTCTTCCGTGAGATGAAGCTGCGCCGCCACTACGAGAAGCCGTCTGAGCGGAAGGCTCGTGAAGCCGCCGAAGCCGTGCGTCGCGCCCGCAAGATGGAGCGCAAGCGTATCGAGCGCGAAGGCTTCTAATCCTCGCTTTTGGCGGGATTGAATCAGAAAAGGCTGCCGGGTCATTCCGGCAGCCTTTTTTATGTCTGTCAGGCGGGCGGAACGCGGCCGGTCATGTGACCGGCCTTTGGTGTTATTGCGCGGGTGGCGTGGCTGGCTGGCCATCGGTGCGGCGGATGAAGTCGGCCACGTTGTCGTGCAACTGGGCCAGTGCGGCTTCGTTCGCATAGATCATGTGGCCGGATTCGTACTGCCGGTATTCGATGTTCGCCTGAAGCGATGCGGGCATCGGCAGGTGATGCATTTCATACAGCCCCTCGTAATACGGGGTGGCGAGGTCGAAATAGCCGGCGTTGAGCATCACCTTCAGCGTCGGGTTGGTTTTCATGGCCATCGCCAGATCGGGCATGACGTTCACCAGCCCGTCCTGCGGCGCCGACTGGTCGGGGAGCTGGTGGCGGAAGTCCCAGTGGCTTTCGGCGTCGGTGATCGCGCGATAGGTCTGGCCGGCGCCATATTTCAGCACCGTGCGGACATAGTCGTTGAACGCCGAGACATAGGCCGAACTCAGCGCCGAGGATTGCGGGTCGTAGCTGGCTTCCTTCGATAGCGGGTCGATCGTGGGGCCGGAGAACCGCGTGTCCAGGCGCCCGGTGGTCAGGTCGCCGTCGCCCTGAAGGGTTTCGGTGAATTCGCCGCCATTGATGCGCAGGTCGGCCCGCAGGATATAGGCCACCGGCAACCCGGTATAGACGTGCAGCTTCTGTGCGATGGCCGTGCGCTGCGCGTCGGGCAGGCCGGCACCCTGTTGCAGGGCCAGCAGGTAATCGGTGCTGGCAAAATGTTCCACCTCGGCCAGAAAGGCCTTCAGGTCGGGCGGCTGGTTCGGCAGCTTGTGGTGGTACCACGCGGTCGCGGCATAGGTCGGCAGGGCCAGCACATAGGGCTGGTCGTTGCCGGGGTTATATTCCGGGGTGTCGGCGTTGTTGTCGTAGTTCAGGATCTGCGACATCAGGATCACGCCGTTCAGGTCGATGCTGTCGTCATTTTCCAGATCGTTGGCCAGCACGGCCGAACGCGTGGTGCCATAGCTTTCGCCGAACAGATATTTGGGCGAGTTGAAGCGCCCATAGGTGCCCAGAAACTGCATGACGAACTGCGCGAAAGCGTGGCCGTCGGCATCGACGCCCCAGAACGCCTTCTGGCTGTCCTTGCCCGCGATGCGCCCGAAGCCCGTGCCCGGGGCGTCGATGAACACCAGATCGGTCACGTCCAGCAGGCTCTGGGCGTTATTGACCAGATGATAGGGCGCGGGCGGGGTGTGGCTGTCGTTGCTGGTCATGATGCGCCGCGGCCCGAAGGCGCCGACATGCAGCCACACGGTCGAAGATCCCGGCCCACCATTATAGACGAAGGTGATCGGCCGGTTCTCGGCCTTTGCGCCCTTCTTGAAATAGGCGACGTAGGACATGCTGGCGGTGGCCGGTGCCTGTGTGTCGTCCGTGACCTTGGGGACAGGGAAGGCGTCGCCCAGACGCGCGTGCAGCACATGGGCCGAATCGTCCCAGTCATGGGCGTGGACGATCAGCGTGCCGACCGTCGCTTCATAGGGAATGGTGTCGCCGCCGATGGTCACGCTGCCGGTGGTCGTGCTGCGATCGCCATCGGTCGGGGTGGCCGCGGTTGAAAAAGGCAGGGTGCCGTCGGCCCGGGCGGCCGGGACGGCGAAAGACAGCAGGGCAGCAGTCGAGAGCAGAAGCAGGCGTTTCACGGCGGGGCTCCGGGTGTGAACACGGGGTGGCGGGCGTGCGGGGGATGGGCGCCCATCCCCCGCGGCAGGTCAGCCGAACGCGCCGACGCTGTGCATGACGGCGACGCTGATTTCGCGCACCAGGGCAAACATCTCGGCCATCGGGGCGAAGATCAGGTCGTGTTCGCGGGCATAGGCCTGGCTGTTTTCACGCGGGCCGTGCGGTTCGTGGAAGTCGATGTCCAGTTCCGCGACGGTGGCGTTGGGGAACACGCGCTCCAGGTCTTTCAGGGCCGAGGGCACGTCGAGGCACAGGATCTTGGCCATCAGCGTGTCGCGCGTCAGTTCGCTGCGCGGCGCGAAATAGGGGATCTGGGTGGCCAGCATCCAGATCCGTTCGATCAGGGCGATGCGCAGCCCGTGCAGGATCACTTCATCGTCCGACATTGTGGGGGCGTCGGGCCATGCGCTGCGCAGGGCCAGATGGTCGGCCTGGATGCGGCGGAACATCGACTGGGTTTCGGCCCAGAAATTCAGCCGCTCCATCCCTGCCACCAGTTGCAGCCGGGCTTCACGCCGGGCGGGATCGGTTTCCAGCGCCGCGCGGTCCAGCCACAGGTTGGGGTCCAGCAGATAGATCATCGCCCGCAGCACCGATGCGTCGGAATGCGCCAGCGCGTGCGTCGCGAAATCCAGCGCACGGCGGAAGCGCGCGCTGCTGTCGCGGAAATGCTCGAACGTCTCGGGGTGGCGCTGCACGGCGACGCCAAGCCCCTGCACCGTGTTCGCGCACCAGCCAAGCTGATGCAGGATCGCATTGTTGGGGATGGCGCGCAGCTGGCTGGGGTGGGTGATGCGCACCGGGCCGCCGGAATCGCTCTGGCGGGCGGCGGGGCGGGAGCCGGACTTGTCGATCAGGGACGGGCCAAACGCGCCCAGCAGTGCGGCATAGCCGGGGTCTTCCACCAGATGCCCCATGCCCGAGGCGATGGTGGCGAAGAAATCGGCCGAGAAATCGGGTTCGTCATAAACTGGGTCGCTGTCGGCCGTGGTGGTGGCGAACACGTGTTCGGCGATGGTGGCGATGGTGGCGTCGGCCAGCGGCTGGGTGCCGAACAGCAGATAGCCGTCGCCGCCCTGGAACGCGCTTTCCTCGCGCAGGCTGATGCCGGATTCGGCGAACAGGGCGCGGGGCCGCTGCGGGCTGAGATAATCCAGGCGGTCGGCCAGGCGGAAGGGGTGCGCGCCGCGGCCGATGCTTTCGCCGTGGGTGTCGAACAGCACGACCTGAACACCGCTGAGCCCATGCTTGCGCAGCAGGTCGCGGGTTTTCAGGCGCAGGCGTTCGACCAGATTGGTGGCGGCAAGCTGCCCGACATAGCGGCCGGAATCGGAATAGCCGAACTGAAGGCACAGCTTGCCCGTGCGGCGTAGATAGTCGCGCCAGTGAGGGGAATGCAGGGCCTCCTCGATCAACTGTTCGCCGTGTTCCAGTGCTTCGGGCGTCTCGAACAGGGGCGAGATCTCGATCTGTTCGTCGCGGATGCCGAACAGGCGCGACAGCCACAGCGCGCACAGCAGGGTAAAGCCGGTTTCGGTCTCGGCGATCAGGAAGCGGATCGGCGTTGCGGTGTCGATGTGCTTGAGGATCTGCGCGATGGTGATCATCAGGCGGGCGGCGGTCGATTGTTCGCCCAGCAGCATGCCGAAATCGACCTGCAGCGGCACCAGGTCATCCAGTGCCTCGTTGATTTCGCTCAGCAGGCCGCGGCGGCGGGCATGATCGTTCGGGCTGTCCACAATGTTCAGGCGCTGGCGGACGACATTGTGCATCTGGGTGGCGTTCAGGCGCGTGTGGGTGTGCGCCAGCGCCATGCCGTGGCCCATGAAGCCTGCGCGCGCGACCAGAAGCTGCGTGCGGTCCTCGTCGGAGGCGGCGGTGTCGATCGCGGTCCAGAAGGCCTGCGACAGCATCTCGGCGCTGGAGACGGCTTCTTCGCGCAGGCCCACGATGGCACCGGCGAAGGCGGCGACGGCCACGGGGTCGGCACTGGTGGGGGCCGCATCGATCTGGGCCTGCACGGCCGCGCGCGCCTGATCCACGCGGGCGCGCAGATCGGCGGCGCTGCTGATGGGGTGCAGCTGGTGCGACAGGCGATCAAGGTGCATCGCCTTCATGCGCAGGCGCATGCGCAGCGTGTCCCACCAGTTGATGTCGGTCCGCCCGTCGGTGTCATATCC
>Ga0157365_10000632_pt1 | contig 15090 bp, 19 predicted proteins | sample AttsexASBM3_FD_111478 | JGI IMG/M metagenome (GOLD analysis project Ga0157365, IMG submission 111478) | Fungus gardens microbial communities from leaf cutter ant in Ribeirão Preto, State of São Paulo, Brazil - Atta sexdens ASBM3 | ecosystem: Host-associated > Fungi > Mycelium > Unclassified ... | reverse complement strand
AGCTGAACTTTAAATGTATACTAATCGATGAGACGCGGGTAGTTTGAGCTCAACAGCCAACACTACGACCTAATCCAACAATCAGGTCCTAACCAGTCAAGTAATCAAGTCTTTTACTTTTGCAGTGAGTTCTCTTGAGCCTTTCTTTTGCCTCAGCCTCAGTCTCAGCCTCAGCCTCAGCCTCAAACATAAGATCCCAGCCGAGTCCCTGAGCCTTGAAGAAAAATATTGCCAGAGACCCTTCATGTTCGGTATCTTGATCGTTATATTATATGCACTATCTGCTGACAAGTGTGCCTTCTGCAGAGCACCAATGTCCAAAAAGAAGATAAAACTGCTCCAGAGAAGCAATGAGAAAGAGAAGATACAGCCAGGGAGACAGCAATAAGTTAAAAAACAGAATTGAACATACAATGAGGTATTCTAATCGGACAAAGACACAAAGCGAGGCACAAATCTACACATTGAGTTTGAACTCTGAGATTTTACCCTCGTAAAGTTCCTCAGCGGATCAAAAAAGTCTGTAATGTCGAGACGGCGCAAAATACTCCACATGCGAAGAAGCCGAGAGGGTACCCAGTGGGATTATCCAGGATACTGAGAGCCCAAATCTGTCACATCCCATGAGTAAATGAGGGACTGAGATTCGTTTCATCTGGGGAAACGTACATAGCCACCCAAGCTCGGGCCTATACATCGCGCTAGACTGACAATGCTCTGAGCCACGCCATTTGCGTATCCTACCGCATTCGGAGGAGTCACTTTAAAGAATTAAGTGCAGTTTCACTTCGAAAACCCACAAGACTCTTACTATAGTTTAATAAAATCGAGATAGCAGTATAGCAAAAGGTGGATCCGCAGTATCGCAGGGCCCTGAGTTCCATGATCAGAAGGTGATAGTGATAACAGTGTAATCACTGTTCACTTACGTGCTAAGGGCTAGTGCTGTTGGCTCAAGTTAGGACAACAAACATCGGAAAAACCAGCAAGAACTTGCCCGTCATGAGGATGAAATTACCGTCATTCGACGGACTCGCAAAGACGCGGTATAGAACAACAGAAAGGTAGGATGGGACAAAGAGGACAGATCCAACGCGATACATGGCGAGATGAGAGAACCGTCCACGAGGGGGTCTTCATTTGAATCAGTAACAATCACAACAGCGTGTGCTCAGCCTTACCCGAGATTACTAGGTAAAGAAAGTAAACTTGTGTTCCAAACTAACTATGAAACTAAACTCACGGATAGAGGTAAAACTGGTAAGCAATCTGAGCAAGGCACATCAGAGCAACTGTAGAGGAATGCACCCGAGCAGGTAAATCATGAGTAATGGGCAGGCTTATGACGTACTCAGTTGTGCAAAATGTCCTGCGTTGAGGTTTAAACCTCCAGCCGAGTAATCCCTGAACGAAGTGAGATTCACACAGTCTTGCCATTGCGATAAGACATACGTTACTAAGTAGGACATGAATATTTGATCGTGGGTGGTTGTGTGCAGAGCGAGCACCCCGTACTGGATGATCACAGCGAACGGAAGGAGGGAAGTTAAGGACGGCAGTTTTTCCATCAGAGCCTCAGCATCAATCTGAGTGGCAGAAAGAACAGCTTCTCCCTCGGCAGTCAAAGCTTCATCGTTACTTGATCCAAGCCGTTGAACATCAAGAAAGGCTGGTGGAGTTTTGACTCCTGGATGGGAAAATATACTTGGAACGGTGCTGGACAGACGGCGAGAAGATGCAAGTCCCGAAATCGAGGTTGTAAGAGCCCGTGAGATGGACCTTTGGTGAGGGGAAGTGAGATGGGAAGAAATGTGAGAAGAAGGTGCCCCAGCGAAGCTAGGGCGGTGTGACGAACGTCGCGTCGGAGAGATGTTTTGTGCCATACGTGATTGAGAAAATCGCCGACCTCGAACTGTCGAAGTCGTTGTGGTGTCTTCTTCATTGATCAAAGGATCTCCGAGGTCGAAAGAATCAGCAGAGCCAGTTGAGTCCATTCCTTCATCCTCGTCTGTTTCGAAAGGATCCTCGTTGTCAACATTCATAGCTGCAGCAACCCACAGATCTGCAATATTGGTTACGGCATTTTCATTCGCCATCAACAGTCTTTGTGCGAAGTTGAGATCTGAGCCATCACTCAATGTTGTAGAGTCAAGCCCACTGGTTCGCCCCCGTGGAAACGAGCTCGCAAAGCTGGATTTTCTCGCTGTGATGGTAGGAGCATTGCTAGAAAGTCTACGACGATGGTCACTACTATAACCGTATGCGGACCCATTAATACGACTTGACCGTGGAAAAAATTGTGAGCGGTCAGGCTGTGGTTGTGGCGAGCCCATAGGAACAGTAGCTTGCACGGTCGGCGATAACAGTTGAACACGAGAAGCTCGTGAGGCAAAATAGACGGAAAGTCTCTGAGAGACTCTTTGCATGAAGGAAAGAGGCTCTGATCGCTCGAGGATTGGACTTGGAGGGTTGGAGTCTTCTTCAGGAATAGTAGGATGAATATTGAGTTTCTCAGTAGAAAGTCGGATCGTTCCCTCTCTAGGTCCTCCGTCACGATCAAGGAAAAGGCCAAGAAGACCGCCTATGCCGGGGTAAGCATCATCAAGAACAAAATTCAGACTGCATACCCAAAAACATTATCAGAGCGGCGATTGCACAGGGAAGAAGGTAAGGGTAAGTTGTAAAAATTGAAGCGGCACCAAACACATCGGGCCATTTCGTAGCGGGCCGCTCGACTAGCGCGGGGTATTTAACACGTCGAGATGGAACAAAGCTTTGAACATACATGAACCACCAATGATAGCCCCTGCAACACCACCGAAACCCCAGCAGAATCTAGTGCGATGAGATAGGCAGATACATGGGGAGAAAACAATAACGTACCCGAGGATAGCATACGCCCTTCCCTCGTTGGTGGCATCCGTGACAAAGGCGACTGATCCACGCGCCACACCAACAGCTCCGGCAAAAACGCCCTGTGCGAGTCGTATAGCGATCGCTTGTTGCAGTGTTGTTGATGTCCCAAAAATGAAACAGGTGGCTGCACTACCTAATAGTGACAGTACAAGCACCACACGTCGACCATGCTTTTCGGCGACAGTAGCCTATGAACAAAGTATATGCAGCATTATGGCAGAGATAGGAGAAAATTATCCTTACCCACAATAATGAAGTCAGAAACTGAGTCAGGAAGAACATCGATACTATATAGATAGTAAGGTTTGAAGTTGATCTGAATATAGAAAGAAACTTCTGACCCAGAATGCCAGTCCAAAATGCGACCTCTGAGTCATCAGACATTCCACCGAAACCTGTTGCATTATGAAAAAAAAATCCAAACGCCGACGCTTGGCCTACCTTTCACCATGAACAGTAAGAAAGGGGTGGAGACATTAGCGGACAGGAACTCTCCAAGCATGGTCTAAGTATTGATGAGTAGATCATAATGAAGGCGTACAAATGTAATCCGTACAACAGAGAGCACAATCATTGAGAGGATAGGTAGAGGCGTTGCATATACTTCCCCGGAAGACTGCATGACTGATGGCACAGGAGGGCGGCCTACAGTACCTGGGGATGACGCCGAACTGCCCACGTCACCATCTCTGAGCCTAGTTCGCAAAGAGCCATTCAAACTACCAAAGGATATACATCCTAACATCCTACGAGCAAGGTTCGACTCGCTGGTGCTCAAGTTTTCCAGGGGGTCCCCAGCCGGGTCCTGTATGCCGAAGGTACGCACGGACCCAGACGGCTGGCGAATGCCAGGACTAACCATGAATGAAGCACGAGTAGACGACACAGTCAGAAGAAGCGGTGATGTGTTCGGTACCAATTGTGTGCGCCTGCTTGACCCGATTAGGTCTTGTTGTCCGTCTGCTTATCATCTTTTCCAGACAAGACTATCAGGCAATTGTGCGCGCACAGAGGAGCATACTCTACATCAAATCTGGCCCAGTATCGGGTGTCTATCTCCGCTCCGAGTCATATATATCATCTTCAAATTACCTCCAGCTTCACCGGACTGAAAGCGTTCGATTGACTTTGCCAAGCCTGTCACTAGATCACCACCTTCAAAAAAATTCTTCAACATGCGGTTGGAGTAAGGTATATGTACGACACAGGCCTGTATTCGGAGAAACCCAAATCCCATTGAATTCCTTACAACCCGATGAAAGATATCTGTATACCTTTTCCTGGTTGGAGTCCGCCACCACCCACCGCCACTTTTTTCCTATCGACCACTCTCAGTCAGTCGACAAAACATTTCTAGGTTTACGCTGATCTCGTCTCGGCTACATCCGAACCGTATGGCCAGGCCGCTATTCCGTGATTTATAAGTATTTTCACCCTTTCGTATATGGTTTCTTTCCACATATGGGCTGTTTGACTAGTACGAATGGAAGTCGAGCGGCCTGATTCTCACAAACCCCGGCCGTGCTATCTTGATTCAAGAACCTGAAACGCGAAGTTCAATACAAAAGTAAACCTCATGGATCAACTCGATTATTTATTTATGATCACCGTTCCCAGAAGCACCAGACCAATCCCACAATAGGGACAATGAAAGGGTATACGGACTGCGATCGTAATAAATTGATGAATTCTTTTTTTTAAAAAAAAGACAAAAATAGGATGCCTAATCATACCAAGCAACGCTGCACGCGCACCTTACTGGATCTACCAAGCCACATTTGGATTGTATCATAGGCACATATCCTTCATGGTTGTTCTAAAGCATCTATCGACAATCTCGGATCTAGCCTGCGTGATGTTCACTAAGAGACTTGACTCATGTACAATTTACAGATCCGTACGCATGTCTTCTCTCTCGGCTGAGTGAAATGGCTTGAAGTCTTTTTCCACGACCTTACTGAATTCATTAGACAGAATCAGTATTGCAATCTGAACCGATCTCATGTGTTCCTATAAAACGTGTTTTGGCTCTCCATCTGTCCCAACCTCCTTCCTCCTCTTTCTGGTTTCCGCCTACCAACACCAAATACCTTCTTTTCTCCTTCGTCACAACTTGCGTCATCCATGCTACCCGCAGCTGACACGACGTCACCCAAGTCATTCATTCTTCCTGACCTGGCCTCTCATTGTGACATCAAGTTGCGGGTCAACCGCCATCGAAAACAAATCACTGTTGAGACAAAAAAGTGGCTTTTCTATGGCGATAACCTTGTAGGAGCCAAATGTGTCGCCTATCATGGACTCAACGCTGGCTTGCTGACAGCTATGACCTATCCCGATGCTGCATACCCTCAACTGAGGGTGTGCAACGACTTCCTCACCTTCCTGTTCCATCTTGATAATCTTTCGGACGATATGGATGACCGCAGAACACGCAGCATCGGAGATGTCGTTCTTAACTCACTCTACCACCCTTACACCTATCAATCCAATATTCGTATCGGAAGGATGACTAGACAGTATGGGTTATCTGATCACTCAGTGTCACTAATTTGATTTGACTTTCTGTCAGCCTCTTTAAACGAATCCTCCAAACATCATCTCCTGGAATGCAGCAGCGCTTCATTGAGACAGTGGATTTCTTCTTTCAAAGCGTAACTCAACAAGCTTTGGATCGCGCCACTGGAGTAATACCCGATCTCAAGTCATATATTGCTCTACGGCGGGATACTTCCGGATGTAAACCGTGCTGGGCTTTGATTGAGCGTAAGCCATGCCCTAAAGCTTCAAAGTTAGAGTGACAGCGATATTGACCTCTTTGACAGATGCCAACAATCTCACAATACCCGACGAAGTCATGAGTCACACCGCCATTCTTGCTCTGGGAGAGGCCACCAATGACCTCGTCACATGGTCGAACGTAAGCCGTTTAGCCTCAGTGGCGGACATTTTATGTTGACAAGCCTCTGTCATTTAGGATATCTTCTCATACAGCGTGGAACAGTCTAAGGGTGACACACATAATATGATTCCTGTCGTGATGAACGAGAGAGGCCTCGACCTTCAAGCAGCTGTTGATTTCGTAGGAGAAATGTGCAAGTCTGCCATTGATCGATTCAAGACAGAAAGGGCCAATTTGCCATCCTGGGGACTTGAAATTGATCGCCAGGTCGTCATATACGTACAAGGGCTGGCTGATTGGATTGTTGGTTCCTTAAATTGGTCCTTCGAGTCCACACGGTACTTCGGCATTCATGGACACAAGATTAAGAAAACCAGGGTTGTTGAGCTGCTTCCTCTGCGTCCAGAGGCCGAGGTGAGTATCTTGGAACATGAGACCTTGAATTCCATATTGACTCGTGTTCAGGCAAGAGTGATGTCCATTTCATCTCGACCTTCTCGAATCCGAATGTCAGCTTCTGTCTCGAGCTTCGGCATCCAGACCCCCAACGAGTCAGAACCCCAAACTCCTTCCGACATCCATCCTTCCACAACTACTTCCAAATCCTATCCGGACGAGGTTATCTCACATTCACCTTTCCCCGTTATCGACTCCACCATCGATATTATCGCCAGCCCCGCTAGCAACCCACATACTCGGGTTCCTGATTGTATTTCACAGGGATTACTACCTGGGATGGTGATTTCGAAATCAGCAGCTGCCTCGATAACTGGAGTATCAGCCCAGTCTCGTCCCCCAGAAGGTTTTTCGCCTGTTACTGGCTCTTTCGGGGATCAGCATTCAGCGAAGAGTGTCTTCGCTCAGCCGTTCGGCCTCTATTCGCTAACCTTGTGGACTTTTTACATTCTAGTCTATCAACCTGTGCTCATACTCATGAGTATTTTCAAAAACCATGATGTGCACCCACGTCCTTCCTGTCATTACAAGTACATGTGATTGCCTTCTCTCTCTTCGCACTGGATTGCGCTGGATACTACATACTAGTCACTACCTCACATTCTCTCGTTACATATCATGCCTTATACACTCCTTGATGATTTATGCTAATTATTCCCGTTCTCATGCTCCCCCCTTTTTTCACATTTTCGTCTCCTCGCCCTCCTTCGTTCTTCTGCCCTGAATGTATGGAATATATAGAGTAGTACCGTTTGACCGATGCAGTCAAGCTGCAATTGTTGTCGATATGAACTTTCTTTGTTCAGTTTTAAACTAAATAGGAGGATAGAGTATGTAAAGTTATATTTATATCCGTTTGTTGTGCTTGTTGTGACTACAGACTCTAGCTATCACCATGTCTGATTAATCAGCTTTCTCAAGGATTGAGAATCGTGGCCTGTTGTAAAGTGAAGCATTTTCATTTTCCTTTATGCGTCTTCAAGCTCTCATGTTCTTTTTCATTGATTATCTAATTGACACTTAGTAAGCATGTCGTGCCACATATTGGAAACTCAGTTCAGTGTTTACAGGAACTGAGACTTTTGTCTGACAGCTTCCGTCAATCTCCGTCTGCAATAAAATGGCCAGATACTGATCCACCTCCGCTGGGTTCAGATAGAAGAGGAGGGGCCAGAAACTTACTGCAAACACGCAACGAGTCTTGTCTTGATTATCTCTAAAGACAAAAAGAGTAAACACTTCATCATAAGGAAACTTAAGTCATCTTTAGTGTAGCGCTCGATATTCCAAAACCCTCATTCAACTACTTTCAAGATCCAGTTCATCCGACGATCTTCCTGTATGCTATCATTCTAGATTGATAGGCTGATCTGAATGACATCCACACTTGGACAGAAATGGACTTGTAGTACTGTCTCTCTTTAGTTTGATCTACCGACATTGACCTTCCTTGATGCATAAAGCTTTATTTTTGGAGGGAAGTAATGAATAAAGAATCCAGAATGGTTTGTGACAATCTTATTTTATCTTATTTTGTGGTGATGGTTAGATAGTAATTAGTACCAACTTGATGTTGAATTGAGAAAGAAAAAAGGGGAAGGACGGGCAAAAACTCAATGCAAACGTGCAACTAGTCTCGTTTGTGTCTATCTCTATCTACCATCCTCAGAGGAGAAAAATTGATCATCAGGAGATGAAACCCAACTTTTCTAGTTTAGCGTTTGATATTCCAACACCTGGTGGACGATGCCAATTAAAAATATTTGTGACTGTGACAAATCCCCCCAGACATGGGCCTTCAACACAAGAGACCTCGAATCGAATGCAATGCAGAGGAGTTACCCTGGAAGAAAATTCGAAGACCTTTTGAAACTGGACTAGAAGGCGACAATGGAATTCTTGAATTGGAAGAAGTTGAGGGAGTCGAAGTTATATATACAACGACTGATGAGGGCAAAGTAGCGAAATTTTGTGTAAGCTCGCCCTTTGCGGACAGTCACGATCGACTTTTTGATCATGAAACCGGCAGGTCGTCGAAGGAAAAGACTCAGTGCAAACGTTGCCAGAATCAGGAGGCTCTGAGGATGATACTAAAGAGATTGATCCTCCAGAGACAATAACGTTCAATTGTAAGGGTGATTTATTCCAACTCTGCACCCTGCTCACCGCTGTTCTAGCGGCGCTTTTACCGCAATGGACTTCATACTCGCTGCATCCAAAGCTATTACATGTCTTGCACAAGAAGGGCTTTACCATACCGACACCTATCCAGGCTGCTGTTCTCCCTCTCGCTTCGAAGAATCGTGATATCATTGGCGTTGCACAAACAGTTCGTTTTATTAGTATTTTGGGCATAGATTATCTCACTTTCCTCAGGGCTCAGGAAAAACACTAGCATATGGCTTACCTATCCTTAATCAATTGCTCTCACAGCCTCGACCTCATCCTCGTAGACGACGGCCCGTTCAAGCCCTTATACTTGTTCCCACCCGTGAACTTGCCCTGCAGGTCTCATCACACCTTAATGAGTACCTGAACCCTCCGGACAAAGACGATGCGTCTTCACAAAACAACCAGATAACTAAACCAGGAAAAAAGAAGACAAAGGGTGAGAGCGAAGGCAAAGAAGAGGTCAGACCCATCCCTCCCAAAAAACCTCCACCTCATGTCAGTGTTGCTGCGGTTGTTGGAGGTATGTCCAGCCAAAAACAACATCGCATATTAGATCGGGGGATAGATGTCCTTGTCGCTACCCCTGGTCGTCTATGGGACATAATACAAGATGTAGGTGCCACTCTCTTGGTTGGTCTTTTAAATCTCACTTTTGCTCCCCGTTCTTCCTAGGATGAAAATTTGACTAAAGACATTAAGAATCTTCGATTTATTGTACTTGACGAAGCAGATCGAATGATTGAGTCTGGACACTTTGATGAGTTGGAGAGTATACTTCGTCTAACTCTACGTGAAAACTCGTGAGTCTTTTTCGCCCTATCGAGATAAGTTTCATTTACTCGATTCTGTCAAGAGACGACGAAATAATGACAGATTATCCTTCGAGGACTGGAGTTACTAACGACAATGATCGGAGTCCTAGTGCCTCTAGTGGCTTGCAGACATTCGTGCTTTCAGCTACACTGAGTAAAGACCTTCAACGTAATCTCAAAAAGCGGACGTGGCCCAAGCCAATCAAGAAGCGAAGGAATAAAGACGACAACTCTAGCAGCACTCTTGGTATCTCATATCCACTGTTTGTCTGTCAATCTGAAGTGATGAATATTACAGATGACCTTCTACTGCGTCTGGACTTCCGAGATTCTGAACCGAGTATTATAGACCTGAGCCCCCAGGGCAATGTCGTAGCCACGCTATGGGAGGCCAAGATTGAATGTTTGACCAATCACAAGGTGATTCTCGTACTAGCTGGCATCGACATGAAGTATTCACCCATTCATTCTCCAGGATGTCTATCTATACTACTTCCTTCTCCGGCATCCCGGACGTTCACTCGTCTTTTTGTCGTCTATAGACGGTATTCGACGCCTCATGCCTCTTCTCGAACGTCTCGCTATTAAAGTATTTCCCCTACACTCCCAACTAGAACAACGACAAAGGCTGAAGAACCTTGACCGGTTTGTCATTCGTCAAGATTCATGCTCATCGTAAATTAACTTCTGCAGTTTCAAGACCATACCCAATGCTGTTCTCCTAGCGACAGATATTGCAGCCCGAGGCCTCGACATTCCGGCCGTCGACCATGTCATACACTTCCAGATACCGCGCACGGCAGACGCGTATATTCACCGCAGCGGACGCACAGCCCGTGCAGAGAACAAGGGTTTCAGTATGCTTATGATAGGACCAGATGAACGTAGAATTATTCGAGCCCTTATGGCGAGTCTCGCACGAGGTGGGCCTTACCAACTCGTCTATCTACCAGCCCTAACTCTCAGTGATACTTTCAGATGAAAACGAGATAGCTGAGTTTTCGGTCGAGCTCAGTGTATTAGATCAACTCAAAGTCCGAGTTCAACTGGCCCGTCAGATTGAACAGAATCAACACAAGATGAAGAAAGCGAAATTTGAGAAAAATTGGATGAAAGAAACTGCAGAGGCACTGGGCGTGGACTTCGACTCAGACTACATGAGGTTTGTCTAGCGAATAGTATCCCAGTGTTTGTTCCCTCAGACCTTCTTCCAGTGACTCAGATCTTGGAAATCGAGCCGACCAACGGCGTCAAATCAATGATGCAAGAGTTGAAAATTTTGAAAACCAGCTTAAACAAATGTTAGCCCAACCGCTGGTCGCACGTGGTATCTCGACAAGATACATCACTTCCGGGAGCCGGCCTATCGCAGCTGATCTCCTAGCTGGAGAGAGTAAGTACTAGAATTCGAACTCTTTCCTTCAATTGCTCAAATGACATCTTCAGCTCACGAAACTTTGCTCGGATTGATGAAGGCCGAGGCTGGAAGTGATGTAGTCCTGAAGAAAGGCAGAAAATGCAAAACAAGCAAAAAGGGAATGTTTCCGTAGCTGAATGAGGAAAGGAATGACGATGAAAACGGCCTTGTATGCCTGTCAAGCCCTCTGCTGCCTATGGGTCGGGGCTCACATGTTGATGACCGAGCAGGGGTCTGAAGATCAACCAGACGCTGATTCTGACCGAAGTGTATCTCTCTTCCTAACTCTCGTAGTGCGTTTTTGTGAGCTGCATACCTAACATTTGATTATTTATGGGAAAAGTGAATAGAGGCTTGATAGTTACAGACTCGTTTGTCTTCAACGGCCGTGTGAAAGGCCCACCATCAGGGGGTATATTTATGAAGGGACTGTATTTGAATACGATCATACAGTTGGGGACGGCTTCTGCGTCAGTTGTGGAACTATGGTCAAAGAAAATACTGTCGTGCATGGAATTATGGTCAAACTTCCAATGGTGCTGCCATTGTATAGGGATCGTTCGTTGCCCAGAGAGCCAGTGAGTTTCCTCCTTCGTATCATTCCCTGGTCGAGACCAACACATTACTCTTAGCGCACACTCTTATGGGTGGTTTCTACGGAGATAGAAGTCGTGGCAGCTGTCGTGAGCAGACAATCGAGAACAATGTGTCCTTTGTTGTGATATCTTTTCGACAAAATCCGTCTTTAACACATTACAAAAAAAGATCCAAAAGATCGCAAGCGAGAACGCTTGTCAGAAGTTCTTTTTCCCGCAGGACGGGTGCATACACTTACCGTGGAACATAAATTCACTATAGGGAGAAAAAACTGGAAAATGTGGTTGCCGTTTGCCTTAGTTTTATATGTCGACAGAGAAAGAGACATGCAACTATATGCCTATCGATTTCTCAGACTTCAAGTAAGCATTGACTCACTATTTCTTGGCTCTCCCTTACAGTGCCCAGGTCAATGTCTCCGAATTGGGGGTCACACCTATCTCCGGTACTCCAGCTGCTCCTTGTTGGCCTCTCTCATTATATCTCATCTTATACGAAGATTTGACACAGGGATTGGATGACTCAGGGCTATCGGCCAGCTGGAGTTTGTAATGCGGCAATTCTCCTGGACCAACTTCCGCCGTTCCATGGAAGAGAACGTCCCAAGTTGTGGAAATTGCTGGCACGACACTCAAAGAGCGCTGGGACAAATTCAAAGCTATACCACGTGGAAGTCTTACCCCAGCCGACTTAAGATGGATCCACAAGGAGGAGGCAAGGACAAGAAAGATAAATTTGGGGTTGTTGGCCATAGATAACTTGTCTTTCATCTCCTTGTGTCGGAACCTCAATATTGAATTCTCCATACCACCATCCTAGTGAGAAAAGCGCTTCATATGCTCTCAGAAAGATAGCCTCATACCACAATTCTTACTGCCGGTCAAGGATGAATCAAAGGCCTAATGCAGATGTAAATCCCTTCCGCTTTGTAGGAGCGATATTGCAGATTGCGTATACTGGCAGCTGTAGAAGTCTAGAAGAATCTGGGATTTGGGTATAGTGATTGACAGCACAGAAGCAAAAGCAACCCCTGATGTCCTGAACGAGCGAGATCACGACGGGCCGAAAACGACTCTCTTACAATCGGCCAACAGTCTAAAGGCAATGGGCAAATAATCAACGCTGTGGATACATTCAGATGTCAATCCGACCGCTAAAAATTTTTAGAAATGCTCTTTCAACTCATTGGTGTCCACCTGCCTGTTCTCAAACACTCCGATCGTATCTCCTCAACAACAGTCTCTCAACCCATCCACCTTTCGGGAACTCCTTGTCCCACTGATTGTGCAGATGTACCGCAAACACTTTCTGTAGCACTTGATCCAAACCTCCGCCCTCTGCCACAGTCAATCCTTCAGTCCAAATTCCATCACCACGATCAGGCTCGAACGGATCAGGAAGTCGATTGTCCAACCGACACGACCGACCGTCATTGAAACAGAATGGCAAGATTTTGAATGGCGGTATTGAGTTTGCGACGAGACGTCTCCAAAGCTTCAGGTACAATGTTGAACCCCAGTCAGTCGAGCTCGGTTTTGGAGGTGTAGACGTAGCCATTATATGAAAGGCTTCACAAAGATACGGAGAGTGTCTCCGGAAACGTAAAAGTGCGCCATTAAAAGCTAAATATGATTTGTCTGCCCAATGCGATTAATATGTACATACTGAAAGAGACACTGGGGCAACCACATACCGTAGCAATCCCATTGAGTTACAAATTCATGCTCTAACAAAGGTTCCAAATCCCTTGTCAAAAGTGAATCCATATCTATCCACACACCGCCATAATTCCACAGCAACAACAACCGCAAAAGATCCCCATCCAACCAAGCCTTTTTATCATTCATCTTCAGTCTGCCGCTCCCATCTAACGGCGTCCCAGTAGCCAGCATCGGAATATCCACAACTCTCAGTGCAAATGATTTAGGATATTTCTTCAAATACCTTCTCAAAATTTCATTCTCTCCTAAATCACCGTTCGACCACAAGATGAGCTTTGTCGAATCCAAATCCTGGGTTGCAAAAAAGCTTTTCACCATCCACTCCTGACGAGGTCCAAACGGCGCGAGATCGAGACGCCAATATGTATGGAAAATTGTTCTCTCTTCTTCTGTCTTTACCGGTGATGATAGTGATGACGACGACGACGACGACGATCGTATTGTCCCAGCAAAATCATAGCAATCCAACCCAAATTTCAACGGCACACCCGCCTGCACCTCCACGTTCTTTGGTCCATATACATACTCAGACACATTATACCTCGAACTCACTCGATCCGGATTGAAACACCGTCCCAGAGGCTCCAACTTCTTGACCTCCTGCTTGACCCATTTTCTCGAATAGAATGCTAGTTCGAGATGAGGCTCAAAAACTATGAAACCTCCAAGCAAGACCAAGAGACATAGTGGTATGATATACCTGGCTGACCAAAAGATGAACGTAAGAATTGAGCGAGGCCCTAAAAATAGACCTCGACGTGTCGTTTGTTGTCGTTTTAATGGTGAGCCTGGACGTGCCCTGTTGGTACTATAGATAGTGAGAGAATCACAACGGGAAAGGCGAGAGACAAGAGAGGATCCGTTAGTCAGTAATGTGTTTCCTCGAAATCGAAAGCGGGGCGAGACAGGCGGTGAGGATGAATGGGAAGAAGCATACATGGGTAACTGGCCATAGTCAGAGGGCATGAATATTTGATGATCAGTGTGTTCAAGTGTTAGAATATGTGTAGTGGGTGAACAAAGTTATGGACCGGAGATGATGACAGCAATCACGAAGATCAAGTGGACAACGTCATATTAGTTCTATTGACCCAACTAATACAACTGGCCCACAACATCAGCACCACCATCACTAGAAACCAACCGAAGAATATCTTCAATCGCATCACCGACAAAACACACTCAACAACACCAACAAAATAAAACCACACCCAAAACGACGTAAAAGGAAGGACAGACAAGGTCAGATAGGTGCGCACAACTACGTTATTCATGCATGAGTAATAAGCTGATATACCTATCTCGGAAGCTTGTGTGCAGAGATGGCTGACAGTTGGAGATAAACATGGAAAGACACATACGATGGACTAGGGGAAGGGGAGGGGACCATTGATACAGATTCATCATGACTTCAGTTTGCTTGAGACGAAAAGGGAGGGAAGAAAGATTGAAGCTGGATGCTGGGGATTGAGAGTGGAGGAAACCCGAAACTAAGGTATTGAATATCATGGTCATCGTTCACTGGCACGGAGGATGCCATTATTGAAAGAAGAATTATGTCTGAAATGAGTGGTGCATTTGGGAATTGTAAGAAAGGTGAGGTCAAATGCCTGGTGAGGGAGAAAACGAGCGCATCGGAAGAATACAATATTTGGTCAGTCTAGAGGGTCATGAAAGCCGATCATCCACAAGAAAAAGAATCGTGGGAAACGTGAAGGACATAGTGCTGCCTTCTCTCCTCTATTTCACCGACCAACAGGCACACCGCCACGGTATGCAGGATGGTCCCGCATTGGCTGGCCTTGCTGTGGAGGCAACCCCCCGTTCAGCTTCACGGGAACTTGGCTGCTGTAAACGGGCTGCTGCTGTTGAGTTGGGTGCTGAGACAGATGAGAGATCGGAGGCCCAGTCCTTTGAGCTTGAGCAGGGGCAGGAGCCGGAGCAGGGAGGAGTGCGGGAGCGGTTTGCCTCTGTTGTTGCTGTTGAGGCTGAGGTTTCTGATGCCGATCGTCGGCAGTATTGGCAGTACTGGGTGCCACATAAAGCCCTCGATCGATGATTTGGGGGATAGGTTGTATCTCCGTCCCGAGCTCTTGT
>Ga0157365_10000631_pt1 | contig 15090 bp, 15 predicted proteins | sample AttsexASBM3_FD_111478 | JGI IMG/M metagenome (GOLD analysis project Ga0157365, IMG submission 111478) | Fungus gardens microbial communities from leaf cutter ant in Ribeirão Preto, State of São Paulo, Brazil - Atta sexdens ASBM3 | ecosystem: Host-associated > Fungi > Mycelium > Unclassified ... | reverse complement strand
CTGGATTAATAGAACATCAAAATAAGTCTATTGTTGCTTTCAATAAACATTTGTTAACAAATACACCAGAAAATAACATTTTAGTTAAAGATGATGTTCTTAATTTTTTCAATAAAAAAGTTGAAATTGTCTATTCTAAAAACCTTTTACAAGAAGAAAAAACTCCAACTGATATTAATTTAAGAGTTCCATATTCTTTGATTATTAACAAAGATATACAAAGTTCATATATTAATGATATCTCATTAGAATTAAATGGAGTTTCTGATATTAAAAATTTATTGATAGAAGCACAGATTAAATATCATTCAGGAATAGAACATGCAGAAAGTATGAATCAGAATATTAATAATATAGATAACGATCAAATAAATATTAATGACACAATAAATATGCCATTAGATGGCACACTTATTATAAGTCCTGATCCTAAAACATTAATCCTTATCCAAGCGAGTTAAATTCCCTTAAGACATCAGCATCTTCTTTATCCCATGATTGATGATGCTGATTAATCCTGTCTTCTACGGAGGTGTATTGATTTAAAATATAGCTTGGTAAATATTTCCATTTTTTTTGATCTTCAACTAATTTTGAAATATTTTCATCAATCAAATGAGTTTCTATTTCAGGATGATTAAATACAAACTTTAAAATGCTTTCATTATTATTAAAAGCATTCTTTGGATTATTTAAAATCTCTCCTAACATGTAGCTAAAATCTTCATTATTGTTGTCGTCTAAATTACTTAAATATTCCGATAATCTTTCCAAATATTGCATTGGTATGGAATTATTAACCTTTAAAACGGCATTGAAAAATTTTAAATAATCTTCTAATGAACGCAATTTTAAATTATCAGCCAGATAATTGGTATATGAATTATTTTTATCTTTTTTAATATTCTTTATAGCTTTTTGTAATTGTTGTTGTGTTAAAAGTTCTAAAGGAATAAAAATAATTTCCTTTGGAACTTTTTTAATAATATTATTAATTACCTTTTTATCCGAAAGTTGCTCTTTACTTAATAAAGGAATAATTTCAGGATTTTTATTAATATTGTCTATAATATCTTGAGTTTTCACCAAAGATGGTATATCTATATTATCATATGATATTTTGTCTTCCTGAGTGTATTCTAAAAAAATAGAATTATGATATTTTTTTAATAATTCCAAAGTCTTATCGTCAATAATAAGATCATCCTGACTTATATTTCCCTCAGTAATTAGAGGTAAGACCTTATCTAAAACTTTATAATAAAGTTCCATTCTATCTTCAAAAAAGTTATTATAAAAATTTATTTTGTCTCTTTCTAAATTTTCAATAATATGTTTGGATATGTTTTCAACAGTTAATAGTCTTTCAGGAACTGTATCTAAATCAATAGTCATAAAGGTATTATATAATTCCCATGTTTTTAATTCATCAGGAATATTCTCAATAACTTCTTGGAACTCACTGGGTGATAAATAGATGTCATCTTCTATAAGATAATCTACTATTTCTTTAGTAAATTTATTGGATGGTATTTTTAGCAAATCACTATCACTAATTCCAGCTTCTAATGCACATAAAATAAGCTCTGGTGAGAGTCTGTTAATTAAATTATTTTCAAATATTATACTAGGGTGTTCTGATATATTTTTTTTGTAGAGTTCATTATCCCATAAATCTATATGAATATTTTGATAGTTGCAATTAATTTTGCAAAGTTTTACCAAAACAGGATCAGTTACATTAAAAATCTCTTCATCGTTCTCATCCATTGGTTCTGAATTAATATGGAATTGATACTTCTTGTTATCTGGGGTAATACAGATATAAATCGGTCCATCTTCGTTATAATGGTCAAAATAATTTTCACTCTTTGTAGATGCTGTACACCATTCAGTGTTCCTACCCCAAAAACATGAAGCAAATTCTGTCTTAGGTATTACGATAAAATAGTCATCTTCTCTTACAATTAATGACTCTGCTCTGGCTCTAATATTATCTGCTGTCCTTTTCTTATTTGATGATATGTCTATATATTCAGGAATATGCTCTCTTATTAATGATGCAATATGTGATAGCTTTTTGTGCCTCATAATATCTTGATCCCTGGAATCTTCTAAACAATGTCTGTATTTTAAAAAATTACTAAGAGTATTATGAACTTTTGAATTCCTCCCATCTTTTACATCTTCCCAAAGAAAACCACCTTTTAAAAAGGTTTTAATAATCCATTCAGTATTTTTAAGCTGTTGCTGATCCGGGTCAGCTAACGACATATCAACTATCATTTGCGTTGATAGTTCATCAGATAATGGTTTATCTTTTTTTGAAAGATGGTCTTTAAGGATATTTTTATATTTCTTAACAATAAGAGATAGTTTGTGCTTCATATAAAATACTCATTTCTATATTTATCTTATATGAAGCTATTACATAAGGCCAATTTGATTATTTAATTAACTCAGGCTGTAAAAAGGTAATAGTGTTATTTTTATAAAGAACAATGGTTCCATTTAAAGGTAAGTTAAATGTCGCATTAAGTTGCTGATGAGAAACTTTTTCAGCTCTTACTGTTTGAAGATTTTGCGAATCTGCTACAGTATTAACAATATCAGTTCCTTGAACATCAGTATATTTTAGCAGAACATTAGTGTGAATATATTTATTATCATAAGGAAAAGATGAAATGCCGATATCATATCCGACCTTTGCGAAACCTGGAGTTAACGTGGTTTGAGTTCCTTTGTTAGTAACTTCCTTTACATATCCCTGAATAGTTGATACATTCAAGACAGCAGGAGCATTATTAGAAGATTCAGGGATTGAACTTGTATTCTGAATAGAGAATTTATCAAAATATTTAATTACATCAGGATTAAGACCTTGTAATTGATGATTGGATATCTGAAGCAATCCATTATTAAATATAACTAATCCACTATGAGGATTGGAAGAAACCCCTTTAAAAGCTAAACTATTATGTTCTTGATAAGCAATAGTATTTACAAAGTTATCAAAGTTAAAATGTTTCTTTTCAATTTTTGCAGAAACAACCTGCCAGTTAATAACAGGTCCATTCGTCAATGGAATAAGTGCTGAGACTGTTTTTTGATCTAAAACAGGAACTATTTTGCTATGAGTATGATGTGGTGTGTGAGCAATGGCTAAAGATGGAATCAGTCCAAAAAGACATAAAAGTTTTTTCATATGTAGTCCTTTCTATCATATATAAATGTATCATAACATATCTTTTATGTCTTTCGTTATAAAATATAAAAAACCTTATATTTCTGGACCTTTCATGCCTTTTTTTTGTAATTTTTCAAATTGTGATTCATCTCCAATATAGTGGACTTTATCTTCAAGAATCCAATTTAAATAATTTGACGGTGAATTAAACAAACCATGGCATTCGCCATCTTTTCTAAAGACAACAGAACAAAAAGAATCATAAATCCCTTTTTGTTTATAATTTTTGATATTAACAACAGCTTTATCTTCTTCTGGAATTCTTAATGTATCACAAACAACCTGACAATAAGCCTGTCGAATATCATTATCCTCGAATACACGATTATCATTTAAATAAGTCCCACCTAATGCATTAACCATAGGACGAACTCTTTTTTCAAATGCATCTCTTAGTTCCTGTGCATCAAGAACATAGGCAGATGTATTTGGATAAGAATCATTACCTTCTTTTGGCTTATTGCTTAGAAAACATTCATCTGTTGAGATAAGCTTATACTCCGAGGTCACAGGGTCTTCAAACACATAATAACCATATTCATGGGCTAAATCTTCAATCTCCACATCTGGTTCTCGTATATCTAATCTTTCTGAAATCTGTCTATAATTATTGATCTCATTTCTTAATTCATTTAATAGACCTATATCTGTAATATAAAGACGACTGTTATCTGATTGTCCTCTACCTGAAGTGACAGATAATGCAAAATATTTGCCATTAAATTTATAGGCATTATAACCAACACTACGTTCATAGTCCTGGTTTCTATAAAGTTTGTTTTCAATTTTAAATCTTTTAAAGATATTATCAGTATCAACCTTAACTTTGTCTCCATCTAATTCATACGGATCGAAACCAAAAAGCTCTTGAAATATTTCATCTGAAATATCCCAATTCCAGTGATCTGGAGACTCTTCTAATGTTTTCATATCATAAAATTGTTGTATCTTCATTGCAATATATCCTTATTGACTATCCATCATAACTTATATTCAACAATAAAACAATATTCTTTTAATCCACGAAGAATGATATAATATTAATCACAGAGATAAAAAAAATGTACACTATTTATGAAATAAACAAATTACCCGATTTATCCAAAGGATTAAAAGATTGCACTCTATATGAAGAGATTCCAGATTACTATTACAGTGGAACTGGCCGTTCTATGATCCTGTTATCCGTCCCAGATTCAAACAATATCAACGCCTATGATATAGAAATTATATCTTTAATCTCCAGGGATGGATATGAAAAAGACATTCACAGAAATGCCTTCGAATTCTATTATGATGATATCACTCTCTATCACGGAACGACACCAGAGTCTGCTAAAATACTCTCGGCTCAAGGATGGGAGCCTAACTCTGGAGCTAGAGGTAATCAATTTGGCAATCCAAAATATTTATATACTACTAATATTTATGATAATGCTCTCTGGTTCGCTCAAGAAAAAGATAGTAAAGATGTCATTGAAATTAAGGTGCCTTTTAAAAACACTATCGTTGATCCAGAAGATGGAAGTGGTGAAAATATTTTTCAGGAATACTTTGGAAATCTGGCATTCGATTTACCATCATATCTAGCTGTGAACAAGCCAATTCCATCTCATAAAATTAAAAGTTATTCACAACCACAAAATTCAAAAAACCAGTCACTATCGCCAAAATTATAAGGATAATGTCTGAGATTCTTTTTTATTTGAATCTAAAAACTCTTTATACTCAAACAAACTTAAGTCAATATCAGTTTTTGACAATGCATTCTTTAAAGAAATAAACAATTCATTGTTATCTTCTAACGTTAATGCACCTTTTGCAATAATAGGAGCAAAACATCTCCAACCAAATTCAGGCATTCCTGTCTCATCTATCGGCCCAATAGGTTGAATGCCTAATGTTCTATAGAGTAATTGATGGACTCTATCCAAGATAATATTTTCTGGAGCAGATACATCTCCATCTATATAGTTTTCTAATACAGCCATTGCATAATAGGTTTCTTTAATAAGAGGATATTGCATTTTGTGCCTATATTTCAACTCCAACTGAGTCGAATCCTCTATACCTTGAGATGGCATGGTAGACAATCTTAAAAGAAGATTTTCTTGACTCTCTTGAGCCATATTTATGTATATCTGCTTTAAGCTTATCATTGTTCTTCTACCTTAAATTCAATATCATTAATCACCCAACGATATGTGGATTTGCGATCCTTTTTACCTAAAAGAATATCTCTCAAATCCAAACATGGAATAACTAAAACACCAATTCCGGTCACACCTGAATCAAGCATAGACCTGGTAGTTACACAATAATCTCCTGTTAAATACTCTTCTGTCATATCACATAGTTCAATATCATTGTGTTTTTGAAGGAAACGAGCTTCCTTTAAAGCTGTTTCCTCATCTTCTGCAATAATACGGCTTGCAATCCTTTGATTCGCAATTTTATAAATTCTTGTCATATGTTTTTCCTTATCCTTAAACAAGATTATACCATTAAATCTCTTTCTTCAGCATGAAACTCATATCCAATGCCTTTATGAGACTTTGGTTGAAATCTTTCTTTGTTTAAGATGTCAGATTTAAATTTCAGACAATCCAGAATATCAGTATATTCTTTATTATCTTTGAAATAATCTACACCTTGATACCCCTTTTCTTGCAGAAGCTTAAATTTATATTCTCCATACCTATATTCTCCCGTGTAAATTTTACTTGAATATTCAGCATAGAGCTTATCATAAAGATATATCTTTACAGCATCTTTATTTAACTCTTCAGCCCTCTTCTTTGCCTTGGAAGGGTCTTGCCAGATTTCAAAAATATCTGTTGATTTACTTAAGCATCCATATTCGTCATCAATATAAGAATGCGTCTTAACAATCACATAAATTTTAGACTTTTTATATGAAATAGCGTCTTCTTTTCTGGCAGAAAGAACAGGAACGACCTTCTTTTCTGGCATAACAAGACCAAGCATTCCATAAATATGAGATGCAACCATCTTAGGAGAAACATATGTTCCCATTAATTCATTACTATCACCATGAGTAACTTCTTCTGTAAGGAGAAGTGTAGGAATATAAGTTTTCTTGTTATCGGGGCTAATAACGGTGACATCTTGGGTTCCAAAACGCCACTTCCATTTTTCTTCTACACCATTATTAAGAATGGTAATATTGCGAAACGATTGTTTACCCATGTTTTTTTCTCCTTATTATCGGGAAGGGTATCCCGTAGCCATGAGTTATACAGAATATTAGTCATATTGTCAATATAAATATAGAGAATTTATTTATTTTTAAGAATAAATCCAAAATCCTAAAAATATCATTATAATGTACGGTCAAAAGGAGAAAATTATGACTACAACACAGATTATAGATACTGATTCTTATTATAAAACTGATGCGTCTTCAGTCCTTGGCGATATAGTAGATGTTTCATCTACTGATGCTCAAACTGTTATCTCTCTCGGTTCTGTAACATTAAATCTTGGTATTAATTCAACATATGTTAATGCAGCCAACTATGAAACAAGTACATCTACATCTCCAAGCCTGACCAAGCTTATTGGTAATAATAGTAACTTAACTATTGGAGGGAATGATTCTGATGGTGTTGCAAGTTATGGTCAAACTGACATCTACGGAACATTTGACACATTATATTATTCTTCTGGTGAAGATTCAATTATGAATGTAACTTTGAATGATACAGGATATATTGACCTTGCATCTGGACATTCAAATGGAGATAATATTTCTATCACTGGCAATAATGCTGATTTAACCGTGTATTCTGGATCAATCGAAAATGCAGAGAAAAGTATTACATTAGTTGGAACTTTTCATTCATTAAATATGACCGGTATTAATGACGTTACAAATATCACAGCAACCTTAGATGGCACAGAAACATCAAGTATTAATACTGGAGGGAATACATCCTTAACTGTAGACAGTGGCAGTAGCTTAGATATCAATCAATTTTATGGTGACAGTTATATTACAGGAAGTGGTGGAAACTTAAATTTTGTATTTAATTCCCTTGATAGTAGTTCATATAACATTTATGGAGAATGGAAGAATTTTTCTTTTAGTACAACTATAGATGAAGATGGTATAAGCAATACCAATAATGGAATTGTAAATGTTTCCACACAAAATGCTAACATCGGTGAAGCTCAGATAGGTGGTCCTTTCAGTATAACTGGACTCGGTGGTGGTTCATTCACATCTGATATTATTTCAGGAAATATGACTTCCTCAACAACATCGACGCTTTCTGCTACAGAGACAACTGGAGCTGTTTATAGTAAGGTCTCTACAGAAGCTTCGTCAACTGTTAATGTTGTTGGAGAATGGTCATCCATTAATGCTGTAATGGAAGGAACTAATATTAATTCATTGGTTAATGGAGATAATGATACATCTAATCTCTATATGATGGGTGGTATGGCATCAGTTGTATTCAGAAATCAGGATGCTGTCACCTTAGGATTAGAAGATGGTGTCTATAATTTTGATTTTGATAAGACAACTCATAATACATCTATTAATGCGTTCCTTGATAATAGTGAGAGTCAGATTACGATTAATGGTCTAACCAGTTCAGGATCAAATAATATAGATATTTATACGGCGTCTGGTGATACATTAACAGAAACCAAATCAGGAAGCTCACTGATCTTTACTGACTCTAAAGGGAGTACACTGACTTTGACCAATAGTACAAACTACAATATTATTAATGGTACAACACATCAAATGCTTGCTAGTTCAAATGGTAGTGTTGTTTCTGCATAAATAAGATATAAAGAGAGAAGTCTCGTTCTTTTCTCTTTATATCTCTAATCCTTTAGATTTTTTAATAGGTTCCTCCATTTGCTCTATTTTTTGATTATTTAACAACTCTGGAAGATTTAACCAATGTATTTTTGGTTCTATTGATGTTAATAGTTCATATGGAGGAAGTAATCTATCCTCTAAACTTTCGTATTCTTCAGGATCAGAATTAAATTTTTCTCTCATTTCCCTATCTTTTAAAACCGTCTTTATCGCTCTGAAAGATAAAGACATATTATTCATATTATGATCTTTATCTGCCTCCATTAAAGCGACAACACCATTATCATAAAGAGAGTCTTGTATTTTCTCTAAATCAATTTCATTGACCTTTTGATGTCTTAATAAGCTAACAACCCTTCGTGTTATATCTTTTGACAAAAGATTATCATGGTTATGATTCTGAATAGATAATAATGTTTTTGTATTAATAACATCGTCTTCAAGCATTTGAGTGTGCAGACTACATTGAACATCACATAAGCTGTTATTATTTTTATCTAATAGTGAGTAAACTCTTATTGGATCATCGTCTTCCCTTGAGCGAATAACCCATTGTGTTTCTTCATTTTTATAAAGATTGTCGATTTTTATTTCTGGACGAATTTGTTTTTTATTCATATTAAAATCCTTTTGATAGCTCTTCATAGTATATATTTATAAGATGCATATGAATGTGCTATCTTATAAATAGAAAAAGGGATACAAATATGAATATTTTTTTACAAACATTAGGCTTTAAAAATAACGAAAATGGAACATATGTTCTTGAAAATCAAAGCAATGAGAATAATAATCTTAGAAAAATTCTTATTACACACAACAAAGACATAACTGATGTTAATTTACCTGGTACAGAAAATGCGTATTTCCCACGTGTTATTGTTGAAGAAACAAAAAACAAAGGTATCTATACAGTATCAGCAATTCGTTATGATGGAGATTCTATACAGCTCAAAAATGCTGATCTTGATGATATAAATGTATTTACTCAATCATTAATTAATGATGCTTATTTGAATGAAGGATATGATGCTCCATATATGTTTGAAGGAATTGCTTCTCCATTTCAGGGGCGTCATTCTCAAGGCGATTTCTTAATTGATTCAACATCTGAAGATGGTAGAGTTAATGTTTTACAATCTCCTATGGTAGAATATCCTGATTACGATTTTGCAAAAAATAATTTCAATTACCATGTCAAAGCATTATTTGATAAATTTTCCTTTGAATATACACAACCTACACTTATAAACTCTCTTTCAATTTAAAATAATAATAACAGGATGCTATAAGGATGGCATCCTGTTATTATTTGTATTGACATATTTTATAAAATCAGATATCATATAAAAATAATATAAGGATATTCTTTATGGACCTCGAAGGCAAACTTGTTTTTTGTAATGATTCTATTCTCAGAATTGAGAGCCATCATAAAGGGAAAACCGTATTCTTTCCTTTGACTGATTTACAGGAACTTGAGAAAGAGGGAGAAGATTTTATCCTTAAGTTCTTCAGACGTAATATTAAAATTGAAAAAGATACAACTCTTAAAAACATTATCCTTTCCTTGGAACCATGGGGAAACCTACTCACTAAGTTTATTGATAGAGATATCCTTGCTTATTGTGAAGCCAGTAAGAATGATACGAATGAAGAACAGATATTTTCCACATTAGAGATTTGTAAATTTTCACATATTTCTCGATATTTTGATATTGTCCCACAAAAGGAAGGTCAGGATTTTATTGAGTGGCTTAATAGCGATAATAATAGAATTATGACTAATGACTTCAATAAAGAAGATAGTATTCAGGTTTCTGGATTTTTTAAGGATAATAATCAACATTATTCTACCTCTGAAGCTTTTGTTAAAATTTGCAATACTCCAGTTGTCCTTGTGGATAAGGCTCATGCTGTTTGGGGTTTTCGTGGAGAAAAAAGTATCTTGAAAAAGAATGTTAAGGGCGTAGAATATAATAATAACTATGCATCTTTTTCCCTGAGAAGTGAATGCAGTTTTATGGATGCTATCGAAGCGATTTTTGCTTATGGTCTCTTCTATTATTCTCCTCGTTCTATTCAGGAGGTTGATGCGGAACATGCACATCTAAAAAGTCTGGTTGATAGTCTTGATGAAGAAAGAAAAGAAGAAAAAAATACTACAGATAATATTGTGGCATTTCCTGGAACAACTCTTGTTGAAGAAAACAATGATTTAGATGATTCAGAAGAAAAGAAAGACTCTGATAACAAACTATCTATCAGAGTCGCTCCAGGTGCATTTGATGGTATTATTCAACATGAAGAAGATATTCAGTCGGAATGGGATTATGTTTTTAAATCCCTTGCATCTAAGAGTGATATCAAGCTTGGAAATATTGAATACTCTGAAAGAGAAACCTCTTTGAGATTTGAAAAAAAGGATTAAATAATGTCTATTAGAAAAAAGGTAGCAGATGAAATATTGACAGCATTTCATCTGCTTGAAATTATCAATTCGTTAAAAGAAATGAAATTTAGTTACACTCCAGAATTCATTCAACTTGTAGCATTAAAAAGTCAGGAAGACTTCATGGAATTAACTGATGATTATGATGAGTATATAAAATCTATTAATAATTTTTCTAACAAAGAAATATCATATAATGAACATGATATATTTCAAGATATCAAATATGCCTATGGATATAGTATTTTCACACTAGAACATCTGGCATCATCTCATACCATCCATCACGTTGGTAAAAATATTTCAAAAACATTGATATCTGTTGTAGGAGAAGATTTATATAGTAAAATGGTTTATGATATGAATCTTGTTGAAGACATTCTCAGTGAATACGAGTCTGTAACAGATAATGATATGTCACTCTTGGATAAACATTTTCTTTTAGAACAACAAAGAATTCATTATGAAAATCTAAGAGAATGTATCAGACACACGTATTCTTATGCATGTTCTATTCCAGAAGATATAAAAACAAAAATATCAAAAACGGTTAAAATAGATTCTCATATAAATTTCTTCAACTTCTTTATACTACAAAGAGATAATATTTTAAACCTTTCCAAAGAAAGAGAGCATGAGTCCAAAGCAGATAAATGTATTATTTATCCTTCTAAAAATAGAGTTCCTGCTCCATTTTAAATCAAAGGAAGATGGAAACACAAATCCATCTTCCTTCTTTTTTTAAATTATTGATTAATAAAATCAGAATACAATCTAATTCTTCCAAATGTTAATTTAGGATGAAGTTTCTTAAATGCATTAAAAAGCTTTTTCGTGTGGTTTAATTCCTCTTCATTATATTCTATATTAATTTTTGAAAATACCCCTATAATAAGCCCTGATTGATGATTATCACTATTAAAATTATCAACAAAGAAAGGTTTACATAATTCATCAAATTTTATTTGATTTGTATGAGTAACAGGTTTGATAATATAATCTTTATTGATATCAGATATATCTTTTCCACTTTCTAATAAACCTGCTAACTCTTTTTCAATTCCTTGATTAATAAAATTAAGGTTGAAATTTTTCAGTAAATTTTCGATATCTTGTAATGGAATTAAATCTTTAGGTTGAGGAATAATATGACTATATAACATAATACTGGAATATTGGTCTACAACTCCAGTAGAAGTTAATAATGGATAACAAAGATTAATATCAAAATTTTCGATATCTGACGTTTTCCCTGAAACAGGAATAACAATCAATTTTGAGTCATAATCAATGTCATATAAATTCTCTCTTAATTTTGTTTCAAAATAATATGTATCTCCACAGTAAATATAATCCTCATAAAGATATTGAATAAAATCATTATCTTTAAGATTACGTCCAGTCTCCTTAACGATATCCATAAAATCTTTTCTATCAGAAATAGTATCAATTAAAGAATCAAGATCATCTAGGTTATCTTCTATCCATGCTTCTGATATTTCTTTTACATAATCCATGTTTTATATTTCCTTTTTATAAATCTACTCTAACATATTCTAGTTATCCAATTAAAGAAAAAAAATAAGCCCTGCCATTTTTATCTAAGTCCTGCCAGGAGGAGGAATAACAGAAGAGAGGATGTCTTTCTTCTCATTTATCAAAGGATTCAATAGCTTATTATCTGTATTGATACCTAATATATCATAGGTATAACTAATACCATTATAGTTAAACCGGACTTGTCTCAAATGATTTTCCTTTAATAATAAGGATATTTGCACGCTTCTTACTGTTGCTGTTTGTCTATACCATGTCGCCCTTGATTTACCCATAGCAATCCATGGTTTTAAGTTGCATACAGCCTTAGCTTGATATTTCTGTCTGGACAGCATACCTCCTTTATGTCTTTCTTTACGTCTTCTTTGTTGGTATCTAGCATTCTTTTTATGCTTTGAGATAAGTGTTTGTAAGTGTTCTTGTTCTTTATCCGTGATCTTTAAAAAATCAATAATACTCTCTATTGAATAGTTATAATAAGCAGATGAAAAACGAGGATTATCATTAGCCTCACCTGGATCATATTTCTGAATCATTGCAATGGCAGATGATGAATGTTCATAAAATTCTTTTTCAATATAAGCAGATGGCATAAAGTCTTTAATCATTTGACATGTTGTATCAAATAACAAGTGAGGAGTCTTTAACATGGTTTTAGCAACGACAGATAAAGCAATATGTGAAAACTTATCTCTGTATCCTAACCCAACACAACCATTGAACCTGATATGTGCTAAAGTTCTTAAATCCTCTATAACAGAGTCCCTGTAGGCGATAGAAGAGAAGCTAGACTTCTTTCTCAGAACATTTCTGTTTCTTTTGTTTTTAAGCTTATGTCTATAGCCTATTTTTCTTTCTTTTATTTCTTTCTTGATTTCGTCATAACGGATTTGTTTCAATCGAACCTTTTCTGCTTTGTAACGACAACGTTCCGCTATTGTCATTCCCATAAGCATTTTCTCTTCTTGTGTGTAAGTCAAACAACCAAAAATATCGTCAGTCGAATATAAATCTCTGTTAATAAATATGCTTCTACAGAGTAAGGGATTATCTATATCTTTATTATTGTATGTTCCAGCAAGTCTTAGAACAGAAGTCGGACATGCGACAGATGAATCTGCTCCTAAATGTTCCAGTTTCTTTGCTATTCTTTTATTGACATCTTTTGTAAAATTAACAACGGTACGTAAGCGTTGCATATTATTTTTCTTACGATATTTTTTTACGAAAAATGGCTTTTCCAAAAACCAAAACATATGTGCCCCATTTCCTGAAACCTGTATTTGATTAGGAATCGGCAGTCCGCTTAAAATACATTCTCCAATTAAGTAATTGGCTTTCCCATTGTCATCATAGCTTTCCCATAATTCATAAACCTCCGGGTTTACATCCTTATGTTTTTTTATATCTAAGTCCACAACGAAAGATGTAATTGCTAAAAGCTGTTCTTCTTTGGAAGCCTTCTTTTTATTTGGAACAAACAAATTAACGGTTCTAAAAATCCAGTCCATTTTATGATTGTTCTTTTGGACCCATTTATAAGACTCTTCAATTCCTCTCTGATTAGCTGGGAACATTTTTACAACCATTCCACTTAAAGGAACAATATCTCCAGCTTCATCATAGCATTCAGGTTTATATTCATATTTATATTGTGCTCGTATAAAGAAAACCAAAGGAGATTTTTGGTTCCATGTTTTTGCTTCATATGGTAAAGCCCATGATAAATTTTGGAATAAGTCATAAGAAGCAGGTGTAAGAAAATCATCACCATGATTTCTATCTGGAGGATAATAAAAAGTTAAGTTTCTTTTAGTCTTAGAGGAAGATGGATTTTTCTCTTCTTTGGGTTTTAATAGGATTCTCTTGTCTAAAGGATGTCGTGCAGATTCATCAGGAAATATGCCAGTTTTCCCGTGAGAATCTAAATATCCTCGATCATTAATCTTAAACAATTCACCTATACTCATATTCTACTACCTTATCAATTACCTCCATTTTCTAGAAAAGTATAACTTCTTCCTTGGAAAATCAGTTTGTGGTTAAAAAGGGTGTAAGAGAAAAATATACATCCTCTTTCACCCTTTCATTGTTTGGGATTATACCGGAATTAAAAACATAATACAAAGAAAAATTTCTTTCTATATTTTTTTAGTGTTTTAGTCTAAAAAGTAATAGCATAAGTCTTACTATGAATAAAATTATAATAATTATATAGAATATAAGAGTTTGAATATCCTTCTTAAAAAGAAATGGAGCCTTGTTTTCTTTTGATCTTATTATATTTATACCATATATATGAAATCCTATTATAATAATCACATCTAATAATAAGTATAACCAACTATGATTATTATAATATTTAAGCTCCATAAATATGGCAATTATTATATATACTATGAGTTTAAGCATAATTTAACCTTTATTTTAATAATGTATATAATAACACATTTCTATAAAAAAAATACTATTAATATTTATTCATTTAATTCTACCTCAGATGTTGATGAACCCTTAGCATTTGGACATAGATTATTTTCCACAGTATTGAATGAGGATGCTCCTCCCATCACTTGAACCCCAATAGGTTGAGACATCTTTACATAATTCATGACGGCATAACATTCTGAAGGATTATGTGCAACATACATTAAAATAAATCCACTGCCATTAAAAGTTAAAGTTAGTGCATCGCCATATGGGTCTAAAATGTTTTGTCCACTTGTATCAAGATATTTATTTGCAAGAATTTTACTATTGACAACATATTTCGAAAAGTTAAAATCAGTAGCACTACAAGTTGAAAAATTCTCTGAACAAAGAGAACTAAAAGCATTTTGCAATACCCCTATCTCATCAAGCATCTGATTATTTTTTAAACGAGTTGTATTTTGTGAAAAGAATACCATGACCATACCAATTAAAATAGCCATAATTCCTAATACAAATAATGCCTCTATTAATGTGACACCTTTT
>Ga0157365_10000630_pt1 | contig 15106 bp, 15 predicted proteins | sample AttsexASBM3_FD_111478 | JGI IMG/M metagenome (GOLD analysis project Ga0157365, IMG submission 111478) | Fungus gardens microbial communities from leaf cutter ant in Ribeirão Preto, State of São Paulo, Brazil - Atta sexdens ASBM3 | ecosystem: Host-associated > Fungi > Mycelium > Unclassified ... | reverse complement strand
TCGGCAACGCTGGTTGCAGCGGCTGCAATCGCATCGGCGGTGAAGGCTTCGGTGTTCGGACGGCTTGCCTGCATCTGGGCCTGCCAGCCTGCATCCTGCTCAACGGTCGAGATGATGCGGCCCATGATCCCGACAGCTTCCAGCGGGAACTGACCGGCTGCCGTCTCTGCCGACAGCATGACAGCATCGGCGCCGTCGAACACGGCAGTCGCAACGTCGGATGCTTCGGCGCGGGTCGGCGTAGGGGCGGTAATCATGCTCTCAAGCATCTGGGTCGCAACGACGACCGGCTTGCCCATCTGGCGGGCCGTGCGAATGATGCGCTTCTGCGCCAGCGGCACCAGTTCGGGCGGCAGTTCGACGCCCAGATCGCCACGGGCGACCATCACCGCGTCGGACAGCGCGATAATCTCTTCGAGATTGTCCATCGCCTGCGGCTTTTCGAGCTTGGTCATAATCCAGGCGCGACCCTGGGCAATGTCCTTGGCTTCCTGCACGTCTTCTGCACGCTGCACGAAGGACAGGCCGATATATTCCACGCCCAGATCCAGCGCGAACGTCAGGTCGCGACGATCCTTTTCCGTCAGCGCCGGGATCGGCAGCACGACGTCCGGCACATTCACGCCCTTACGCTCGGACAGCCAGCCGCCGACCGCAACTTCGGTCTGAAGATAGTCGGCACCGACTTCGACAACCACCAGACGCAGCTTGCCATCGTCGAGCAGCAGGTTGCTGCCGACCTGAGCGGCGGCAATGATTTCGGGGTGCGGCAGGCGCACGCGCTCGGCATTGCCCGGTGCGTCCTGCAGATCGAGGCGGAAGCGCGTACCGTTCTTGAGTTCGACCTTGCCGTTCTCAAAAGTGCCGACGCGCAGCTTCGGGCCCTGAACATCGGCCAGAATGCCAAGCGGACGGCCAATTTCAGCTTCGACGGTGCGGATGGCTTCGTGGCGCGCAGCATGATCGGGGTGCGCGCCGTGCGAGAAGTTCAGACGGAATACGTCGACGCCGGCAAGGGCGAGCTTACGGATCACATCGATGTCGGATGACGCTGGCCCAAGAGTCGAGACGATCTTGGTGCGACGTGCACGTGACGAAATAACAGAAGCCATCCTCAATCAGTTCCTTTTCATCGAAGCACCGGAGGCGCTTCACGGCCACCGCCAAGTAGCACGGCCTGACGGGGCGCCTCAACGCCTTACATCGAACTAATCCGTCACCACTCAGGGCTGGATCGCTTCCTGCGGCAATAATCCCCAGAAAGCGCCGCGCCGCAGCCAACCGTTATAGTTTTTCACCGTAACCTTGCACCAGTCCGAGCCGACCGGACATTGCCGCAACGTGCCGACGACACCGGGCTTGAGCACGGCCACAATCGCATCCTCGTCCGACGCTCCGGCCCGCAGCATGGTGCCCCCGGCGACGGCGGCAGCGTCCTGTTGTGTCGCGACGGTTGCAATCACCCGGGTATCGGCGCGCCCGATATGATCGCCCGCGCGCGCGGTTTCACCACCGGCTCCGGCAGGCAGCCCCTCCGGCGGCAGACCGGAGATCACGAACGTGCGGGCTCCCGTCAGGACCGCCTGATGCACCCAGCCTTTTTCGCCATCCGAATCCTCGACCAGACGCCAGACATCGAATTCACGCTCGATCTTCACCGGCAGATCGCGGCGATGATAGACCCACTGAATCGGATAGCGCTCACCCGGGCCGGTTCGCATGTTCACCTCGCCCGCACGGAACGCGGCGTAGCGCGGCAACGGCAGACCGGTGTTGGAGCCCTTGTCCGTCGGGGCGGCATTCTGTGCCGCTGCGGCAGCGTCTGGCGGCGAGGCGGCTGGCGTCGCGGCTTCGGTTGCGGCTCCCGCTGCGGCGGCGCCGACTGCAGCCCCCGCAATGACCGGCGCCGCACGCCGTGCATGATGCAACGGGGGCAGCGCTACATGCGGACGACGCGCGGTAGCGTGATGCCCCTCCGCATGATGGGTGTCGGCCCGGTGCAGCGGCACCGCGTGGTGCGGCGCGATGTGCGCGACCCCGTGCTTCGTCGGTGCATGATGCGCCGCAGTCTTGACGACGACTGCATGGTGATGATGCGCGTGCGTTGTCTCGGCTGTGGCAGCCTGCACGCCGCCCACACCGAGGACCGCAAAGGTCATCAGCAGTTGGCGCACGCTGGGGGCGAGCGTTCGGGACGGGTCTCGGCGGGCAGCCCCGCGCGCGGGTGGCGGTGTGGTCATGACCGCATCCGTGCCAAGGCAGAGGTCTGTCCGCAAGAGATATCCGAATGATTTTCCACACAAGGCCGCTAGAGCGTGATGATCTGGCAGCCTTTGGTGCGGTTCAGAAAGCTCGGGACACCGGCAATCGCGACCCCGGCGCACAGATCGTCCGCCGCCAGCGCGGCCAGTCGCAACCCCGATTCGCACACCATCAGTTCACCGCCGAACTCGACCACCACGTCGCGCAGTGTGTCGAATCCCGCAACGCCCCGCGCGACATAGGCTGCGTCCGCATCCGAACCCGTAAGCCCCGACCAGTCCCGTGCGAGCGCCCGCACCCCGAAACTGCCGCAAAACAGCACGACCGGTCGGCCGACCGCCAGCGCGCCCGCGGCCATGATCAGCGCATAATGGGCCCGGTCGAAAGACCCATCTACCAACAGGATGCCCAAGCCACCTTCCAACACCGCGTCCGTCATGCTGCCCGTGCTCCGCGCCCGTGACAGACCGGACAATCCGGGTCCGGGACGAGTGTAATGGTATGGAAGGCCGCACTCAGGGCATTCCACATCAGCAACCGCCCGGCCATCGACTGCCCGATGCCCAGCAGTTCCTTCAGGGCCTCGGTCGCCTGAAGGGTGCCCAGCACGCCGGTCACGGCACCGAACACACCCGCCTGCGCGCAGGACGGCGCCATATCGTCGGGGGGAGCGGCGGGGTACAGGCATCGGTAGCACGGACCACCTTTGTGGGGATGGAACGTCGAAAGTTGCCCCTCGAACCGCAGTACGGACGCGGAAACCAGTGTGCGTTCGGCCTGAACGCACGCATCCGCCACCACATAACGGGTGGAGAAATTGTCACTGCCATCGCACACCAGATCGTATGCACCGATCATGGACGGGGCGCTGGCGGCGTCGATGCGACCGCGGATCGGCACGATCTCCACACCCGGATTCAGGGCCCGCAGGGCATGAGTGGCAGACTCGACTTTCGCCATGCCGACACGATCGGTCGTATGCAGGACCTGACGCTGAAGATTGGACAGTTCGAGATGGTCGTCGTCCACTATCCCGATGCGTCCCACACCCGCCGCCGCCAGATAGAGCGCCACCGGAGAGCCCAGGCCGCCCGCGCCGATGATCAGCACACTGGATGCGCGCAGCCGCGCCTGCCCCTCCGCCCCGACTTCGGGCAGGAGGATATGGCGTGCGTAGCGCTGTATTTCATCTTCGGTGAATTCAAGCATTTGCATGGCCCACTGCATCCAACGCATTGAACCCGAACGCTTCTCGCGCGCTTAACGGCACACACATTGACACTGCTTCCGTGGCTATTATCAACTTTTCGTGATAAATGAACCTTGCGCAATGATTTGTGTGCAGAGCTGGTCTGCGTCCAGCTATGATGGTGGCGTCAGGGAGAGTGATATTGATCAAGTTTCGTCCTGCTTTCCGAACTGCTGAACCGTCGCGCATGAGTTGCTCGCATCGTTGCGCTGCGCTCAAGCTGAGCGCAACCGCCGCATTGTGCGCGGGCAGTCTGTTCGTTGCGTCCCCATTCGTGTCGCTCTGGTCCGTTTCGCACGCGATCGAGACAAAAGACATGAGCACGCTGAATCGTCAGATCAACTGGCGCTCACTGGCACATTGCATCAAGGACCAGGCGATCGGTCCAGTGCAGACCGTAAGTGATGACCTGCCGGATTTCGGGTCGTCCTTCGCGCGCAATGCCATTTCGAACGCTGTCGACATGGAAGTCACGCCCGACAACCTGCCGACCATCGTCGATGAAGCCATGCCCGATGTCGGCCTGTCGACAGGGCAGGTAACGCCCGGTCTGGGTGTCGGTGGCGTGCGGATGATGCGCCATGCCCATGCCCATTTCGTGTCTGCCAACCGGTTCGAGGCAAGCCTGACCCTGCCGGGTCATGAGCGCGAGACACCGCTGCGGATCACCATGAAGATCGAGGGCTGGCGCTGGAAAGTCACGCAGGTGCGCTTTCCCACCTCTGACCCGAGCCAGAATCGCCCGGTCATGGAAGCCTCCGCCGCAGCATCCCACGCCTGATCAAAAAAAACCCGCCTCAACAGGGCGGGTTTTTTCTGGCGCGAACCTCAGCCCTTAGCGGGCGGCAGGTCTTCTTCGAGCAGCGTGATGTGGATGGCGTATGAAATCTCGCCCTCGTCCTCGTCGCGATGAACGGTGCCGATCACCTCTTCATTGACGGCGATTTCCACGGACAGACCAGCGCGCGGCGGGGCCTTCACCTGAAGCGCCGGCGAGCCGAGAAGACGTCGCAGGGAGACCTGCAAACGTGAAATTTCCGATGCGGAAATGGTGCTCATGCCACGTAATTCCTGTTCGATAGGTTGTGCGCAGCCACCCCTGACGGGCGCTGCATGTCTTGTTGGCCACGCTATACGGACCTCGTCATGGGTCCGCAACCTCGTGACACGCGCGTGCCATGTCTGCGCCATGTTTGAACGGCTTCAATGCAGCGTGAAAATCTGGCCAAGGGAATGAAATTGCTCGTCTTGCTCCGTCTCGCACTGCCTTTGTTTCTGATTGCGATTCTTGCGTTCCCCAACTGGGGGGCGATTGCCGCCCCCCCACTGGTGGTCGAGGCTGCGATGCCGCTCAATGCACGGATTCTGGGCCAGCGCATCGAATCCGACGGTGCCGAGGCTGCGGCGCGCTCGCTGGACCATGATGGCGGCTGGCTGCGGCTCCGCCGTGCGGTGGCGGCCGGATGGACGAACTGGATCGGGCTTGTGCCCCCGCTGATCGTGCACGCACCGCCGGACGAAGCCGCAGCATTGCGCGCCGCCATGCGAAAGGCGCTGCCCACGCGACCACGCCTGATCATCGCAGCGCTCGACCCGAAAAACGGCACCATCTATGGCGGCAGCAGCGTGTGCAAACGCCACGATCTGACGCCCGCGACGCGCCTGCGGGCGATCCGCGCGGTCGAGGCCGAACATGACATCCGTTACGCGGAGCGGGCGCGCGACTGCCTGCACGCGCTGCAGGGGCGCTGAAGCCCCCCGACTGCGGATTGCCGCGACCGTCCCGGCCTTCCATAGTGCCCGCCCCCCCTGCTGCGGAGCGCGCGACCATGGCCGATACGCTGGTTTTCTCCAGCCCTCTGGATGACCCCGATGCATGGGAGGGCGCACTGCGTGAGGCTCTGCCGGATCTGGACTTCAGGCGCGACGGCGACGATTTCGATCCCGATGCGGTGCGATATGCGCTGGTCTGGGCACCGCCCGAAGGGTTTTTCGCGCGCTTCAGGAATCTGCAACTCATCATCAATCTGGGCGCGGGCGTGGATGCGCTGGTGGCGCGCACCGACCTGCCCCCCGGCGTTGCGGTCACGCGCCTGCATGACCCGCTGATGGCGCGCATGATGGGCAGTTTCGTTCTGTTTAGTGTGCTGCGGATCGCGCGCGACATCCCCGCTTTCGAGGCGGCGCAAAGGCGGCGCGAATGGCGCTTCATCGAACCCAGGCCGCTCGAACGGACGCGGGTGGGCATCATGGGCCTTGGGGAACTCGGGCTGCACGCGGCGCAGGAATGTGCGCGACAAGGCTTCAGTGTGCGGGGATGGTCGCGCAGCCCGAAGGACGGAACCGGTATCGCCTGCTTCAGCGGGCACGACGCGCTGCCGGACTTTCTGTCCGGGTGCGACATTCTGGTCGTGATGCTGCCCAAGACGCCCGAAACCGTCGGACTTCTGAATGCGGAGCGGCTGGCGCTGCTGCCGCGCGGGGCGGGCTTCGTCAACGTCGCCCGGGGCGCGATCGTCGATCAGCAGGCGTTGGTCGCGGCGCTGCGCTCCGGCCAGATCGGGCAGGCCGTACTGGACGTGTTCGAACACGAACCACTGCCGCCCGATGACCCTCTGTGGTCGATGGAGAACGTCCTGATTACCCCACATGTTGCCTCGATCGCCTTGCCGGGGTCGGCATCGACGCAGATTGCGGAGAACATCGGCCGCCTGCGCCGCGGTGATGCTGTGGTCGGAGCCATCGATGTTGCCCGTGGGTATTGAACGCACCCGCGCTGCGTGCGCCGCGATGCTGTTCGGGTGCCTGATACTGGTATCCGGTCGCGCACATGCCGATAACGGGTTCGACATCGTCGTTCTCGGTGCACGTGGGGGTATTCAGGACGGCAATCTGAGTGCCTATCTGGTGCGTCCGCACGGCGAAGGCCGTTACGTGGCTTGCGATGCGGGCACGTTGGTGCCGGGCCTGAACGCCGCCGACCGGGCTGGTGATTTCGCTGATCTCCTGGTGCCACCCGACACGCAGGACTCGCGCGTCGGGTATGTCCTGCATCATGAAATCGCGGCCTACATGATCACGCACGCGCATCTCGATCATGTTGCGGGGCTGGTGATCGCGTCGCCCGACGACAGCGCCAAGCCGCTCTATGCCCTGCCGTCGGTTATCCGGAGTTTGAGCGACAATCTGTTCAACTGGGCTGTGTGGCCGAATTTCGGGTCGACGGGCCGTGCCCCGGTGCTGGGAAAATTCACCTATCGGCCCCTGACGCCCGCCCAACCTGCTGCAACTCCGGTGCCGGGGTTGCAGGTCACGGCTTATCCACTCGATCACGGCGGCGTCGAGTCGACGGCTTTCGTGCTGAGTTCGGGCGACGACGTCATGGCGTTTTTTGGCGATACCGGTGCCGACCGGGTGCAACATTCCAGACGCTTGGAAACCGTCTGGAGGGCACTTGCGGGGGCTGCCCGCCACCGTCACCTGCGCGGCCTGATCATCGAGAGTTCGTATGACGACAGTCAGCCTGACGCCACGCTGTTCGGTCACCTGAAACCCGAGTTGTTGCTGGAAGAGCTTCATACGCTTGAAAGGTTGGCCGGGGGGCATGACGCGCTGAAGGGCCTGCCGGTGCTGGTCGAACACGTCAAATATTCGCTCAAGGCGAACGCCGATCCGCAGGGCCGAATTCTCCGCCAGCTTGAGCAGGGGAACGACATGGGAGTGGTCTTTGTTATGCCAGAACAGGGCCAGCGCGTTCGCTTCTGAATCTGGACCACGAAAAAGGGCGCCCCGAGTGGAGCGCCCTCTTCACATGCTTACCAGTAGCGCCAGTAACGATGACGGTGCCACCGATCCCACACATATTCCCGGTGCGCCCAGTAGCGACCATGCCAGCGCCAGCGTCCGGGGCCGTAACCCGGCGGAGGGGGCGGTGGAGGCGGTGCGCCGTAGCCGGGCGGGGGTGGCGGCCCGTATGGCTGGGCCATTGCGACTGGTGTCATTGCCTGTCCTGCCATCAGGACAGCGCCGAGTGCCAAGACGGCTTTCATCCCCTTCATGGTGTTCTCCTTCTTCAGTCGTCCGATGCGACTGATCTTCGCGACGCGACGGAAACGCGGGAAGCCTTGGGAAGATCATCTTACCGATCAGACTTTGATCGGTAAGATGGTGCCCTGCGATGTTTGCCCGGGTCTCTTGCGTCTCGTGAGTAATAACGCACCGAGTCTGTGGCAGTTCTGCGGCTCTGCCTTGTCAGACACTGGGCGGTTTCAAGGCATTTTGCGCCGTATCCGCGCATGCATGGTACCTGCCGGATGACCGGAGGGGTCATTGCCGCCGCTTTCCCGTTGCGGCGCGGCGGGCTGGCCGATACCTTTCACACTGTGGCAGGGCAGACTCGGATAATGGCGTCGTTAGATCTCGACCGGCTGTGGAAAATCTGGATGCTCGCCATCAGCGCGAGCGAGGGTGAGTCCATTGCGGCGTGCGCCCGCGCCGAGGCTATGGTGCGGCCTGCGGGCTATGCTTTGGTCGATATTCCGAACCTGCTGGCCAGATACCGGCTGCGGAGCGCGGACATGGACATTGCCTCCGTCGTGCCACGCGAACTGGCGCGCCGGGCGCAACGTCTTGCCGCCGAAGCCCGCGCTGAAGCTGAGCGGGCAGCAGAACGTCAACGTGCGGAACGCGCCGCTGCGCAACAGGCCCGTCCGGAGCCCCCCCGCCCATCGCCCCAGCCCTCTGCACGCGCTGAACCGACCAGACCGCCCCCGCCCAAAGACGGGCTGTCAGCACAGGAGCAGGCGTGGCGCGACCGCCACTATCCCGAGATCGAGGCGATCATCAAGCGGTACGGTTCCACCGCGAAAGTGTTCGAAAAGACGGAGCACGAGCAGGCGCTTTTCAACGCGGTCCTGCCATGGCACGAGACCGTTCCCGACCGGGAGACGCCCGGCACGTTCAACGAACGCTGGGACGGACAGTCGGCCTTCCGCGAACCGACGCCCGCCGTCCGGGCAGCGCTGGAAAACGCCATGCCTCTGCCCGACACCATCAACACCGCGATTGTAGAGGTGCGACGCTGGATCAGGCTCAACCACGATCGCAGTCTGGTGGCGCGCTATCGCGACCGCCGAGCGCCAGAGTGGGACTTCATCACTGGCCCTGTGCATATGCGCGCATCGATTGTCCGGGCGATGGCCGCGCGCACGCTGGCCGCGAAGGGTCTGGATGAAATCATCGCGCGTGTCCGCTTTCAACTGGAGCACGACATGCAGGGAGCGCAGGAGGCGGAGGCCGTGTTGATGGACCTTCAGGCCCTGCAGGCGCACGGCACCCCGGCCCGTGGCAGCGCGCCCAAACAGACCAAGGCAGCACGTCAGGATCGCCGACTGGCGGTTGCGCGCATTCTTGCAACCCCCGAAGCCGCATCCCTGTCGAACCGTGAGATCGCGGAGAAGACCGGTGCCTCCGCCGCGACCGTTTCGGCTGTAAGACGCGAACTCGCGCAGGGGCCTTTACTGGTCTGAAGCGCTCTCGGCCAATGTGGCTTCCGGCGCGACAGTGTCTGGCACCACACGTACCGGGATCGATTTTGCAGCAGGCGTTCCGCTGATTTCATCGAAATGGCCAAGCGGCAGAAGCGGATTGAGTTCGGGGTAATAGCCCGCGATCGATCCGCGCGACATCGGGTATGCCAGGGCCACCAGACCGCCAACACGCCGTGGGACGCCATCTTCCCAGATTGTCTCAATCGCAACGCGGCCGCGATCTTCGATACCCTGCGCGGCCATGTCCTCGCGGCTCATGAACACCACCATGCGGGTGTTGTAGACCCCGCGATAACGATCGCTGTTGCTGTAGATCGTCGTGTTATACTGGTCGTGGGAGCGGATGGTCGACAGGCGCAGCATCGTCGTATCGTTGACGACCGCGTTCTGCTCCACGCCATCGAAAATCAGAAAATTGGCGCGTCCGGTGGACGTTTTCCAAACGCGGTCACGCGGCGGGATCGTCAGGTGAAAGCCTTCCGGGGCCTGGATGCGCGTGTTGAAATTAGCGAACAGGTCAGGATAGACATCCGCGATCCTGTCGCGGATCAGACTGTAGTCCGCGATATAGGATTCCCACGGGATGGTGCTGTCCGGCAGGGCCGCACGGGCAATCCGGCAGACAATCTCGATCTCCGAGCGCAGATCCGGACTGGCCGGCTCCAGAATCCCGCGCGATGACGTCACGTTCGACATCGCGTCTTCGATCGTTACGAACTGCTGGCCCGTTGCCTGCATGTCGGTCTCGGACCGTGAAATGACAGGCAGGATCAGCGCCTGTTTGCCATGCACGATGTGCCCGCGGTTCAGCTTGGTCGTTACCCCGACCGTCAGAGACAGCTTCCGCATCGCGGCGTATGAAACCTCGGTATCCGGAATGGCGTGCACGAAATTGCCGCCCATTCCGATAAACACCTTGGCGGTGCCGTCGATCATCGCCTGCACAGCTTCAACCACGTGGTGCCCATGTTCGCGCGGTGGCGCGAAGCCGAACACTTTTTCCAGCTGGTCCAGATAGGCTTTTGTCGGTTTTTCATCAATGCCGACGGTGCGGTCGCCCTGCACGTTGGAATGACCGCGCACCGGGCAGATACCGGCGCCGGGCTTGCCAAAATTACCCTTCAGCATCAGCAGATTCGCGATCTGATGAATGACGTTCGAGCCCTTCTGGTGCTGCGTCACGCCCATCCCGAAGCAGATGATCGAAGCGTTCGAGCGGGCATAGATTTCAGCCGTTCGTTCGATCTGGTCGCGCGGCAGGCCGGACACGGTCAGGATCTCTTCCCACGTCGTCCCGAGGATATCAGCCTTCAGCGCCTCGAACCCGGCCGTGTGCTGCGCGATGAAATCAAGATCGAGCACATTCGCGGCACCGGTGGCTTCCGCACGGTCCTGCATCGCAAAGAGATGCTTCATCATCCCTTTCAGCAGGCCCACATCGCCGCCGATGCGGACATGACAGAACTCGCTGGCGATGGGTGTCGATCCCATCGTGGCCATCTTCACCGCGTCCTGCGGTTCGGTAAAGCGGATCAGGGCGCGCTCGGGCATCGGATTGACGGCCACGATGGGCACGTTGCGTTTCCGCGCGTGGACCAGTTCGGTCATCATGCGCGGGCTGTTCGTGCCGGTGTTCTGCCCGATGATGAAAATCGCCTCAGCCTTGGCAAAGTCGCCGATCACGACCGTCCCCTTGCCGATGCCGATGGACATCGGCAGGCCGCGGCTGGTCGGTTCGTGACACATGTTCGAACAATCGGGGAAGTTGTTGGTCCCGAATGCCCGCACGAACACCGAATACAGGAAAGCCGCCTCGTTGGACGTACGCCCGGAGGTGTAGAACTCGGCCTGATCGGGGTTGTCGAGCGCGCGCAGTTCCTGCCCGATCAATGCAAAGGCGTCCTCCCAACTGCACGGCACATAATGGTCGGTCGCCGGGTCGTACCGCATGGGCTCGGTCAACCGGCCCTGCTCTTCCAGCCAATAGTCGCTTTTCGCCATCATTTCAGTGACGGTGTAGCGTGCGAACAGGGCGCGGTCTGCACGGCGGCGGGTCGCTTCGACCGCCAGTGCCTTTGCGCCATTTTCACAGAATTCGAGGGTCTTTTCCCGCTCCGGGTTCGGCCAGGCACAACTGGGGCATTTGAAGCCGCCCGGATGATTCATCGACAGCAGGGCCTTGGAACCCTTGCCGATCACACTTTGTTCCAGCAGCGCCTTGGCGGTCGCTTTCGCAGCGCCCCACCCGCCTGCGGGATGGGTATAAGGTGCGTAATGCGGATCGTCAGCCATGAGTCTGTCTCCTGCGATCAGGGGTCGATATTGCACGATTGATTCGACTCATATCAGACTTCATCGTCACAGCAGCCATGAACTTCGTGAAAGTCAGTTATAGAAAAAGTTGGTCTGTTCGGCCGATGCTGCGTCGTGACCTATTGGGTCCGCACAACACTTGAAGCAGCACAGTATGCCCCCCGAATTCGACCTGAATCGCTTTGTCGTGGCCCAGGCCCCGGCGATGACTGCTGTCCGGCAGGAACTTGTCGCGGGCAAAAAGGAAACACACTGGATGTGGTTCGTTTTCCCACAAATCGCCGGCCTGGGCAGCAGCCAGATGGCACAGAGATACGCATTGGCCTCGCGCGAGGAAGCGCGCGCCTTTATGACTCACCCGATCCTCGGCCCGCGTCTGGTCGATTGCACCAATCTGGTGGCGGCCGCGCGGACCCGCACCGTCCGGCAGATTTTCGGCACGCCCGACGACCTGAAATTCCATTCCTCGATGACGATTTTCGCTTTGACCGCCCCGGGGGATGGACCTTTTCAGAATGCACTGGACACCCGGTTCGGTGGACAGGGCGACGCCCGCACGCTTGCCCTCATGCAGACGGACTGAAGCGCGAGGCTTGCTGAAACTGGCGCCCACAACCGTCCGCCTGCTAGGCTTCTTTCATTCGGTCGCGCCAATACCCCGGCATGACCATTTCCGTAGATGACATCATGAACGCCCCAGGCCAGACGCCAGAACGCACACGTCACACCACCGCTGCGGTCATTCTGGCTGGCGGGCGCGGTGTCCGCATGGGCGGATGCGACAAGGCCCTGCTGCCGCTCGGCGAGGGGTGTGTGCTGGATGTACTGCTGGCACGTCTCGGGCCACAGGTCGATGCGATTGCTCTCAGCGCCAACGGGGATGCGCGACGCTTCTCGGAATGGAAACTGCCTGTTCTGCCGGACGAATTTCCCGATGACGGGCCCTTGGGCGGTGTTATGCAGGCTTTGCTGTGGGGCGCACAGTGGGGCTACGAGACGATCGTGACTGTGCCTGGTGACACGCCGTTTATTCCCGCAACCCTTGTCGCGGACCTGCTGCCAGGCCCTGCGATGGCCTGCACTGATGGCAACGCGCATCCGCTGGTCGCGACCTGGCCGGTGGCGTGCCTGCCCGATCTTCAGGCTTGGCTGTCGGTCGCGCGTGCGTCGCGGGACCATCGTGCCCTGCGCGTCCGGGCGTTCTCGGATCATGTCGGCATGCGTTCGATGAGCTTCCATGTCGATCTGATCGACCCGTTTTTCAATATCAACACACCGCAGGAACTGGTTGTCGCCTCGTCCCACCACGCGACAAACATGGCCGGAAAGACCGTCTGATGAAGCCCGCTCCTGCCCTGATTGCAACCCGGCCTATCGTTCGCCTTGACGAGAGGGGTCAACCCCATGCCGCCTCGGTGACCATTGCGGAGGAGACGCCCGTCACGCTGGTCTACAACGGACGTCGGCATGCCGTGATGATGGCAACGCCCTCCGATCTTGAGGATTTTGCCATCGGGTTTTCCTTGACGGAAGGGATCGTCCAGGCGGCGGACGCGCTGCGGGCGATCTCGATCCAGTCCGAACAGGATGGCTCCGTGACGCTGGATATCCGGATTGGGGGTGCTGATTTCGCGCGCCTGTTGGAAATGGGGCGCAGAAGCATGGCGGGCCGCAGCGGTTGCGGCGTGTGCGGGGCCGAACGGATCGAGGATGTGCTGCGCCCACTGCCCACCGTGCCGCGCGGGACGCCCGTCGCGCTTTCGGCCATTCGCCGCGCCCTTGTCGCACTTGATGACGCGCAGGTGCTCAATGCGGAAGTCCGGATGGTGCATGGCGCCGCGTGGGCGGACATGTCGGGCGCCATCCAGTGCGTGCGCGAGGATATCGGAAGACATAACGCGCTGGACAAGCTGATCGGTGCGCGTTGCAAAGCAGCAATACCTGAAACCGGTTTCGCGATGATCACCAGCCGCTGCTCGTTCGAGATGGTGCAAAAGGCGGTCGCGGCGGGGATGACGATGCTGGTCGCGCTTTCAGCACCAACAGCGCGTGCGGTGCGACTGGCCGATGAGGCCGGGCTGACCGTGATCGCCCGGGCGCGTGCCGCGCAGCAGAGCATTTTTACCCACCCCTGGCGCGTCGACCACACCGCGTAACGACCGGATCAGTCATCGCGCAGAAGGTCCGGAATCTGGGACACTTCGGTCGGACGCAGGATTTCGAACAGGTTCTCCGGCTCGATCTGAAAGTAATCGCCCCGTCCGCCGCCGCGCAGCACCGGACGCGCGCGCGCGGTGCGATAGATCCCGTTGTCCAGCATGTCGCGGCGGATATGCACCGCCACCACTTCACCGAAGGTCATCCGAGCCGGCGTCGGTTTCCCCTCTGTGTCGACCAGTTGCAGGATCTGCGTCACCCGGCATTCGAAATGCACGGGGCTTCTGGCCACGCGCGGCGGGGCGACCACCCGACTGGGCAGCATTTCCAGCCCGGCGAGGTCGAACTCGCTCTGTCCGTGCGGAGCCGGATAACAACTGACATTCATCGCGCGCACCAGATCGCGGGTGGTCAGGTTCCAGACAAATTCGCCCGTGGCCTCGACATTGGCGACGGTGTCCTTGTTCGTGATGCTGCTGAAACCGACAATTGGCGGAACATAATTGAACGCATTGAAAAAACTGTAGGGCGCAAGATTGACCCGACCCGCCTTGTCCAGACTGCTGATCCAGCCGATCGGACGGGGACCGACGATCGAATTGAAAGGATCATGCGCCAGACCATGCCCGTTCAGCGGTTCGTAGAAATGAAAATCCGGTTCTGCATCGGCCATGGCGCCACCCCTTTTTCCTGATCGACGCCGTCGCCTGCTATTCGATCCCTTGACAGACCGCGCCCGATGAAGCTGCCTCGTGAGCGTCCTATTTTTCGGCAGGTTCTGCAAATGGCTCAGAGCGCGATCGTCCTTGGTGCCGGTATGGTCGGGGTTTGCACCGCCATCCATCTGCGACAGCGGGGGTTTGACGTCGTGCTCGTCGACCGGCGTGGCGTCGCGCAGGAAACCTCCTATGGCAATGCCGGTCTGATCCAGCGCGAGGCCACGCGCCCCTATGCCTTTCCGATGGACTGGCGCGATCTGCGCGATGTGATTCTGGCACGCAACAACGACGTGCATTACACGTTGGGCGCGCTGCCGGGGTTGGCCGGGCGGCTGTCGCGCTACGCACTGAATTCGACGCCTGCGCGGTATCGGCGGATTTTCCCCCGATGGCGCGCCCTGATCGAAACCTGCCATGCCGAGCATGCGCATCTGCTGGACGCGACCGAGAGCTGGGGCCTGGTGACGCGCGGTGGCTGGCGGTTGGGATTCAGGACCGAGGGGCGGGATTTCGACGCCGCCCGCAAAGACGCAAACGTCCGCATCCGCGAAGACGGGCTGTCCATCGAAATCGAGGACGCCGACACGCTCGCGCTGCGTGAACCGGCGCTGAGGCGGCGGATGGCGGGCGCGGTCTGGTGGAAAGATGCCTGGGCGGTCAGCGACCCGGGTGCACTTGTGACGCGTTACTACCAGCATTTCCGGGCGCTGGGCGGCCAGTTCGAATTGGGTGATGCCGCCACCCTGTCACCCGTTGCGTCGGGCTGGCAGGTTCGGGGAACCGGCGGGATGATCGAGGCCCGACACTGCGTGATTGCGCTGGGTCCGTGGTCGGACACGGTGGCACAGCCACTGGGT